>Ga0180437_10012091_pt1 | contig 10258 bp, 11 predicted proteins | sample SS_ome_4_FD_132410 | JGI IMG/M metagenome (GOLD analysis project Ga0180437, IMG submission 132410) | Hypersaline lake sediment archaeal communities from the Salton Sea, California, USA - SS_3_D_1 metaG | ecosystem: Environmental > Aquatic > Non-marine Saline and Alkaline > Hypersaline >... | reverse complement strand
GAATTTCCGGCGGGTCCGGCAGGGGTCGGCGGCTGACCGGCGACGAACCGGCCGGGCAGCCGCGGTACTTCCCCGACCCGCACCCGGACCGCGCCGGGTCGCTGGGCGGCGAGGTGGTGAGGTACGCCCAGGCGCACCTCGGGATGGCGGTGTACGAGTGGCAGGAGCGGGTGTTGGACCGGCTGCTCGAAGTGGACGCCCAGGGGCGGCGGTGTTGGCCGCGGGCGCTGGTCCTGGTGCCACGTCAGAGCGGGAAGAGCCTGGTGGCCCGGGCCCTGTGTGAGTACATGGCGGCGAACGGGCACGCGGTGCTGGCGACGTCGGCGAAGCTGCAGACGGTGGCGCAGATGATGCGGGAGGCGCAGCTGCGGTTCCGGGAGCAGCCGGGGTTCAAGTGCAAGATGGCGCTGGCGCAGCCGGAGATCGCGTGGCCGCAGGCGGAGGAGTCGGCGTACCGGTGGATCGGGCAGGCCGCCAACGACCAGTTGGGGCGCGGGTTCTCCGCGGATCTGGTGGTGGTCGATGAGGTGCAGGACGTGGACATCGAGGCGTACCGGTCGGCGTCTCCTGCCCTGTATGCGCGGCCGGACCCGCAGTTGGTGGCGTTCGGGACGGCGGCGCGGGGCCCTAGCGAGTTGCTGAACATGCTGCGCACGAGTGGGTTGGAGGGCACGGGGGCGCTGCACATCGAGTGGTCGGCGGCGACGACGTTGGACCCGTACGACGAGGAGACGTGGCGGTTGGCTTCGCCGCACTGGTCGCCGCAGCGGTTGCGGAACATCCGGGCGGATGCGGCGATGGTGGACGAGCTGCAGTTGCGCAGCGAGGTGTTGTGCCAGCCGTTGGCGGGCACCGACGACCCGTGGATCAGCCTGGCGGATTGGGAGGCTGCCCGGGCCGCCCTGGCCACTCCGGGGTGTCCGGATGTGGCGGCGGTGGAGGATGGCCGGGGCGGGTCGGGCGCGAATGTGGCGTTGGCGTGGCGGGACGGGGAGCGGGTGTGCGTGGTGGCGCACCATGTCGCGGACCTGGCGGCGGCGTGGCGGTTGGCCGGCAGCGCGAACCGGGTGCTGTGCGGGATCACGTTGCGCAACGAGCCGGAGGCCAAGGAGGTGCGGGCGGTGCCGGTGGGGCAGCGGGAGTTGCGGACCGCGCTGCCGGAGTTGCGGCGGCTGCTGCCGGGCAAGATGCGGTGGGACGGTGACGACCTGGACGAGCAGGTGCGGCAGGCGCGGGTGGTGGAGCGCGGCGTCGGCCAGTTGGAGATTCACCCGTCGACCCCGAGCGCCCTTTTGCGGTGCATGGCGTGGTCGGTGCAGGAGGCCCGGATGGACCGCACCCCGACGATGGTGTAGCGCGCCGCGCCCACATTGTGCCGCCGAATGTGCTATGCACGGAGAGTGACGTGGGGCATGTTGGCGGCCGAGGTCGATGAGGCGATGCGGTCCGCGCTGCCCGCGCCGATGCCGTCGACGGCCGGGCCTGCACAGGAGCGGGACCTCGGGCTGGTGATGGCGCAGCACATCCGGTGGCAGGAGGCGGGCCTGGGCCCGGACCGGGCGCTGCAGCTGCCGGCCCTGTTCGCTGTGGTCCGGCTGATCGCGTCGGCTATCGACCAGTTGGATGTGACCGTCAACGGTGGCCCGGCGCCGGACTGGCTGCGCCGGCCGCGCCGCTACTCCGGTGCCCTGGACCTCGGGGACCTGCTGCAGCACATGGTGGGCGCGATGTGCGTGCATGGGCACGCCGACCTGCTGGCCCGCCGGATGGAGGGCGGGTCGTGGCGGTTGGACGCCCTGCACCCGTCGTCGGTGACGTGCCGGGTGTCCTCGACGGGCCGGGTCGGGTTGGAGTTCCAGGTCGACGGCGTCGACGTGCCGCAGCTGCCCGCCAAGCACCGCGACCAGAACTCCGGGGTGGACTACCTGGTCCACGTCCCGTACCTGGTGTCCACGAACCGGCCGGCGGGGACCAGCCCAGTGGTGGAGAACCCCGAGTTCTTCGCCGGTGCGTTGGCGATGGAGCGGCAGGGCTCGCAACTGTTGGACGCCGGGACGTACTCCGGCGGCTACCTGGAGACCGACCAGGAGCTGACCGCCGACCAGGCCCGCCGCTATCGGGACACCTGGCTGGAGAACCGCCGGTTGGGGTTGCCGCCGGTGTTCGGGCAGGGCATCCGCTACCAGACCACAGCGATTGACCCGGTCAAGGCGCAGTTCCTCGAAGCCAGGTTGCACACGTTCCAGCAGATCGCCTCGGAGTACGGGGTGCCCGCCGACATGCTCGGGCTCACCCTCAGCGGCGGGTCGTCGAGCCTGTCGTACGCCTCGGCGAAGGACAACAACCGGCGGTTCCGGGTCAACTGCCTGGAACTGTTCACCCGGCAGATAGCCGATGCCCTGTCGCCGCTGCTGCCGCCGGGCCGCAACGAGGCCGAGGAGCAGCGGCTGGTCTTCGACTACAGCGAATGGGAGGCCGCCACCGATGCGGACGCTGAACCTGTCACTGACTGACTTTCACACCCGCGACGAGGCCGCCGACGGGACGCTGGAGTTCGAGGGCTGCGCCGTACCGTACGAGTCGCCCATCACCTACGGGGGGGTGGAGGAGCGCTTCGCCAGGTCGGCGTTCGACCCCTCCGACGTGGTCGGCCGGCCGATCCTGTGGGGGCATGACCGCAGCGAGCAGATCGGCGCGATCACCGCGGCCCGCAACACCGACGAGGGCCTGGTCGTCTCCGGCGCCATCGAGGACACCCGCCGCGGCGCCGACGTGCAGAAGTTGATGCGCCGCGACCGGTTGCGGGGCCTGTCCGTCGGGTTCACGCCCACCGAGACCGACCGCACCCCGCAGGGCCTGCGGTACGTCCGCGCCGCGCTGTTGGAGTTGTCCGTCACCCCGCTACCCGCCTACGCCGAGAAGTCCACCGTCACAGCCGTCCGAGAAGAGGAGCCCACCGTGGCCGACACCCCCGCCCCCGAGACCCGCGAGGCCCCCCAGGTGGACCTCGCCCCCATCAGTGAGCGCATCGACCAGCTCGAGGCCCGGATGATGGACCGGATCACCCCCCGCCCCGAGGCGCCGGCCCTGTCCGCGCCGCAGGTGTTCACCCGCATGGTGATGGACTACGGCACCGACCCCACGAAGATCAACCAGCGCGCCGACATGGTGAGCAGCGGCAACCCGGGCCTCACGTCGACCGAGCGGACCTCCCGGGAGATCATCGAGTACTTCGACTCCGAGCGGTACTTCGTCAGCCGCGTGATGGCCATGCCGTTCCCCGAGTCGGGGATCGTGCACACCCTGCCCCGCAAGACGCAGCGCAGCCAGGTCGGGCAGGCCGCGGAGAAGGCCGCCCCGCCGTCCCGCGCGATCACCACGGACACGGTGCAGTTCACCGGCGTCTGGTACAAGGGATACCTGGACATCTCCTACGAGCTGATCCGCACCAGTTCGCCGGGCGCTGTCGAGACAGCCGTTACCGACATGCTGCAGGAGGCCGCGGTCGAGTCGGAGTTGGAGTTCATCGCGGCGGCCGAAGCAGCCGCCACGGACCTCGCCCCCCTCGATTTCACCACCTACAAGGCGTTCGTCGCCAGTGTCCGTGCCGCGGTCCGCGCGATCCGCGCCGCCGCCGGGAAGGGCCAGCCGAAGTTCGCCCTCACCAGTGACTCGTGGGACGAGCTGCTCCAGTTCGTCGACACCACCGACCGGCGGCTGCTGTCCACCGTCGGCGCGCAGAACGCCGACGGTTCGGCCAGCCTCGTCGCCGAGGAGCTCGACCTCGCCGGGGTCCGCTTCTTCGAATCGCCGCACTCCAGCGTCGACCTCGCCTTCAACGACAACTCGTTGAAGCGCAGCGAGCTCGCGCCGACCCAGTTGTCCGCCGACAACGTCGCCCTCGTCGGGCGCGACGTCGCGGTGCTCGGCAACATCATGGCGATCCCGCGGCTGCCCGCCGGGGTGATCGCGCTGCAGACCGGCGCCTGATGGGTGTCCCGCCGACGGTGTCCGACCTGGAGGAGCACCTCCAGGTGCAGCCGGGCGCCGTCGACGGGCTCCAGTCCGCCCTTGATGCGGCGTTGGCGTGGCTGCGGCACCGCTGCATCGTGGACGGCTGGCCCGACGACCTGCGGGAGGGCGCCCTCATCAAGGCCCACGGCATCCTCGTGGCCCGCGGCGCCCCCACAGGGCTGGTCGACAACGGCGAGTTCGGGGTGATGTACGCGCCCCGCCACAACCCGAACCTGGAGGACCTGATCGGCCCGTACCGGCGGGCGGGGATGGCATGACCGCCCGCGCCGAGCTGGACGCCCTGCGGGCCCTGCTGGACGACCAGGTGCCGACCCGCCTGTACCGCCAGTCCGGCACCCCGTCGGGGGTCACCTGCGTGATCGGCGCCCCCGCCCTGGAGTGGGGGGAGGGCCTGTGCCCCCCGGCCGGCGCGGACCTGCAGGTCGATGTGGTCGTGATGGCGGCCGGGCCGATCCCCGACCAGATCGGGGACCTGCTGGACGTGTGCGACCAGGTGCCCGGGTGGGCGGCTGCGGGCGGCTGGACCGCCGAGTCGGCGCAGCCCGGCACCGGCCCCGACGACATCCCCACCATGACCGTCACTCTCAGGAAGGCCTACTGATGCCCACGAATGTCACCCAGATGACCTCGCTGTCCCTCACCCTGGACGGCACCGAGGTGAACTGCCAACTGAAGTCCGTCTCGTTCTCTGTGCCGTCGGTCGGCTCCCCGTCGATCATGCTCACCGCCTGCCCCGACGGGCAGGTCGTGGAGCCCGGGTCGTTCAGCCCCGGCACCCTGTCCGGTGAGGTGGTCGGCGACACCACCGACAGCGGCATCACCTGGCTGCTGAACACCGCCCTGCAGGCGCAGGCGGAGGTCGCCTACGTGCTGACGTTCTTCGACGACCAGGACAACACGGTCGCGGTCACCTTCACCGGCACCGCCACCGTGAACACGTTCGATTGGAACTTCTCCCGGCCCGGCATCTTCTCCCACCCCATCGACCTGTCGGTCCTGACCGCGACCGTGTCGCGCCCCGCCTAGACCCATGCTCGACGTGGAGGGCACCAACACGCTGAAACTGGCGGCGGCCGCCTACGGGCGGGCACCGGCGGAGGTGAAGAAGGCGATCCGGGATGCCTCCAAGGTGTGGGCGCCGAAGTTGAAGAAGGGTGTCTCGGAGCGGGTCGCCCTGAACATGCCCGCCCAGGCGCAGGCCCCGATGTGGGCGGTCGCCCGGTCGGCGCGGACCTCCACCAACAGCCGCGGCCTGGTCGCCACGTTCGGCGCGTCCGGGACGTTCCACGGCACCCCCACCCGCCGCCTGGCGGCACCGTTCGAGTTCGGCGGGGACCGCCGCAAGTACGAGCGGTACATCTCCCGGCAGCGCCAGACCAAGCAGCGCATCTACGTCAACCGGCGCGCCCAGGCGCAGGTCCCCATGCGCCGGAAGAAGGGGTACGCGATCTTCCCCACCGTCACCGACCTGACCCCCGAACTGGTCGCCATGTGGATCAAGGTCATCATCGACGCCACCACCGGGGGGAGGCAGTATGCCGGCTAAACCGGTTGAGATCACCTTCGTCGCCGAGGTCGCGTCCTACCTGCGCAACGTGAAGAAGGTGGAGGTCTCCACCGACGACATCGCCGACGCGCTGGTCGCTGTGTCGAAGGACGCCAAGGACCTGGAGAAGGACCTCAACCGGGCGATGCGGGACAGCGCGAAGGACACCGAGCGGCTGGAGCGGGTCGTCAAGAGCCTGGGCCGCGAGATCGACGACACCGGCGACGACGCGAAACGGGCCGGCCGCAAGATGGAGCGCGCCTTCGACGACGCCGGGGACGCAGCAGCCGAGTTCGGCGACGAGCTCGGCGACGAGGTCCGCCAGAACCTTGGGGAAGGCCTCGCCTCGGGCAATATCGAGGACGTCGTGACAGATACCCTCGGCGGTCTGCTGTCGGCGATGAAGGGCCCGCTGGGGTGGGCGACCGCCGGTGTCGCCGGTGTCGTGCTCGGGGTGTGGCAGTTGTGGCGCAAGCAGGCCGAGGAGGAGCAGGCCCGGCAGGAGGCCGCCTACAACACCTACATTGACCGGCTCATCAAGGCCCGCGGCCGGCTGTCCGAGGCCCTGTCCGACGCCGCCATCGAGGACGCGAAGGTGCAGTTCATCTCCGAGTCGCCGGAGGAGTTCAACGAGCTGGTCCGCGCGGCCAAACAGATCGGGTTGGACAGCGAGCTGATCCTGCGGGCCCGGGTCGGCGACCTGGAGGCCATCAAACTGGTCAACCAGCAGTTGGATGACTTCGTGTACAGCCACCAGGAGGCCAACGACCTGACCAACGACCAGTGGGCCGCGACACGCCTGCTCGCCGACACCCTCGGCGACGCCAACAAGGCCATGCAGCCGCTGGTGGAGGCCGCCGGCTCGCTGGCCACCATGAACTACGACCAGTTCCGCTCAGCGATGGCGGACGTCGCCCGCGACTCCCGGGACGCGAAGCTGGCCATGGACGACGTCGCGGACAGGATCAACAGCATCGGGATGCAGGAGATCAACATCCGCTACCGGGTCACCCCCCGCGACACCGCCTCCGCACTGTTCGAGAACAGGATCGTCGACGATGGATAGCATTACCGCGACCCCGGACAGCCAGCAGCGCTCCGTCCTGCTCACCGCCATCAACCCGGTGGGCGAGGTCACCTGGACCCGCAACACCGCCGGCGGGCCGCTGCGCCTGGGCACCGGCCCCAGCCTGCGCGACTACCCCCCGTTCGGCGCGTCGGTCATCTACGAGGCCACCGACGACACCAGCACCGAGGTCGCCGCCCCCCTGACCCTGCCCGACCCCGACACCGCGGTGCTGACCAACACCCTCACCGGGGTGTCCCGCGACGTGGTCATCGTCTCCCAACCGCCGCTGCAGCGGGAGGGACGGTCGAAGGCCCACTTCGTGCTCGGCCGCCCCGACCCCGTCGTCACCATCGCCCCGCCCCAGTACGCCACCGGCACGATGCGGCTGTACTGCCCGACCCTGAACGACCGGGTCGCACTGGTCGAGCTGCTGTCCGACGGCGGGGTGCTGCGGCTGCGCCGCCCCTCCACCTACGCCCCGGCCGTCGACGACGCCACCCTCCTGGTCGACGAGTACGAAGAATCCCTTGTGTCCGACAGCGCACCCGCCGGCGCCCGCTACCTCGACCTCGACGTGCAGGCCGTCGCCGAGATCACCTACAACCCGGTCGACCCGGCATGGACCTACAGCGCCGTCGTCGTCGAGCAGGCCACCTACACGGCGGCCCTGGCCGCCTACCCCACGTACACCGCGCTCGCGGCAGGGCCACCGGCATGAGGTCGGTCACCGCCCGCGCCGCCGCCGCGGTCGACAGCAACCACCAGCCGGTGTGGCGGGTCGAGGTCACCGCCCCCGGCGGCAGCCCCACCGAGCTGCCGGTCCTGGCCGGCACCCTCATCAAGGACGGCAACGCCTGGCCGTCCACCAAGATGCGGGTCAAGGTGCCCACCGAACCCGTGCCGTACGCCACCACCCCCGGCATCCCCCCCGACCGGCTGCCCCACGGCACCACCTGCCGGGTCCTGTGGGGCATCGGCACCCCCACCACCGTCATCGCCGAGCGGCTGGTCCTGCTGTCCAGCGAACTGACCCGCCCCAAGGACATGTGGGACCTCGCCTTCGGGGACATCACCGCGGTGGTCGCCATGGACAAGCTGCCCCGCTCCGAATGGCCGCCCCCCTCCCCACCGACCACCCTGTCCGGCGCCGTCGCGTGGCTGCTGGACCGCACCATCCCCGGCCAATACACCCTCACCCCCGACCCCTCGCCGCTGCCCACCGAATGGCTGCCCTCCGGCGATCCGTGGCTGGCCGCGGTCCAGCTGGTGCAGCAGGCCAACAAGCAGATCACGTTGGCACCCAACGGGCGGGACTTCACCATCCGCCCGCAACCGGTCATCGGGACACCGGTGGACACCATCACCGCCGCCGACAACGTCACCGGTTACGACGTGGTGTGGGAGCGCGCCTACAACAGCGTCTGCCTGGACTACCGGGCCGAGGACGGCACGTACGTCACCGGCCGGTGGGACGACACCCGCACCGGCAGCCCCCTGTTCGGGCTGCCCCGCTCCACCTACTACGACCAGCGCGACGGGCAACCCACCCAGGCGCAGGCCGACGCCGCCGCCCTGGCCATCGCCCAACAGGTCGCCGGCAGGATGCAGACCACCCGGCTCTACACGATCCCCCGCCCCTGGCTCGAACCGTGGGACACCGTGACCGTCAACTACCTGGGCGGGATCACCGGCAGCGCCCTGGTGGAGTCGGTTGAGGCGCACCTGGACAACGAGCCCATGACCCTCACCCTGCGCAACAGCCGCTACCCCGACCTCGGCCCGATCTAGGAGGAACCCATGCCCAGTTCACCCGTATTCGGCCTACCCTGGCCGCTCGGCTCGGACAACCCGGACGTGCCGAGAGACCTGCAGGCGCTGGCCGAGGGCACCGAGACCGCTTTGCGCTACCAAGGCCGGTGGGCCATCGGCACCGGCACGGTCACCAGCCAGGCCGCCGGGTCCACCCCCGTGAACCTGACGGCCTTGTCGCAGGAGGGCGGGTGGACGCTGGCCGGTGGGCAGATCATCCCCCCGCTGGATGGCCGGTTCCTGATCGTGGACGGCGTCGAGTTCGCCACCAGCCAGGTGCAGGTGTGGGTGGGTGCCGGCGGCGCGGGCAACAACGGGGTCGTGGTCGGCGGCGGCGGCACGATCCTGTGGTCCGGGCAGTACACGCGGATGGTCAACGGCACCGCGGGCAGCCCCCTGCCACGCACCCTCATCTACGGCGCACCGAACGTGTACGACGCCTCGGTCACCCAGACCGTCGTTTGGCTGGGGGAACCGGCATGACCACCATCACCGCCACCTACCTGGACCCCACCGGCGCCGGGCTGAACGGGCAGGTGTCGTTCGCGCTGGTCGACGGCGCCGCCCTGGCCGACGGCTCCGCCATCGTGCTCGCCGACCCGGTGTGGACGACCGTGACCGACGGGATCATGGCGCCGGTCACCGTCACCGCCTCCGACCTGTACGCCGCGCACGAGGGTGTGCCCTACCTGGTGCACGAGGAGGTCGGCGAGGCCACCTACCGGCGCGACTACGTGGTGTGGGTGCCCGACCAGGACGAGGTGGACCTGGAGACCCTGCAGAAGGTGCGCGACGACGGGTGGCTGCCCTACCCGGTGCCCGGCCCACGCGGACCCGTCGGCCCGACCGGGCCTACCGGGCCGCAGGGTGAGCGGGGCGAGCGGGGCGAGCAGGGCATCCCCGGCCCCAGCGGCGGCCTGAACGCCTACGCTTGGGACTACGGCGGCGACCAGGTCACCGACCCGGGCACGGGCCACCTGAGCGTCACCGGGACCGGCAGCAACCCGCGCACCCTCAGCATCTCCAAGACGGATGCCGACGGTTTCACCCGCCAGCTGCTCAACCTCTTGCCGGGCGACACGATCACCATCACCGACGACCCCGCACAGCCACCCGTCACCGCGTGGGCCCGCTATGTCCTCACCGCTGACCCGGTGGATCGGGGCACGTGGGTGCAGGTGGAGGCACTACGCACAGCCACATCGGGGGGGACGACACCGCCACCCGTCGGCACCCGCCTGCGGGTCGTGATGACGCTAGCGGCGTCGGGCAGCATCATCACCACCGACCCTGCCACGGGGCGGGTGACGGTCGCGGGCGTGGAGATGGGGGACACCGGCTGGCGGGACGTGACGGCCCTCGTGCAGGCGGAGATGACGGACCCTGCGACCGGGGGGACGGTCGACATCAATTTTGCCTATCTACGGCGCACTGGGTCGCGCGCCTATATGCGGGTCAGGTACGACATCGCCTCCTCCACTTCCGCTGGCTGGGTGTTTCAGTGGACGGTGCCTACTGGGTGGAAGAGGGGGCCTTCTCTGTGGCAGGCGGCTACTGCCACTGGCACGGCTGCCCGCTACTCCTACCGCCCGCGGGATGCGTTCACTCGGTTCGACGGATTCTCCAACCAGGTTGGCGTATGGCACGAACCCGTTTTGAACGCTACTGATATTGAGGTCACTCTGAGTTGGCCTGCTGATGAGGCGTGGCCCGCTGCCCTGCCCGGCACCGAGGCGACACCCCCCGCCGGTGCCGATGGGCCGACCATCCTGCCGGTGGGGCCGGGCTAGCCGTGGAGG
>Ga0180437_10012090_pt1 | contig 10260 bp, 3 predicted proteins | sample SS_ome_4_FD_132410 | JGI IMG/M metagenome (GOLD analysis project Ga0180437, IMG submission 132410) | Hypersaline lake sediment archaeal communities from the Salton Sea, California, USA - SS_3_D_1 metaG | ecosystem: Environmental > Aquatic > Non-marine Saline and Alkaline > Hypersaline > Sediment... | reverse complement strand
CATCCGACAACCTAGAAGCCGCGTTCGCCGGGGAGAGCCAGGCGAATCGCAAGTACCTGGCCTTCGCCAAGAAGGCGGAACAGGACGGCTTCCCGCAGGTGGCCAAGCTGTTTCGGGCCGCGGCGGAGGCCGAGACGGTTCACGCGCACGCCCACCTGCGTGTGATGGGGGGCGTCCAGGATACGGCCGCCAACCTCGAGGCAGCCGTGGAGGGTGAGGGGTACGAGTTCAAGGACATGTACCCGCAGTTCCTGTCGGAGGCCGAGTCCGAGGGGGCGAAGCCGGCGGTGACCTCCTTCAAGTACGCCCTCGCGGTCGAGGGAATCCACCATGGGCTGTACGTGGAGGCCCTGGAGGCCGTTAAGGCGGGGAAGGATCTGCCGGAGGCGAAGATCTGGGTGTGCCCGGTGTGCGGAAACACCGTCAAGGGGCAACCTCCGGAGAAATGCCCGATCTGTGGCGTGCCCGGAGATCGGTTCACCGAGGTCAAGTAGGGAAGCCGCGCGCCGAAAACGTGGGACGGTCGCGTGCTGAATCGTTCTCGGGCGGAAGCCCTGGAGGTCCCAGCAAGAGCAAGAGGGGCGGCTCGAAGAGTCGCCCCTCGGTCGCGCCCATTCGTCTTGTGGCCCAGTGCCCTTCGATGCGCGGTTCTTCTCACCTCCGGTTTTTCATATCGAGGGCGCGGCGCCGCCGCTACTTCAGGAGCAGCATCTTGCGCGTGACCACCTTCTCCGGAGTCTCGAGGCGGCAGATGTAGATTCCTGAGGCGATCTCCGCACTACCCGACCCGCGTCCGCGCCAGGTCACAGTGTGCCTGCCGGGGCCGAATACGCCCTCGGCCAGGACCGCGACCAGGCGGCCTTCCACGCTGAAGACCTTGAGCGAAATGTCCATGGGCGACGGCAGCCCGAACCTGATCACGGTCGCAGGGTGGAAGGGGTTGGGCCGATTCTGCTCGAGGAGGACCCGGGGCGGCGGGCCGTCTGCTGTCTGGCCCACGCTCGTGACGCTCGCGATCTCGAAATCCCCGTCGCTCGCGTCGCTTCCCTCGTTGCCGGCTCCGTCGGCGCAGACCACCTTGATGCGGCAGTACGCAAGATCCGTGTCCGGCACCGCCCAGGCGAAGGTCGAGTCGAAATCACCCGCCGCCAGGGTGTCGGCGAAGCTCGCCCCACCGTCGGTCGAGAGCAGAATGCGCGTGGCCGTGATGCCCACGTCATCGGCCGCATCCCACCGGATCGCGTACGGGGTCGCACTCCCGCCGACCAGTTGCTCGCCGCCGTTGGGGTCCAGCACCGTCACCGAAGGCAGCTCGTGATCTTCCGGCGGTGGCAATCCGAGGACCCGGACATCGTCCACACCTGCTTCCACGATGGAGCCTGAACCCGCGTCCATGGCGACGAAGCGCACCTGGACCTGGCCGGTGAGGGCGATGTAGTCCTCGAGATGAAACTCCTGGTAGCACCAGCTCCTGTCGCTCTCGTTCGTGTGCTCCAGGGACACCCAGGAGCCGCCGTCCCCGCTGACGTCCACCTGCCAGTAGTCTTCGCCGGGGTTGAGGCCGGTATCGTTCGTGTACCAGCGGTAGTATCCGAGCGCCGCCCCCCGGTAGGGGGAGAGATCCAGGGGCGGGCTCAGGAGTGTGGTCCGGCCGTTGTCCACGTCGTTGGCGCCCTGGTTCGCCCCCGGGGCCGACTGCCCTGTGATGTAGCCATAGACTCCCGGGTCCGCCGTGTGGTCCTCCTCGGGCTGGACCATCGTGGTCCCCGCGTAGGTCGCGTTCGGGTCGACCCTCTCCCACAGCCCGCCGGTGGCGTCGTCGCCGGGGGCGCCCGTCGTCCAGCCGGCCGGGGTTTCCATGTTGTCCTCGAAGACGACCACGCCCGGCACCACGAAGAACCCGTAGGCGGTGTCCGCCGGTGCGCCCGGCGGGTCGAAACGCTCATTCCCGACGCCGTCTCTGGCGTAGACGTAGTACTCCACGAGTGACGCGTAGTCCTGCCCGGGAATGTCGGCCCGGTACCGCGCGTCTCCCAGGGGGATCAGCTGGAGACCCTGGTACGGCCCGGAGTCGACTCGGCAATGGAAGGCCATTTCCGCTACCCCCGATTCATCCTCGATCCGCGTCGTAATCTCGTAGGGCCCGATCGTGTCATTGGTGATCGGATGAATCGTGGTATCGAGGACCCAGGGTCCCGCGATATCCGTCAGCGAGAAGTCAACGACCGCCGTATCGCCCCCCGTGATCGAGATCGCGTGCGCGGTGTCCGGGGCGAACGCCGGATGATCGACCGCAACCGAGAACATCCCCACCGGCACGGCCCCCGAGTAGGCTCCGGCCGCGGATGTCGACAGTGAGCAGCCGCTTCCCAGGGGCCTGACTCTGGCACCTTGGACCGGAGCGCCGCCCGCGCTGAGGTTGACCACCTGGCCGGCCAGGGATCCTCTCTCCCCGTCATCCAGATGCGCAAACCGGACGGCGCGGCCCGGGGCCAGCGGCGCGGCTCCATCCGGGTACTGGTTCCAGTAGGTGTAGAGGAGCCCGCCGGAGTGGTCTGGATCCTCGATCCCCACCGTGGCGTAGGCCCGTACCCTGTCGACGTTGTTCACCGTGTGGTACTGAAGGAGGATCTGTCCGTCCCCGCTCGGCGTGGTTTCCCAGGCCGGATCGAGGAGGATCAGTTCGAAGGTCTCGGGGGCATGGTTATACTGGTTCCTCAGGCGGCTCCACTCCACGACGAACCGATGGTGCTCCTGGTCGTGCAGGACGTACACGCCGCCGGGCGCCATCTGGTAGAGGTCGTCCCAGAAGGGGGCGACCATGGCGTTCGGTCCGCCGGCGCCGGGGATGGTCGTGTTCCAGCCTTCGTTGATCTCGCACGCACCCATGGCCATCCAGCCGTTTGAACACACGGTCACCTGGGTGAAGGTCGATCCGTAGTAGGTGAACGCGAAGGGCAGATCGAGGACCACATGGTCGTCCTCCTCGAAACCGAAATCGGCCAACCCCGCGTCCGACCCGTCTCCGCCGTACGTTGGGTCGATTTCGATCCAAGCGTAGACGGGCGAGTACGCGTAGCCCGAGTCGGTGTCGTCGAACGCGTAGTAGCCGTACGCGTCCGGCCCGACGGGGTCGTGCTCGGAACCCGACCCGATCTTCAGGCCCACCACCACCGTGTCTCTCGCGCCTCCCGCCTCCTCCAGGGCCAGGAGACACGCGGCCACGTAGCCGGGAAAGCAGGTCGCCGCGGCCGAGACGGTGAAAGGATCTTGGGTGTTCGTGGCGGTCTCTCCCGGGCCGACGGCCCCATAGATCGCCGCAGGGTCCTCAACCACGAGATGCGGGGAGAGAGACACAAGCGTGCCCGACACGGCGACCCCGCCCGACTCACCGATGTTGGTCACGGCAACGCTGACCCCGGCCGATTCGCCGGGGTCCAGGATCCCGTTCCCGCCCGCCCCGTGCCACTCGTGACCCGCGTACTCGAACTGGACCGATACCACGGGAAGCTCGATCAACGAGTGCCACATCTCGTCTCCGGAGTAAACGGCCACCCGGAGCGGAATCACGCGGCCGTCCGGGCAGCCGCCGTCGATACCCAGGTCGAAGTCGTCGTTGCCCCATGCCGTCTGTCCGGCCGGGATGTCTCCGTAGACCTCCAGGCTGTCCGTCACGGTTGCGAAGGCGTCATCGGTGCGGAGCACGGCGGTCACTTCCCCGGCCCCGAGGGTCCCCCAGTTTCTCAGTTCCACGGGCAGCTCGATCGCCTCGCCCGCCCCGGCCCGGCCGTCCCCGTCTCCGGCGCTCGTACCTGAACTGTCGTCATCGATCGCGTAGCCGTTGACGGCGACGTGCCGGCTCATCTCGCTCACCGGGATGTCGGCCAGGAAGGGTCTGCAGTCCCGGCTGGTGGTCGTGAGCCGCATCAGCCCCGGCGTTGTCACGCTCACGGGCAACTCGATCTGTCCGGCGTCGTCGGTGAAGCCGGAAACGTGCGTCTCTCCATCCTTCCAGAGGCACACGCAGGCGCCCGGAAGCGGCTCCCCGCTGTCCGCGTCCGTAACCGCCGCCCGCACGGACGTGCTCCCGACGGCTATGAGGGCCGGGTGGCCCACAGCCAAGCTGGCGGGCACGTCCGTCCAGCACCGGGTCGCGGGATCACCCATCAGGTTGTTCCAGTAGGCGTACGCCTCGGCCTTGGTGGGTTCGGTGTCGAAGAAGTTGAGGTACATCTCGAGCTTGCCGCGGGTGAGGTCCGCGCCCAGCTCGGGAAGGTCCTCGTAAAGCAGACCCTGCAAGATCCCGAACATCATGACGTTGTTGTAGCGCGTCTCGGTGGCGTAGGTGGCCGTGCCGATGCTTCCGATCGCGCCCTTCATGCTGCCGGGGATGCCCACCCGAAGGAAGGTCTCCGAGCGGGAGGTGCCGGATGCGAAGGAGCCCGTGTCGCACGTCAGACAGACCGCGAAGGGCAACATCTCACCGTTTTCCAGGTCCCAGATTTGACTGTTGCCGATCCCGCTCATGTGCACGAACCCGCGGTAGGCCATGATCCCCACGCCGTTGTTGAGCGAGTTGGTGAAGCCCGAGACGAAGGGTTCGGAGTAGATTTCGTCGATCTGCACGTACCCCATCTGCCCCAGTCGCTGCCAGATCCACTGCATCACGTGCACGCACGTGATCCCCGACACGAGAGGATCCCCGATGAGACAGGCACTCCGGAACCAATCAGGGTTACCGGCTGCGGGGAAGTGGGGATTCATCTCGTACTGCGTGATCTTGTGGACGACGTGCCAGACGTTCGGCACACCGTAGACCGAGAGCCGTCCGATGTGGATGTCGGAAAGGATGTCGTCCCCCTCCAGCGTGGTGTAAGGGTGATCTCCCTCCCCACCGTAAGAGGGGTCGAAAAAGGTGGGAATCAGGACATCACAATCGGCGGCGTCGCCCACGAGACAGACATACTCGGGAGGAATGTCCCAGTTCTCGTAGGCGTCCTGGAGATAATCCTTGATGGTCGCCGCCGATGAGCCTCCGACGTCGGCCGTCGTCGCCAGGACCGTGGGATACCCCATCCGCTCTCGCCACTCCAGGAGGGGCTGGAGGTGCTCGACGACCTCCGCGCTGTCCGGACAGATTACCACGTAGCTCCCATTTCCCACGCGCTGGCCATCCTCGGGACCGTCGTAGTTCACGACCAGCGCTCGGTAAAGTCGATCGAAGGAGGAGGGCACCAGCTGGTGGACGTGCTCCTTGGTGTTGCGGCGGTCCTCGCCGTCGAACTCGACGTGGAGAGTCGCCCGGCGGGTCACCTCGAGGGTACGGCGGGCCGGGTTGTACCGCACCGGCGCGAACGTGAGGGGGACGACCCGGAGGTTTCGAAGGATCGCAGGTTCGCCCACCTTCACCGTGGGGGTGTCGCCGAAGGAATCAACGGCGTAGTACGTTTCGTCGTAGACGAGGGTGTCGGCCGGTCGCTCTGCGGCGGGCTGCATGGGCAAGAGGTCGTAGCCCTCGAGCGTGTCGCGGACGGTCGCGGTGACCCGTAGTTTCACACCCGATCCAGCGGGGATCGACACCATCCGGGTCAGGGTCGGGATCGCTGCCCTTCCGACCCGCCCCGCGAGCCCGCCGCCCGGGATCGTCGCAACCTGGAAGGTTCGGCCGTCGGCCTCGACGTCCTCGACCTCGAGGGAAAGTACCTCCAGCGTCAGCGTCAGGTCCTTTTCAGATGAAAACAGGACCTGGAGTGTGGGTGGGGCGGCGGACGGGGCACCGGCCAGGGTGACCGCGCGCGGGGCGGCATGGGACGAACTCCACACCATGATCAGAGCGCCGCAGATGGCAACCACAACACGTGCGCACATCGCACTTGCTCGGCGTCTGGAGGGGAACGCATTCCGCTCTCGGGGCGGATCGTCGAACCTGCCCTCGGCGGGCGCTCCCTCACCCACCCCTATTGTCCGACGAGCGCGGGGCGATGGGAAGCGAAATCTGCGGAGGAAATCCTCGTCCGCTCGAGAGCCCTCGGCCAGGGGTCTCGTGAAGAGACATGGGGGTGAGCCGCACGGCAGTGTCGAGCAAGCGCTTAGGAGGAGTCCGGCGCCCAAGGGGGCAGGCACGCGCCCGTATCGGATCTCTCGGGGTCGCTTCACGCCCGGTCCCCGAGGTTCTCAGTCCTGAGCTCGCCTGGGGCCGGTTCTCTAGAATGCTGCACGCACGCCGTCTGCGTCGAGCAACAGGCTGCGCGCGGATCAGAAGTAGTACTGCACCCCCGCGCCGGCGTTGAAGTCGATGTCCGTGCTCGGGACCAGATCCAGCATCGGGACCATCTGGAAGAAGATGTCCACCGGCGCGGTCTCGAACATGTAGCTTATCCCGAGCGGAATACGCGCGTTGAACCTCGTTTCCTCTTCGGTCTCCACTCCGACGCCGATCCCGTAAAAGAGAGGCATCCTCCCCTTCTCAACCTGGAATACGTGGAAGGCGTGATGCAAGTAGTCCGTGTGAAAGTGATATGCGTTCTCCTCTTCATCCTGAGTCACGGACCACGCAGCCGCGCCCGCCAGCGCAGTGTCATCGCCAAGCCAGGCCTTGAGGCTGATTCCCGTGGGTTCACCCACGATCATCCCAATGCTCGCTGATCTCGGCCGGGCATCGGCAGAGGCCCAGGATAGAAACACGCAGAGTGAGAGAATCGTGGTTGCTCGAAACACGACGGCACCTCCTTCCGACGTCTTCGCGAGGTACTTTGACGGCAATCCACATATCGGCTCTTCCCCGTGCCGACTTGAAGGTTGCCGCCATCGGCGTCCGGTTCCCCCGGGCTCCTTCTTGGCGGGAAGGACCCTGCGGGCGGGTATTGGGATGCCGGACGACAAGCGACATATGCTTCTCAGGTTCAGACTATGTCCCGAGTCCCCCGAAGTTGCGAAACCCTAACGAGGTCGAGGAGCCCCCCGGCATTCAGACCGCAATCCGCCTTGAGATTCCCTCTCCGCACGGTGGGTTTGACGGCGCGGGTTCCCCCGGCCTTGCACAAAAGCGGCGATGAGAATCGCCGTCGGTGGGCTGGTCGCACCGGCGGTCTCCTTCTGGTGGCCTCGGTGGTTCGCTATCCCGCGTTGGTGCTTGAGATTGGCCTCGGGACCGGGTACAATAGAGCGGCGCAAGAAGAGGAAGAACCGAAGGGCTCTCTCGAGGAGGTGAGCCGTGAAACCACTTTTCATGACCTTGGGGGCGTTGGCGACCGTCCTTGCCCCCGCGATCGCAGGCGGCACCACTTGGCACGTTCCGGTGGACGCGCCGACCATTCAGGCCGGGATCGACTCGGCCGCAGCCGGGGACACCGTCCTGGTCGCGTGCGGGACGTACCACGAACACGACGTTGCGATGAAATCGGGCATCACGCTCCGGAGCGAGACAGGACTGCCGGATTGCGTGACGGTCGATGCCGATTCCCTCGGCCACGTCTTCGTTTGCAGCGGAGTCGACAGCACAGCCAGCATGGAGGGGTTCACCGTCACGGGCGGCCACGCCGTCGGCGACTACCCGGAGGGCTACGGCGGGGGGATGTACTGCGAGAACTCCGGGTTTGAGGTTCGGGACGGTCTCTTCGTCGGCAACAGGTCTGAGGCCATTGGGGGTGGGGTCTTTTGCTTCATTTCCCCCATGACCTTCAGCCGCTGCACCTTTGAGGCAAACACTGCCGGCAATAGCGGCGGGGGAGTCTACTGCCTCACGCACTCCAACTGTCTCTTCCTGAACTGTGACTTCACGGGCAACGCGTCTCTCTACGGGGGCGCCATTCACACCATGCACGACTTCACCACGCTCGTCAACTGCACGATCACGGAGAACTCCGCGAACTACGGGGGAGGTATCTACTGTAGGGGCAATGAGTTTTCGACTGACCCCCTGCCGACGGTCATGCATTGCACGTTCTCGGGGAACTCTGCGGTTTACGAAGGCGGGGGCATGTACCTCAAGACATACTACGCCGAGACCGCCACCCTGACGAACACGATTGTGTCCTTCAGCACACAGGGGGGCGCAGTGAGCTGCGCAGACAGCGCCGCTGCCGCACTCAACTGCTGTGACGTGTACGGCAACGCGGGGGGAGACTGGGTCGGATGTATCGCGGCCCAGTACGGAGTCGACGGCAACTTCTCCTCGGATCCCATGTTCTGCGGGTCGGCCTCGGGGGACTACCGCCTGCACGTCGCCTCGCCCTGCGCCGACGCGCCCGGCTGCGGGCTGGTGGGAGATCTCTCGGTCGGGTGCGGGTACCATCTCGTGTGTCCCGATGGGTCCGGGAATTTCACCACGATTCAGGCCGCCATCGATTCGGCCGCGAGCGGCGACGTGATCGGGTTGTGCGATGCGACCTTCGCCGGCGCGGGCAACCGTGATCTGGACTTTGGCGGCAAGAACCTGACCGTCCAGTCGGTGAGCGGTAACCCGGCGGCCTGCATCATCGATTGCCAGGGCAGCCTGGGCGACCCTCACCGGGGATTCGTCTTCGAGAACGGCGAGGACTCGACCTCCGCGCTCGAGGGCATCACGATCGCCAACGGCTACTCCGACCAGGGTGGCGCGATCTACTTGAACGGCTCGTCGCCGAGGCTTAACGACTGCGTCTTCCGGGACAACGTCGTGCAAAGCAGCTACGGCGCCCGGGGGGCCGCGGTCTGCTGCATTTCCGCCGCTCCCCATCTGACGCGTTGTGTCTTTGCCGGCAACGCCGCAGAGGGGTCCGGCATGGTTTCGGGAGTCGGCGGCGGCCTGTACCTGACCCTCTCGACCTCCACGCTGCTCAACTGTACGTTCTACGGGAACGCCGCGGACGGCTATGGAGGCGCGATCATGTGCGAGAACTCGTCGCCCGTGATCGAGAACACGATCGTGGCCTTCAGTCTGGAGGGCTGCGGCTTCGCGTGCTCCGGTACGAGCGCTCCTTCGATCAGCTGTTGCGATTTCTTCTCCAACACCGGCGGGAACTGGATCTGCGCCGTCGGGTCGGACACCATGGGCGGTAGTTTCTCGGCCGATCCGCTCTTCTGCGACCCCGAGCACGGAGACTTCACCATCCAGGAGGATTCCCCCTGCGCGCCCGAGAACAACGCCTGCGGCGCACTTGTGGGGGCTCGGCCCGTGGGCTGCCCGGGAACATCGGCCGCGGAGGGCGCAGGTTCCACGCTGGCCAGCTTCTTCCTCGGCCCTGCGATTCCGAACCCCTTCAACCCGGCGACGACCATCACCTATGATCTGCCCGAGCCTTCGCCCGTCTCGCTCCGGGTGTTCGATGTTGGAGGCCGGCGGGTGCGGGTTCTCAGACAGGACGTGGTCGAGGATCGAGGTCGCCATCACGTCATCTGGGACGGGAGGAACGACGCCGGCCGGCCGGTCGCGGCGGGCATCTACTTCTGCCGTTTGGAGACCGGCCGCCATGTGGCGACGCGGCGCATGGTGATCGTCAGATAGGGGTCCGACGCGTGAGGGTGTGCAGGCTGCGGGGGGCGCATCCGCTCCAGAGTGGGACCGCCGAACCCTCTCGAGAGTCGCCGGGACCACGGCGCAGGCTCCCCGGTGTTGCTTCAGGGACACACTGTCTTGCGGCGCGCCCTCCCAGTTGGCGATGATCGTGCCCATCCATCGGTCGAGAGGGACCAGAGGCGCTGATCTGAAACTCGGGTCGACGCTTCCCCCGACGGTGGCAGGTTCTCCTTCTCTCTTCGCCGATCCGGACGCCGTGAGCGCTGGCTCTCGATGGCCGACTCGCCGACCCCTGGCCCCACAGGGCCATGGGTTCGGTTGCCGAGTGATGCCGACCTTCTGTTTGTCTGGCAATAAGTTGCGGCGCGCCCGGGAGTGCAGACCGTTTGAAGTTCTTGCTGAGTTCGACAGGAACGCCGCAGCCGAAACTCGTTGAAATTCAAGGAGAAGTGTGATACACTGAAGCCGTTGTGCCGCTGAGTTTCATCGCACCTTACGCGCCTCTGTGAGAGGGCGTTCAGTCCTGCGGTCGCTGCCGCGAGAGCAAGGAGGATCCCCCATGCGTTGGGCTACGACTCTTTCCATCGTTCTGGCCGGAGTGCTCACACTCGGAGCGAGCTCGACGGCTCTGGCAGACATCACCCACACCGTGACGTTCGATCCCTCCCGGGTGACCATCGAGAGCCGCGAGGGTTTCGACGTTGTGCGGGTGCCTGGCTGCCGGTTCGAGCTGGAAGCCGGGAAGCCCATGGTCCCTGTTCAGT
>Ga0180437_10012089_pt1 | contig 10260 bp, 10 predicted proteins | sample SS_ome_4_FD_132410 | JGI IMG/M metagenome (GOLD analysis project Ga0180437, IMG submission 132410) | Hypersaline lake sediment archaeal communities from the Salton Sea, California, USA - SS_3_D_1 metaG | ecosystem: Environmental > Aquatic > Non-marine Saline and Alkaline > Hypersaline >... | reverse complement strand
GCCGATGCCCTGGACGACCTTGAGGTTCATCCCCGCCTGCTTTATGCGCCTGGCGATGTGCAGGTCCTCCATCAGGATGCCCTTTATGGCTTCGTGCGTGCCGATCGCCTCGTAGCTGGATCGCCTCATGAGCATGAAGGCGCCGTTGGCGTAGGCGGTGGATTTTCGCGGATCGTTGACCCTGCCCGGGTCGAACCAGACCATCATCACGCCGCCGCAGACCGGCTGGATGATCTCCTCGGCAAAACTGTGCGTTTCCATCACCGGCAGCACGCTCAGCAGGTCGGCGCCGCTGTCCATGGCGTACTGCATGGCCACCGAGAGCGTCCGCGTCGAAAGCTGTCGGCAATCGGCGTCAGTCGTGCAGATCCACTCGCCCCGGGCGGCCTCGAAGCCCTTGACGAGGGCGTGGTTCTTGCCGTACCAGCCTGCCGGCAGCGTCTCTATGTTGACCAGCTGGACGCGGGCATCCTCGCCCGCGATGCGCTGGATGATCGCGGCGGTGTCATCCAAGCTCCGGTCATTGCAGACGATTATTTCGAAGTCGGGATAATCCTGCTTCAGCAGCGATCGCAGGCACGGCTCGATGTTCTGCGCCTCGTCCTTTGCGGCGACTATGACGCTGATGGCCGGCGCGTTTGCCGGCGGGCCGGAATAGTCCGGTCCCAACGCCATCTGCCTGCGCTGGTGCCCGTTTATCACCAAATGCCTGGCGGCCCACAGCAGGCAGACGAGGCACGATAGCGACGTGAGAATGACGCCCGCTGTCATTTCTGCTCCCTGCGGAAGGCAGCCGCGGCGGCCGCCATCACTTCCTTTACCGAAACGTGGTGCGCCCCGGCCGCCGACAGGCAGTCGGCGAACTCCGGCGAAGCGCTGATCGTTTCGCCGCCGCGCGAGCCGACCTTGATCCTGATGGGCCCGTAGGCCGTCTCGACGGTTTCAAAACGCCTTTCCAGCTTGCTCCGCTCGACGGTGCGGCGGCGTATGCCGAAGGTCGTCGTTTCGGCGAATATCAGCCGCTCGGCCGCGTCGAGATCGCCCGGGCTCACCAGCGCCGACAGCGTCCACGCCGGGCGGGACCGCTTCATGAATACCGGCGCCGCCCAGGCGTCGGCGCAGCCGAGCGCCAGCAGCTTCTCGACGGCCGAGCCGATCATCTCGCCCGTGCAGTCGTCGATGTTCGCGGAAAGCTCGATGAGGCTGTCGGCCTGGCCCTCGTCGGATTCCTCGCCCACGTAAACGCGCAAGACGTTCGGCATCGCCTGGCTTTCGCGCGATCCTGCGCCGTATCCGACGGCCTGGATCTGCATCGCCGGAAGAGGCCGCAAGTCGTCGGCCAGCGTTGTCAGGACGGCAGCGGCGGTGGGGGTCGTTACCTCGCCCTGCAACTGGGCCGGCGCGGTCTTGGCGCCGATGAGCAGCTCGGCCGTTGCGGGAGACGGTACGGGCAAGGTGCCGTGCGCGCATTCTATCGTGCCGCTGCCGACCGTTATCGGCGAGCACAGCACGCGCTCGATCCCCAGAAGATGCAGGGCGCAGCATGCGGCGACGATGTCGACGATGCTGTCGGCCGCCCCGACTTCGTGGAAGTGGACTTCCTCTACGTCTATGCGGTGGACCTTGGCCTCGGCCTCGGCGAGACGCTTGAAGATGCGGCCGACCTGCCCGGTCACGGGCTCGCCAAGCCCGGCCGCGGCGACCAGGGCGAGTATGTCGCTCAGGTGGCGCTCGGGCTGCTCGCCCGCGGCCTCGACGGAAAACTTGACTGACCCGATCCCGCCGCGCCTGACGCGGTCGGCCCGGACCGTCACGCCCGGCAGCGAAAGCCTGCCGATCGCGGCCTGGAGGGCCTGGAAATCGCAGCCCGCATCGATCAGGGCGCCGACGATCATGTCGCCGCCGGCGCCGGCAAAACAGTCAAAATACGCCAGTTTCATGGGGGAGTATCTTACCCTTTAAAGCGGCAAGGCAGTTTAGATAGACCCGTCCAATAATGCAAGTTGATCCCCATGCGGCCTCGGTAAGGTCATCCGCGGCGGTCCCCGGATACCTCAAACGCAAATTTTTTCCACATTTTTAAGTCGCCCCCGCAAAGGTCCGATTCAGTTATCTGGCAGGTCTGTAAGGAATTTTTACATGGTCAAGGTTAACGAGCATTGGGTGGAATTCAGCTTTTTCCGCCCGCAAGCGAGGCAGGTCCATCTCACGGGGGATTTCAACAATTGGCGGAATAATGAGCTGCCGATGCTCCGGACCTCAGAGGGTTACTGGGTTGCGAAGGTGCGCCTGCCCGTCGGCGAGTTTAGATTCCGATACTGTGCGGATGGGGAGTGGTTCACGGATTTCGCGGCGTTCGGCGTGACGCCGGGGCGGTTCGGACTGGACAGCGTCGTTCGCGTATCGCCTCAGCCGTTCAGGATCGCCGTGGCCGCGCAAGCCGCCCCGCCCGCGGCAGCCGCCTGAATCATTCGGCAGGCGGGTCAGCTTCCTGAGCTTCCTCTTGTTCGGGCTGGTCCAGTTGATCCTCAGCCTCGGCTGATTCCGTATCGTCCGGGCCCTGCGCGTCGGGGGCTTTGGCGGCGGCGGTTTTCTCCGCAAGTGCCGTCCGCAGCTCCTCCGCCCTCGGCAGATCGTCCGTGCTCGACAGGCCGAACAGCTCCAGGAAACGCCTCGTGGTCCCGTACAGCATCGGCCGGCCGAGGACCTCGGCTCGACCGACGATCTTTACCAGCTGCTTTTCGATCAGCCCGCGGAGGACCTCGCCGCAGGCCACGCCGCGAATCGCTTCGATGTCCGCCCTGAGGATCGGCTGGCGGTATGCCACGATCGCCAGCGTCTCCAGCGCCGGCTTGCTGAGGTGCGTGTCCTTGCGCGACTGGAGCAGCCGCGACAGCGCTTCGTGGTGCTCGGGGAGCGTCAGCATCTGGTAGCCGCCGGCGATAGCCTCGATGCGGAATGAACTTCCCGCCTGGGCGTAGCGGGAGTTTAGCAGCTCGACGGCCTGCCTGACGGCGCCCTGGCCCGCCAGCCCCGTCACCTGGGCGATTTTCGCCGCGGGCAGCGGTGTGTCGCTGGCGAACAGGATGGCCTCAACGGCCGCTGCGGCGCTGGCGGCTTCGGCCTGACGGCCGTCTGTCGCCGACGTCTCTTGCTCGTTTGAATCAGCCATGGGAAAAGAGGATACTCAGGATCGAACGAAACTCAAGGCGTCGCCGCTGCGATTCAAGGCATCGAGGAAAGACCCTCGCCTCGCTTTACTGCCGCCGGCGCGGCGCAGCAACTCGCCGTTAATCAAATTCCTCTTCGTTCACGGGGCGCGTCGTCGTTCTGTCAGCCGGGACGATCAACGGCAGACCGGTCGGCGGCAGCGAACCGGCGGCCGGCTTAGTCGTCGGCTTGCCCGGCTCCTCAAACATCGGCCTGACCGGCTTGTCGGGCTGGGCGGGCGGCTCTTGGGGCTGCTGCGGTCCGGGCGGTTCGGGCAGCGGCTTGAGCTTGGGAAGCTCGGGCAGCGGCCTCTCGGGCGGCTTCGGCGCGGGCAGCTCCTTGGGCGGCGCCGGGGGGGGCTTGGGCGGCTCAGGGGGCGCAACGGGCGGCGCGACGGGTTCCTCGACCTTCATCGGTGGCGGCGGGGCAGGCCTTCGCGGGGGCGTATAAGGCTTCACCACGGGCGACGGCGGGCCGGACAGATCGACCCGCTCCTTGAGCACCACTACCTGCTTGACCTCGACGATTTCCGAATCGAGCGAGCGGTCGTAATGCGAACTGCCGACCAGCGCCACCTCCTTGCCGACGTAGGCTGTCAGGTCGACAAGGCCTTGCGTGCTCTGGGCATAGGCGGTGATGTGCAGCGTCGCCGGATCGCGTATCAGGAACCGCTTTGCCGCACCGCCGGTGCCCGTGAAAACAGCGCTGGGCAGCAGGATGCCCTGGGCCGCGAACGTCGCGGGCGCGGGCCTCGTCGCGGTAACGACCTCGATCTTTGTCCGATCCAGCTCAAACTCACGCTGCTTGGCGGCGACCTCCCTGAGGGTTTGGTCAAGGTCTTCGGCCTCCTTCAGCCGCTGGATCATCGCCTCAAGGAACTTCACCCGCGCGTCAATGTAAGGCTTCAGATACCCTTTTTCGCCCGCATCCAGCGCGCGGTATTCGGCCAGCATGCCCGCCAGGTCGCGGGCTTCCGCCGGCTTATCGAACTCGGCTTTCAGTTTCGCCTCGAGCGCCCTGAAGGCCTCCAGCTCCGCCTTGACCGTTTCCGCGGAGGTGGGTTTCACCTCTACTTCTTGTGGCTCGGTCTCGATGGGCTGGGTAGTGGCCGGAGGCTGTTCGCGGACGACCACTTGCTCCGTCGTCGCCTTCACGTATTTTGCCGCAATGTAAAGATAGACGCCCTTGGGCGGGGCGATCTTGTAGTACTCCTGTTCCTGGCCGATTATCGTCACCTTGTCGCCCCTGTTGAGCTGCAACTGAACGGCGTAGTGGTCGATCAGCCGGTTCCAATTCATGAGCGAGGTTCCCGCCCGCACGCGGACGTTGTCGCCCGTCACCGTTCCTTGCGTGCCGCCTGCATCCGGCGCGACGTAGCTCTTGGCGATGACGCTGAAGGCCTCGGGCGGGGGAACGATCTTCAGCCGGTCATCCGCCTTGCCGACGACCGTGACCTTATCCGGCGCTGAGAGCTTCAGGCACGGGTACGAAGCGTCGTCCGGCGCGGACCTGACGTAGACGTTCGTGCCTGTGACTTGACCCACCCAGACGCTGCTATCCGCGACCGGCAGCGCGGTCTGTGCCAGCGCCGCCGCCGCAAAGGCAGTCACGCAAATCGTCGCGACCAGTCTTGCTCTCATGACGCACTCCTTCCAGAGACAGCCGCACCCTTGCCGGCTATGGAAATTTCATGAACGGTATCATCTGTCGGCTGGCGTGTCAACTGTCGGGGGGAAGGCTTTCGCCGCCCCGCCGGGCGGGCTCGTAGGTGCAATTTGGCTCGGCGGCTAGGTAATCTCCCGTTTCGGCGTACGCCCGGGCCCTGCAGCCGCCGCATACCGAGCGGAACTCGCACGCGCCGCACTTGCCCTTCAGGTTCGAGTAGTCGCGGAGGCGGGCAAGCACGCTCGACCGGCGCCAGATGTCGCCCAAGTCAGTGTCCCGGACGTTGCCGCAGCTTACAGGCAGGTACCCGCACGGGTAAACCTCGCCGTCGTGGGCGACGAACGCGACGGACACGCCGGCCAGGCACCCGCGCCCGTGACCCGTCGCGATGCCGCGCTGGCGGGCGAGTCTGTGGTAGTGGGGGGCGCAGGTGGCCCGCAATTCGATTCCGCCCTTCCCCTGGCGGTCGCAGACCCAGCCCAGGACATGTTCGTACTGGCGGGCGTCCAGTCGGCTGGCCGCGGGTATGTCCGCCCCGCACCCGACGGGCACGAGCAGGAAAAGATGGAGCGCCTCGGCGGCGATGCCGCCAGCCAGGCCGACCAGATCGTCAAGCTGATGGAAATTGTGCGCCGTCAGCGTGCAGTTGATCTGGATGGGCTGGCCGGCCTTTCGAAGCGCCGCCGCCCCGCCCATTGCACGTTTGAATGCTCCGGCGCCGCGAAGGCGGTCATGCGTTTCGGCGTCGGCCCCGTCGATGCTTATCGCGGCGCGCCGGAAGCCGGCGGCGCGGATTCGCCCGGCCAGGGCGTCGTCGATCAGCGTGCCGTTCGTCGCAAGCGCCGCCGGCAGGTCCAGCGAGCGCGCCCAGCCGGCCAGCTCGGCCCAGTCGTCTCGCATGAGCGGCTCGCCGCCTGAGAATATGACCAGAGGCCGGCCCAGTGCGGCGGCGGATTCGAAAAGCCCCTTCGCCTCGTCCGTCGTCAGCTCGTTGGCGTCCGGCGCGGCAGGTTCGCGCCGGCAATGCGAGCAGGCGAGATTGCACCGTCGCGTCGATTCCCAGAAGAGCAGGCGCAATTGAGGTGGCGTCTCGGCCGTCATGATGCTGTCTCCTGCTGCGTCAGGTAGCAGGCAGGGTCGTCGCCCCAGGGATCGCCCGTGACGGCCTCCGCCCGGGCTCGCAGGTTGCCGTTGCAGATGTCCAGCCAGCGGCACGAGGCGCAGCGCCCGCGGAGGTGTTTCCTGCGGTCGCGAAGCCCGGCCAGCAGCGGCAGGCTGCCGTCGGTCCAGATGCTGCTGAAAGGCCGGCAGAGCACGTTGCCCAGCACGCGGCTGCGCCAGAACTGGTCCGGATGGACGTCGCCGTTCCAGCTCACGCAGCCGATGCGCTGGCCGCTCGCGTTGCCTCCCTGCATTTTCAGGAGCCGCAGGCACTGGCCCGCCCGGGCCGCATCGACCTTCAGCAGCTTCATGTACAGGTAGGGCCCGTCGGCGTGGTTGTCCACGGTGAGGACTTCCAGCCGGCGGCCTTCGGCGCAGGCGGCGGCGGTTCGGTCAATTATCAGGTCCAGGGCCGCGCGGGTCTGCTGCGGGCCAAGTGCGTCGGCGGCGCGGTCCCGGGCCCGCCCGGCCGGCACGAGGTGGTAGAAACAGGCGCGCGGAATTTGCTCCCGCAGGAGAAGCTCGAATATGTCCGGCAACTGGTCGGCGTTGGTCTTCGTCATCGTGAAGCGCAGCCCCACTTTGATACCCGCCTCGCGGCAGTGGGCGATTCCCTCCAGGGCGCGTCGGAAGGCCCCGCGGACGCCGCGGATGCGATCGTTGGCCGCCTGCATGCCGTCCAGGCTGATGCCGGCGTACTTCAGGCCGGCCTGCGCGAGCCGCCGGGCGACCTGCGCGGTGATCAAGCAGCCGTTGGTCGACAAGGCAGCCCTGACGCCGCCCTGCGACGCCCGGGCGATAAGCTCGCAGAGGTCCTCTCGCAGCAGCGGCTCCCCGCCGGAGAAAAGTATGACCGGCACGCCGAACGCGGCCAGGTCGTCGATCATCGCCGCGGCCTGGGGCGTGGTGAGCTGATCGTCGCCGGCCGACGGCGTGCTGGATGAGTAGCAGTGCCCGCACAGCAGATTGCATTGCCGCGTGGCGTTATAGACCACCACCGGGCCCGACGCCTTGCCGTATCGCAGGCCGTCGGACGCCTCGGCGCCGCCGCAATAGAGTCTGGAGATACTTATCACAATGATTAGCCCAACAGATGGTTTTGGGCTCTTGCCGCCCGCCGTCCATCGGGCTGACTTCATTCTAACAGATGGCGGGCCGGGGGTGATTTCGATTTGGCCGGCCTAGCCGCCCAGGAGCTTCAAATCCTGGTCCTCGGGCGAGTACTTCTCGATAAGCCGGCGGAGCCGTTTCTGGTCGGGGGTGATCTCAAGCGACCGCTGCCACGCCGCCAGCCCCTTGTCGCGCAGGGCGAGCTTGCTGCGGTCCAGGACGTACTGGCTCATGTACACCGCGCCGATGCCGCGGTGGGCGTCGGCGTTCTTCGGGTCCAGCTCGATGGCCTTGCCGTAGGCCTCCAGGGCCTTGTCGAACTCCCTGAGCTGGAAGTAACACATCCCCATCTGCTGGTGCGGCAGGGAGCTTTTCGGGTCCTCCGCGGCCGCGACCTCGTATGTCCGCAGGGCCGCCTTTATCCGCCCCTGGCGGTGGTAGGTTGCGCCCAGGTTCAGCAGGAGTATCGGTTGGTGGACGTCCAGCTCGAGCGATATCTTGTAGGCCCTGATGGCGTCGTAGAGGCGGTTCTGGCTGTCGTAGATCGTGCCGAGGTTGCACCATGCCTGGGGGCTGTTGGTGTTGACCATCGTTGCCAGCTTGCAGTACTGCTCGGCCAGATCGTACTTGCCGAGCTGGTAATAGCACGCGCTGGTGTTCAGGTAGGTGTCGAAGTCGCGCGGGTCCAGCTCGGCTGCGCGCAGGTAGACGAACACCGCCTTCTGAAGGAGGCTCTGTATGTCGCCGAACGTGGTGGCCGCCTCGGCCAGGAGCTGGTAGGTCACGCCGAGGTTGTAGTGCGGGCGGAAGGCATAACGGTTCGTGTCGCATGCCCGCTCGTAGCTGTGCCGGGCGAGCTGGTAGTTGCCTCGACGGCGGTGAATGTCGCCCGCGGCGGCGTGAGCGGCCGAGAGAGACGGGTCGTTCTTGACGGCAAGCTCAAGCTCTTTCAGGGCGCCGTCCAGGTTTCCCTTGTCGGCCAGGAGCTGCCCGCGCACATAATGATCCCTCGCAGCTTGTTGTGAGACCACCTCACCGCAGCCGGCGCACCCGGCCGCCAGCAGGGCCAGGAGAGCAATTCGTCCGTGTCTGGCGCCCATCAATCCATCTTTCCGGCCGATGACAATGGCATTTGTAACAAAAGGCGCCTCGCGCCGTCAAGTGCCACTGGGCCGCACCGTGCATGCGCGGCTACTCAATGCTACAATGTCAGCACGCCAATAGCTTCAACGAAAATGGCCCTGAAATTCGGAAAAACATTTCGTCTGAAAAGTCAGAAGGACGTCCGCCGCGTCTTCCGGGCCGGGCGGCGCGCTTCCGACGCCCGGATTACGCTCGTCGCGGCGGCGAACGGGCTGGGTTACAGCAGGGCGGCCGTGGGCGTATCGACCCGGCACGGCAACGCCGTCCGGCGCAACCGCCTCAAGAGGCTCTGCCGGGAGGCCTTCAGGCTCGTCCGGCCGCAACTGCCTGCGGGGCATGACTATATGATAATTCCTCGTCCGGGTGCGGCGCCTTGCCTGGCGGAGCTTCAGTCTTCGCTGAAGGCCTTGGCGCCTCGCGTGGCGGCCGAAAGAAAGGCGGGCCCATGAAGCCGCAGCATGTGGTCAATTGGGTTGCGTCGCTTCCTCGGCTGCTGCTGGTGGGGATGGTCAGGGTCTATCAGGCCTGCCTTTCGCCGCTGATGGGCCGCCAGTGCCGGTTCGTGCCCACGTGCAGCAATTATTTTCTCGAAGCTGTCAACAAGCGGGGCGCTTTGAGGGGCGGGCTGATGGGCCTGTGGCGGATTCTGCGCTGCAACCCGTTCAGCAAGGGCGGGTACGACCCCGTAGACTGACCGAAGCGCCGCGGCGCCCGGGGTATCTTGACGGCGGCGGTTCAGCTTCTTCCGCGCGTCCGCCGTGTCGGCGCAGAGGGCCCATGCATGTAGATGTGCGGCGGCAGCCCTGTTACGGTTCCCTCCGCGGTCGACTCGTGCAGGCCCCTGGTGATTCCTTTTGCCCGCAACATCTCCGACTTCTTTCGGGCCTCTTCGATTACCTCCACCGCCTGCTTGAGATTGTCGGTGACCGTGAACAGCTCCATGTCATGCGGTGATATCTTGGGGAACCGGAATGCCAGCATCCGCTTCCTCATCCATTCGACAAGGCCGTTCCAGAAGCTTCGGCCTATGAGTATGACGGGGAATCGGTCGGCCTTTTGGGTCTGAATCAGGGTCATCGAGTTGAAGAATTCGTGGAGCGTGCCGAACCCGCCCGGAAAGCACACGAACGCCTCCGAGTACTTGACGAACATGACCAGCCGGGCAAAGAAGTAGCGAAAGTCCAGCCGCGTGTCGGCCCACGGGTTGGCGCGCTGCATTACCGGCAGGGTGATGTTGAGCCCCACTGAAACGCCGCCGGCGTCGTGTGCGCCGCGATTGGCGGCCTCCATTATGCCCGGCCCGCCGCCGGTGATTATCGCGAATTTCTTCTCAGCGAGCATCCGCGCGAGCTTGCGGGCCTTTTGGTAATACGGATCGCTCCGCGGCGTCCTCGACGAGCCGAAGACGCTGACGGCCGGGCCGAGCCGACTCATCGTCTCAAAGCCTTCGACGAACTCGCTCATTATTCGGAAGATACGCCAGGTATCTTCCTGCCAGGCGGGGGTCTGCTCAGTCATCGCTGCACCGTTTCATGGTATCGCCCGGGCTCCCATTGGTTCTCGCTGCGCCTGTTGCCGTCCGGCGCCGCCAAGCTGCATTTGACAACGGGCGCCCGCTACTGTGAAATTGTGTGCCACAGAGGCGCACAATGCATAGCGCAAAATTGCTTTTTTGTCTGCTGCCCGCCTTGGCGGGCTGCGGAGGCCAGTACATACTGACGGCCCCGGATTACATAGCTCTCGCCGGCAGCGAGGCCCCCGTGGTCGTCCGCCTGCAGCGAAGCGAGTTTTACAGGGTAGCGGCCTCCGTAGTCGATGCGCCTCTGCAATTCCGGATCGCCGGCGGCGATGAAAGGGTGGCCTACTCGGATTCGCTGGGCTATGTCGGCACGACGGTATCGGCCCCGGCCCGGCCGGGAAAGTATCGCCTATCCATAACCTATCAGGATTACGAGGGCGACGTCCTCGCCG
>Ga0180437_10012088_pt1 | contig 10261 bp, 9 predicted proteins | sample SS_ome_4_FD_132410 | JGI IMG/M metagenome (GOLD analysis project Ga0180437, IMG submission 132410) | Hypersaline lake sediment archaeal communities from the Salton Sea, California, USA - SS_3_D_1 metaG | ecosystem: Environmental > Aquatic > Non-marine Saline and Alkaline > Hypersaline > Sediment... | reverse complement strand
CTTGTTTTTTATTTAGAATCAAATTTTATCGAAAATTATTAGGTGATTGAAGTTGGAAGATTGGAATTCTATAGTTGACCAAGCATTAATATACTGGGAGGATTTTGTAAGGTGGTTTTTTCAAATTCCGATTTATGGTCAAGTTTTAGTCTTATTTGGAGCTGTTGCCCTTTTAATTCTTGTTGGAATTTTAGTATACTATATTCTCAAGGGTGTTGCATATTTGATATATTATCTCCTTAAAGGGATCTACTTACTTTTAAAGGGAATATTTATAGGAATTTACAAACTATTTAGAGAATTATACTACATCCTTTCAGGAAAACCTAAACCAGTAAAGCAACAAGAAAATGATAATAAGATGGATGAACCTATTAAAGTGTCGCAAAAAATAGAACCCAAACAATCTGAATTACGGATAATAAATCCAAATGCAATTTATTGTAGTGAATGTGGAAGTCAATTCACATCAAAAATGCAACAACAGTTATCTGAAAATGGGATAGTTTATTGTGTTAATTGCGGAAAGGGTTATAAAACCAATTTAATTGTAGTTGAAAACTATTAATTTTTTTTCCTTCTTTTTTCTACTCGAAAACTCCTAAAATTGGCATAAAGAGTACGATCTTGTGCTTAGATTATGATAAAATTTAATTTGTAGAAACAATTTTTCTTATGAATGTTGTACCAAGGACTAAGTAAGCAAGAAATATTAGAAATTCTGGAAAAGAAATTATCTATAGATAATTCCTATGATTCGGGGTATATTTTAGGTTCTATGTGTTCAAAAACTCCTGAATTTGCAAAAGATATCTATGCTAAATACCTTGATAAAAACCTAGGGGATCCTGGTTTATTTAAAGGAACAAATCAATTGGAAATTGAAGTTGTTAAGGATATTGGAGAGTTATTTGGAGGGAGTAATATCGTTGGAACCATAACAACTGGTGGTTCAGAATCAAATATTATGGCTATGAATATTGCAAAGAAGTTAAGACCTGATCTAAAGCAACCAGAAATTGTTATTTCAAAAGCAGGACATATCTCATTCGATAAAGCAGCAGATATGATGAATTTGAAAATAAAAAAAGCCAATCTTAATGATGACTATGATCTTGATTTGAATCATTTTAAGTCCCTAATCAACGAAAATACATGTGCTGTAATCGGTATTGCTGGTACAACCTCGCTAGGAAAAGTTGATCCTATTGATAAAATCGGAGACTATATCAAAGATAAAGATATTTTTTTTCATGTTGATGCGGCATATGGAGGTTTTGTGTTACCTTTTTTAGAAGATATCCCATCTGCATCAAGGCCTTGGGATTTCAGAGTGGATTCCGTAGACTCAATTACAGCTGATCCTCATAAAATGGGACTGGGAATTATTCCTTCTGGAGGCCTTTTCCTTAGAGATAAGCCGTATCTAGAAGATATTGGTATTAGTATGCCATATTTAGCAGGAGGTAATTTCAAGCATATCAATATTGTTGGAACTCGGTCAGGAGCCCCTACAATTGCATTTTGGTCTATACTAAATTACTTTGGAATAAAAGGATTTAAGGAAATAATTAAAAAATGTATGAATAATACTAAATTACTAGTTGAATTATTATCTGATATAGATGGGGTCTCAATCGCATCTAAACCTGAGATGAACATCGTTGGAATAAAACCTTCGAAAGATATAAAACTCTCTGAGCTTGATAATGAATTACGGAAAATGAATTGGATGGTTGCTACTCATACTGATTTTAATATAATTAGGATAGTAGTGATGCCCCATGTTAAAGAGGATCATCTAATCAGCTTCACTAATGATTTAAAAAGAATATTAAAGAGATAATATTAAAAAATTAGTTTTTTCAGATGCAAGATTAATTTTTATTAACTTTTTTATATCCTCTGCACATTTCCTCATTCTTCCTTAGTTATTAAAAATCTCCTCGCAGCTTTTAATCTGACTTTCTTTCTATAAAGCTAATATATAATATTACGAGAAAAAAATAAAAAAAAATATTTTGTTATTTAATATTTTGTTTATCGATTCATCAGAGGCTTTATTGCAAGGAAGTATAAATAGCAAACAGCAACATAAAGTATAATCACTGATGAAGCAATGAACTCAATTATTCCAATCCACTTAAATAGCAGATGTAATGGATTTCCTTGTAATCCTAGATATACTCCATATTTTAACATCCCAACAGCGGCTATACCGGTGGGAAAAGTAAATGCTGCATATCCTGGATTGAATTTCTTCCATAAGTATCCCTTACCTATCAATAGAGCGTATATCCACACTGTTGTTATAAGAGAAAGCACAACCATGAAGAGAGCAAACATAGGATCAAGACCCGTAATGCCGTATCCTGCTGGTGGTGCGGCGAATAGTGTAACGATTCCTGCAACTAAGAGATTGGGTGGAGCATTCATTATTATGTTAGTAGGTTTTTTAGGTTCTGGGATTGTTCTTTGTAAAAGTCGTGCAACTAGAACAGGAAGTAATCCGATATACCAAAATGTCCCCCACCAGAAGAAAAATAGGTTTAAGACACTAAAGAGCTCTCCAATTACAGGTACAAGACTTACACCGCAAACTACTCCGACAACAATACCGACTGGTCCTACGTAGTAAGCTGCAATAACTTTTTCCCATTTAAATTCTTTTATAGCGTAATAAAGAAATGTAGCAGTAAATAAGAAATGTATTCCAACTCCTACGAACCATAATACCACACCGGCTGTTTTATCAATTAATCCTAGAAAATGCCCTAAGATCATTGTTGCCATGCCGAATGCTGGAAGAATGCAACCAAACACCGGATGCTTCATATCTGCTTTGAAAGCTGGGAAGTTTAATATTATTTTCAAAAGATACAGAACTAAAGGAATAATAGCTCCAACCGCGATAACATATGACCATATTAACAATGCTGGCATAGCAAGAAACCCAGCAAATCCGCCAGTAGCGGAAGCGAGACAGGCTAAACCTAAACCAACAGCACATATGGGTGCGGGCACTTTTGTAAATATCCTTTTCTTTTCAGCTGACATAATTTCATACCTTTTTTTTATATTTTTGAATAATTATTCATTCACTTTGAATAATTATTTAAAATTTAGATTGAATAATTATTTAAAAATATTTCTTTTTCTTCAAAATATCATGAATACAAAATTTTTTTGTATTTTTTGTATAATTTTAATAATTTTAGTGACATGAAATGAATTTTTATTCTTCTAATTCAAACAATTTGAAGTTCAATTAACCAAATTATGAATCTATATTCACAATTCGAGCAAAGTGGTAAATCTGCAAACCGAATTTCTTAGTATAATCATTGAATTTAATAATCGTAAAAAGTTTATATATAAAATAGCTTAGATATATAATACTCTTTTGTAGAGGATATCTTCAAATTCTTCTATCGGATTATAAAATTTAAATACAAATATGTATTTAATATCTTGCCTTAAAAAAATATTTAACAAAAAAAAGTTGAAATAAATATGGTACAATTTGATTTAAGATTGTGTGACTTCTCCAAATGTAAAGGAGAATGTCTTTCTAGATGCTTATTCGTTGACTACGACGAGAAACAAGCAAAAGCTGATATGGCTAAGCTCATTGCAGGTGAAGGTGCTGACATTCTTAGAGACTGTGTCACCTGTTATGCATGTAATGAATTTTGTCCCACTGGCGCAAATCCATGGGAATTAATCAATTCCATGCAACAAAAAACAGGTATGTATATTTATCCTAAAGAAGCAAAGAAAACAGCAAAAGGTTGGACAACTAAACCAGATGAAGTCATAAAAGGGGATGGTAGCAGACCAGCAATTTCTCTCTGCGGATTTCAAGATGTTTTACCATGGAAAGATGTTTTCAAAGGCAAACTCTTTGAAGGCATGACCATTATTAAGGGTGGATCCTATTGTTGTAGAATGGGTGCAACTCATATGGGTGTTCGAGATGCTCCATTTGATTACATGCCAACCTTAGTTAAGAATCTGTCCGAAACAGGCGAAAAAGAAATAGTATTTTACCATGACGCTTGCTATGATATGGTTACTGCTGAAGCAAGAGCTCAAAACGTTGAAGTTCCATTTAAACCAATGCATTTAGCAGAGTTCATAAGAAATTGGCTAAGAGACCATAAAGATCAGATAACTCCTTTGAAAATGAAGGTTGCCTATCAACGACCATGTACTTCAAGATATAATCCACATGGTGCTTTAGAGGAGAACCTATTTGATTGGATTGAAGATATTGTTAAGTTACTTGGATGCAAGCTAGTACATAGAAAGTACGAGTATGAAAACTCAATGTGTTGTGGTTCTGGAATCTTCCCCACTCAACATGACAGAGCTATGAAATACGTTGATTTAAACTTAGCAGATGCAAAGAAAGCTGGAGCAGAAGCTTATTTATATTTCTGTCCGGTATGTACAGCAGTTATGCGGGCTAGAACTCGGGATGCAGGAATGGATCCATATCATGTCATAATGTTCGTTCAAAAAGCATTAGGAGAAGAGTTGCCACTCGGTGGCGCCGCAATTGGTTCACCTGTTCATTAAACCAAAAAAAAATATTTTTTTTTTTATTTACTTTCAAATAACTAAAAGGATGAGTAAAGATGAAGGTTTTAATAAGTATACGTTCACCTGAAGAGTTAAGCTCTTGTATGGAGGGTGGAGCAGATATTATTGATTTAAAAAATCCCAATGAGGGGTCTCTTGGCGCAGCAGCTCCAGGTTTTATCAAAGAAGTAAAAAAGAAAGCCGGAAACTATCCCGTTAGTGCTGCAATTGGAGACATGCCTAATTTACCGGGAACTGCAGCATTAGCTGCTTTAGGTGCTGCTGTATCTGGAGCAGATTATGTAAAAGTAGGATTATATGGGACTCATACTGAAGAAGAATGTATTGCGTTAATGAGTGAGGTTGTAAAAGCAGTAAGAGAGCAAAATTCCGATATAATTATCGTGGGCGCAGGATTTGCTGATGCTGAATCATATGGTGGAATTAATCCTATGAAAATCCCAAAAATTATTAAAGCTGCAGGTGCAGATATTGCAATGTTGGATACTAAGAATAAAAAAGGGAAAAGATTATTTGATTTTTTAACTTTAAAGAAGTTAAAGCAGTTTGTTGATGAATCTCATCGGTTAGGATTAAAAGCTGCGCTCGCTGGCTCATTACGTGGCGAAGACTTACAAACAATATATAATTTAGGTGCTGATGTAACTGGTTTTAGAGGTGCAGCTTGTAGCCAGAATGATAGAAAGAATGGCGAAATCACTAAAGAGCGTGTCCAGAAGTTAATGAATATCGCTAAAAATCTAAATCTGCATTCTAAAACTTCAACTAAAAAACAACTTGTCCAAAGTTAATAATTTTTCTCCCACTTATTTTTATACCATTTTCTATTCGATTTTTGAAGCTAAGCTTATGTTCAGATAGGATTCGTTGACATTTTTATTTGAAAAAGCGTTATGAATAATAGTGCATAACGGCCCTCTCGATCTCCTTTAAAATCAACAACAACTTTAAATCTAATTTTTGATTATGAATAATTAGTTATTATTTTTTGAATAGATATTCATAAAAAATAATATCGCATTAAAAATTGACTAATTAAAAAAAAAGAGATAAAAAGATATGTCGACGGTAAGTCTTAAACATATTATGAAGAACTGCTATGCTTGCAAAACATGTGAACTAGTATGTTCTTATCATCACACTGGGTCATTCCAACCTTCAAAATCTAGTATTTCTGTTGAAAGAGATCATATTAACGGAGTATGGAAGTGGACAGTAAATGATTCATGCGATTTATGTGCAAATGAGGCTGAACCTTTATGTGTGAAATTTTGCTATTATGATGCAATAGTAATTGACGGAGGGGATGAATAAAAATGCCTGAATTCAATATCACAGGAGGAATCACTGGAAAGATCCTTCGTGTAGATTTAGATGCTGGAAAAACAAGAGTAGAAGACAATGTTTACAGTAAACGTTGGATTGGTGGTCGTGCTATTCAAAGTTGGATTTTACTTAATGAAACAAAACCAGATACGAAATGGTCAGATCCAGAAAACTTATTGATGTTCGGAGCGGGACCCTTTGTAGGTACCCTTATACCTGCTACATGCAGAACCACACTTGATACAATACATGCATTCAATAACGGTAAAGGATCTTCTAACTTAGGAGGTCATTTTAGTCCTCAAGTTAAATATGCGGGTTTTGATCATATTATTATTAAAGGGAAATCTGATAAACCAGTATATTTGTACGTATCAGATGGAAAAGGTGAAATTCGGGATGCGTCTCATCTCTGGGGTAAAACAACCTATGAAACTGAAGAAACATTGAAGAAAGAATTAAATGATAATAAAATTTCGGTCGCTTGTATCGGTCCCTCTGGGGAGAATTTAGTACGTGGCTCAGCAGTAATAGTTGATTGTGCTAGAGCTGCTGGAGGCTCTGGAATGGGATGTATTATGGGTGACAAAAAACTCAAAGCTATTGTTGCTCGAGGTCATGGAGCAGTGAAGGTAGCTAAACCAGATAAGTTTATGGAAAACGTAGAGAAAGCTTTTAAAAAAATCATGTCTCAACCAACAGCTAAATTTTTTAGACGAGTTACTCTTGCTGGAATGGTTTACAATGATAAAGAGCAATTTGATGCACTTTTTGAAATGATGCATACTACAAGAAATGCTCAAGATGTTCATTGGACTCGAGAACAACGTGCAAAAATGTTAGGCAAAGAAGGAGTTCCAAAATATCAAACCAAAGTCCAAGCATGCGCTATTTGCCCTGTTGGATGTCAACCATATTCTGAAATCAAAGAAGGTAAATATGCTGGTACCAAGGGTTTAGGTTGGTGGATTAATGGATGTCTTTGGAACGCTAAGATGGATATCACCGATCCTGATGGAGGTCTTCGCTATTATTTGAGAGCAAATCAATTAGGTTTGGATGGAGATGACAGCTCTGTAGCAATGGCTTGGGCATTTGAAGCTTATGAAAAGGGATTGCTCACTAAAGAAGATACGGATGGTTTAGAACTTACATGGGGAAACACAGAAGCTGCTTTAGCCTTACAAGAGAAAGTTGCTCGACGGGAAGGTTTTGGTGACTTTTTAGCTGATGGTGTAGTCGCAGCTGCTAAAAAATTAGGAAAAGGTTCGGAGAGCTTTGCAATACACCAGAAAGGACAAGATTCTTTAGATCCATATCGATTGGCAAAGTGTTGGTCCTTAGCATGTGCTACATCACCTATTGCAGGAAGACATATGCGAGGTTCATTAAATGTAGATCAAGCATTTGGTCCTAAAGGAGTCAAATTCAATCCATTTTCGTATGAAGCAGCCCCACCAATGGTATTCTGGGAATTAAGAAGTAAAGAAATAGAAGATACACTAGGAATTTGTGTTTATGTTGGCACATGGTCAGGTGTGTATGCTCTTGAACCCTCTGATTACGTCGATTTAATGGATGTAACTTTAGGTATACAAATTTCTGAAGATGATTTAATGCTTCAAGGTCAAAGAAGCTATAACTTAGAAAAAGCATTCAATACAATCCATGTTGGATTTAAAAGAGAAGACGATTTACCACATCGTAGATTTTTTGAAGATCCAATCCTTTCAGGTCCACAGAAAGGAGTAAAATTAGATATGGCAAAATTCAACGGAATGTTAGACGCATTTTACGAACTTCATGGCTGGGATCAAAAAACTGGTTGGCAAACAAGAGAGGGTCTTGAAAAGTTAGGTATGAGTGATGTCGCTAAAATGTTAGCTGATGCTGGCAGATTAATTGAATAATCATTTTTTTTTATTTTTTATTTTGTTGAGAAGTGTGAATATGGTTAAATTTCTTTTATTAATTTAATTTCTTTTCAAATAGAATTACTTGTACTTGTTCATTATCCCAATATGAGAATCCAATGTTTTTTAATTTCTCTACAACTTCAATTTGACAAAAAACTTCTATATTTTTGATATTATGAGAGGAAATCTTCCGCGACAAGACATTTTGAATTAAATAAAAAGCTTCTTGGTGGTCTCCATATACTATTAACCAAACTTCATCATTCTCAGGAGATTCATCACCGTTTTCACTTTGAGCATTAATTTTATGTAGAATAGCATTATTACTCCGAAACCAGCTAGAATTACGATTTTTAAGGTGATTTAACGGTACAAAAGACCATCCAATACACACTTCATCACCAGGGCCAATATCAATAGTCTTATAAAATTCTTTTGCTTTGTTTAGACCAATTTCCTCTGTTTTTAGATATTTAACTGTAGAGAATGAAAGTTTTTTATACTCAACTTCAACTAGATCCATGGTTTTTTTCTTTTTAAATTTAAAATCTTTAGCAAGTGCGATTGAACCTTTATTTTGAGATGCTGTATCATATTGAACAACCTTAACTCCAATTTTTTCACAATAATCAAGAGCAAATTTCATAATTTCTCTTCTAATACCTTGTTTTTGAAAGACATTTTTGACTCTCCCTCCTTCTAACCAAGCTAAATCCTTCCGAAAAAGTCTCACTCTTCCAAACGCTACGAGATTTTCTAATAAAGCATCTTTGAATACTCCAAAATTAAAGGCTGTCTTTTCTTTGAGCCAATTGTTTATTACATGAGGGATATAATCCTCTCCCTCCCAAATATCTTTACTAATCTCAAGAATAGAGGGAACATCGTGCTCTTCTAATTTTCTAAAGTACAAATCCATAGATAATACCTTATTTTCTAATTTTTTTTATCTTTTGAGAAATATTATAATATAAAACATAAGCTAAAGCCGTATGTGTAAGAATACAAAATAATAATCCCAGGTTAATCAATATGTATCCACATAAAAGACCAAGCAAAAAGGAAAAAACCAAAAAATAAATACCTATTATTCGACTTTTGAATCGAAACCAGAAATGCAAATGATATAAAGAAAAAATAATACTAGATATAAGTATCGATTGGGAGGGTTCTAGTTTTAAAAGATACAATAAAATACCTATCGCATAAAAACGAAAAATAAATTCTTCCATTATCATTGTGAGAGGAAACATTACTAATGGTATTATTTTGTCATTATTATTAACTAATGCTGCAATTAAATCATGGTCTTTTAAAATCTTAAGGATTTCATGGTTGAATAAGAATTTCTCACTTACTCTCCCTAAAGTGTATAATAATATTCCACTGATTATGATTATAGCTAACTGAATAAAATCATAATTCTTTATTAATAATAAATCAGAGAATAATCCAAAAAATATTGGAATTATTCCTACAAAAACACAAAATATTATAGTAGAATATTTTTTCTGATGCTCTAGCATTCCTAACTTAAAATAAAAGCTTTAAATTTACTTAAGTTAATGTAATATTAATTGTTTTCACTTTGAATTGATTTATGACTGATTTATTTCAGAAATTAAAACGAATTGTATCTGAGGAGTATATTTCTGATAGCATTTATATACGGCATGCTTATTCAAGAAATGTAGATCCTATCTTGCAAGGCGTTCCTGACTACGTTATAAGACCAAAAGATGAATTTGAAATCTCAGAAATTTTAAAAGTAGCTAATGAGGAGAGAATTCCCGTTATTCCTCGAGGAGGAGGAGATTGTGAATTTGGAGGGAGTAAACCTATAGGAGACACGGGTATTGTACTAGATTTAACACGAATGAATCAAATACTTAATATAGATTATGAAAATCTTGTTGTAAGTGTCGAAACGGGAATTACATGGGCAAGTTTAAATGAAGTTTTATCCCAACATGGTTTATATACGGGTTGTTTAGGACCAGGTTCTGGTTTAACTGCTTCAATTGGAGGGGGGTTATCTCATCATTCGGTGGGCGGAGGTGGTGGAGCTAAATACGGTTCATGCTCAAACCAGTTGGTTTCTCTCGAAGTGGTTTTGCCTACTGGTGAAATTATTGAAACTGGTTCTCAAGCAAATAAATATTCAAAAGTTCCATTTAATCGGTTTGGTAATGGTCCAGATCTTGCTAGTTTATTTTGTGGAGATAATGGAATTTATGGGGTAAAAACAAAAGCTACCCTTCAAGTATTCCCAAAACCTCCGTATATTGAATATAAAACATTTTTAATGCCTCGAAAGTCCAATGAAGTCTCTTCTAGAATTTTTTATCAAATACGAGAAAAAGGAATAGATGTATATGATTCTATTTTTTTCATGGATCTTTTAGTTTCTGTTG
>Ga0180437_10012086_pt1 | contig 10263 bp, 11 predicted proteins | sample SS_ome_4_FD_132410 | JGI IMG/M metagenome (GOLD analysis project Ga0180437, IMG submission 132410) | Hypersaline lake sediment archaeal communities from the Salton Sea, California, USA - SS_3_D_1 metaG | ecosystem: Environmental > Aquatic > Non-marine Saline and Alkaline > Hypersaline >... | reverse complement strand
CCTGCGTGACAATCCTGGAGAAATCAGCAGAATGGTGGAAAAGAACTACGGTCTGGGCCGGCGCTTCTACTCCTACTCGGTTCTGCAGAAGCGATTGATCCTCCTGCTGGACCAGGTATTTCAGGAAACCGACTGACCCGGGAGATCGCAGCATCCGGATTTTCCAAAAAAGCGGGGTGTGCGGTCAACGTGGTTACTCCACGCAACAGCAATAGTACAGGGCATTTACCGGGGATTTAATACGAGAAGACTTTCGAGCTTCTCCTGGAGCTCTTCGAGGCTCTCAATTTTGAACACCGCATCCCGCACCTGGCTGCTATAGGGAATACCCCTCAAATACTGGTGGATGATCCTCCTCACCTCGCGTACCCCGCGGACTTCTCCTTTGAGAGCCACTGCAGCGTGAAGGTGCTCAACCGCAAGCCTGATACGCTCGTCATAGGAGGGATTTCTGGAAGGGAGGGAATCGGGAAAAGCCTCGAATGCCTCCACGATGTCGCGAAAAAGCCAGGGATTACCGATCGCAGCCCTTCCGATCATCACCGCATCACAGCCGGTTTCCACGATCATTCGAACCGCATCTTCGGGTGATCGAATGTCACCGTTGCCGCACACAGGAATCCCGAGACGGGACTTCACCTCCGCGATGTATTCCCACCTCGCCTTTCCGCTATACTTGCTCTGGGCCGTTCTCGGGTGAAGGGTCAAAAGCGAGGCTCCCGCCTCCTGGGCCGCGATTGCATTCTCAAGCACATTGATCCTGTCCTCGGACAGGCCGAGTCGTATCTTCACGCTTACAGGGTAGATCGATGCGTTCACACAGGCCCTGACAATACCATAAAAAGTATCAGGATTACCAAGCAATCTGGCTCCTGCACCAGTCTTCAAAACTTTTTTTACCGAGCACCCCCCGTTGATGTCGATGAGGTCTGCGGTGAAGTCGCTCAGAATAGAGACTGCTTCACTCATGATTTCTGGAACCGAACCGAAGAGCTGTATCCCAGAGGGTCTCTCCTTTCTCGATATCCTCAGCAGATCGATGGTCTTCTGATTGCGCTTCACCAGGCCGTGAGCGCTCACCATTTCGGTAAAGGTGAGCCCCGCTCCGAACCTCCTCCCTATTATTCGGTAGCAGGTGTCGCTGAATCCTGCCAGAGGGGCGACGAACACATTGTTGCGGGTTATCAGGGTGCCGATACGTACAGGTTTCAAGAGTGACATGGAATCAAACCTTGACGAGACTCACCACCGCCTGAACGTACATCCCCTCGCCTCTTCCAAAAGCGGTGAGACCTTCCCCCGAGGTATAGGTGATACCAACATCTGTTTCACCCACTCCTGCAATCTTGGCAATCGAGCGTTTCATTCTGGTGCTGTCATCCAGGGGAACCCGAGGCCTTTGCGCCTCCACCATTATACCGATGTTGTTTATCCGGTACCCCAGATTCCGTGCCATCTCGAGGGCAACCTTCAGGTATTCCCTGCTATCCGTGATGCCGCGGGCGCACATTTGATCCGCATAATGGCCGAGAGATTCTCCACCGCATGCCTGGCTGATGGCATTGAAGAGGGCATGCAGAATCACATCCCCGTCGGAATGCGCCCTGAGACCATCTTTGTCGCTCAATCTGACACCACCGAGAACCAGAGGCTTTTCCCCGTCCTCTTCGAACGGATGGCTATCGGTGCCAAACCCTATGCGTACCAAAAATGATTCTCCTTCACTCTCTTTGAGTGGATACGTCTGGCGAGATCCAGGTCATGGGGGTAGGTGATCTTGAAGTTCTCCCGTGAGCACTCGACAAATTTCACCTGCTGATGGATTGCTTCCACCAGTGTGCTGTCGTCAGTTGCAAAAAAACCTCTCTTGGAAGCGTGCTCAAACGCCCTCACCGCTATTTCGAAACGGATGATCTGCGGTGTCTGGGCAATCCACACATTTTCCCGGTCAGGAGTCCGGTCTATGAGGCGCCTGTCGTCCACAATCTTGACCGTGTCGGTGGCAGGAAACCCGAGAAGACTCGCACCGTGGGTGTACGCTGCATCCAGGCACTGATCGAGCTCTGTATGTTTTACAAACGGGTTGACTGCATTGTGTATGATCACGTAGGAATTGAACGGCATATTGAGGCGTTTCAGCTTCTCGAGCACGTGAAAGGTCGATTCCTGTCGTGTTGCATAGGCAGGTTCTATCCCCATCACCTTTTGAATGTGGTTGCCATCAACCACTTCACGAAGCCGGGATACATTCTCGTCTCCAACGGTGACAATAATCGCGTCGATCTTTTCATACTCGGAAAAGGACTTCAGTGTGTAGTAGATGATCGGCTTCCCGTTCAACGTTAAAAATATCTTGTTTTCCTTCGTCTGCATCCGCTCGCCGTTCCCGCCCGCACAAATTATCGCGACATTCATTCAGTTATCCCTTTGCATTTCGCTCTCTTCACCATAATATATCAACATGCCATAGTAAATCAACAAATAAAGAGGCCTCAAACCTGATGATGCACGTCGAACGCATGGCCTTCGCCAAGATAAACCTTAGCCTGAACATCCTGCCAGAGACAGGCGAGCGGGATTACTACAGGGTCCGTTTCATAAACACGTCAATCACCCTCCACGACAGGGTGCGTATCGAGAAAACCGAAAATGAGGGCATCACTATTAACGAACCGGCCATCGACGAAAGAGAAAACATTGCCCGGCATGCGGCCCTTCTGATGTTCAAAACCTACCGACTGCCGGGAGGGCTCACAATCACAATCGAAAAAAATATACCCACAAGAGCCGGACTGGGCGGTGGATCCAGCGATGCCGCAGCGGTGCTGAACGGCATCAATGACCTCTACGCTCTTGCTTTGAGTACTGAGGAACGCGTCGGTCTTGCGAGCAAACTCGGAATGGATGTGTGTTTCTGTGTGAAGGGCGGGCTCTGCCTGATTGAAGGAATCGGGGACGTGGTGAAGACGCTTCCCTTCACCCTTCCACCTCTCGAGCTCCTCATCGCCACACCAAAGGAAAAAAAGCCCTCCACCTCATGGGCATACTCAGTTCTTGAGTGGGATGAGCTGGGGAAAAGGCACGACCTTCTCGAAGCCCTGGTCGAGTCCATTCGGAATGGGGATATCCCGATGCTTTCAAAGCAGCTGCACAACGACTTCGAAGAAGCGATATTCAGGTACTATCCGGTCTCCCATGCGCTCAAGAGACGAATGAAAGAGCTTGGTGCACTCAGCGCGATTCTCGCAGGCTCCGGTCTATCCGTTTTTGCTGTTTTTGAAAAACGGCACGCGCTGATTCGTGCGAAGGCACAACTGGAACGGGAGGGATTCACATGTCACGCAGCGAATCCGGTGGAGGCATAGAGGACCGTTCAAGGAACTTCCGGTTTCTGGACCGCCGGTCTTCAGACGACCGTCCCTTGACTCCCGGTCTTCGGACTGGACGCGCGGTTCAATCCGATACAGATCGATCTCAAAGGATGCGGGTGAGCTCGTCTTTGCCGGTGGGTCTAAGCGCCTGCCGTTTCCCATCCTGTGTGACAAATAGCTGCCCCCCAGGCCCCGTGAATTCTCCGATCCTGGTCAGGCGGGGAAAATCCAGGCTGCTCTTCGAAAAGATGCGCTCGAGCTTCGAGCACTCAGCGGGCGGTACTGCAATCAACAATGACCCGGAAGCGATACACCCGTAAGGGGAGAGTCGAAAATGGCGACAGAGGGTATTCGTTTCTTCATACACGGGAACCAGATCAAGAATGATCTCCAAATCCAGGTTTGATCCACGCGCCATCTCGTAGGCACCGGAGAGGATCCCTCCCTCCGTGGGATCGTGCATACCGTTCACCTTTACAGAATCACAGATGCGTCTGGCTTCCTTTACCACGCTCAATCCCGGATTCTCGAGAAATTCCAGACATCTCCTGTAGAACTCTTCTCCGAAGCTTCCGATGACCTCATCGCGTTTTTCACGGGCGATTATCGAGGTTGCCTCTATTGCCACACCCTTGGTCATGTACAGCACGTCCCCCTCGCTGATCCGGTCATTCGTTATCAGCTGATCCTGAGCTGCATCACCCATCATCGTACCGGAAAGGATAGGATTCTCCAGACCGTGGGTAACCTCAGTGTGGCCCCCGATGAGTGTAATACCCAGCTCCTCGCATGACCGACGCAGATCGCCCATGATTTCTTCTATCATCGGAATGGTCGTGCGCCTTTCGGGGAGGAGGATGGTCACAAGGAACCAGCGTGGAGTTCCCCCCATTGCCGCAATATCATTGGCATTCACGTTTACCACATACCACCCGATCCTGTCTGCCACGAAGGTGATGGGATCGCTTTTCACGATGAGGTAGTGATTTCCGAAATCGAGCACAGCGGCATCATCACCGATTCCAGGCCCCACCACCACCCGATCATCGGTGATCTGGATCTTTCCCAGAAGCGCCTCGAGGAAATCTGTCTTGAGCTTCCCGGTACCTAACACTTCCATTCATTCATTCCTGCACGGAAGATTATTCTATCGATGAGTGTAATGTATAATACCCCCTCTCAATGAACAAGAATTTTGATCAAATACCTGCGTCTTTTTGGCTCCGCACCTTACAGGAGTGATGGAATACGATCTTTGTCCCAGGGGCAAAAAATCCCTCAACACAAGGGGAATAAGGCAAGGCATGGGAATGTGCAGGCTGGAGCTCAGCAAATTTCATAGGGGTTGTCACTCACGTAACTCTTCTCACAAACCGAAAAGGGGCGGTCATGCGATGGATGGATGATCACCTCCCTCTGTTCCCGAATGATCAGCTGCAACCGCTCGAGGCTCCTCATCGCCTGGCCACGATCAGTATACACTTCAATGAAGTTGAACTTCCCATCGAAGAAGCTCCTCTTGGACGGAATGAGATCTCCGGCAATAACTGCCGCCTGTTCCACCCCTCTTATCCTGAAAGAGAGGTGATGCGGGGTATGCCCGGGGGTTTCGATGATCTCTATGCAGTCAGGAAGGGGGGGATTGTCTTCGACAAAGAGAAACGTATCCTCACTGCCGAAGAAACGGTCTTTGAAATATTTTGCCTGTACCGAGCTCACGGTGTCTGTGATCTTGCACACTTCTTCATCGGTAAGAGTCGGATAGTGTCTTCTGATGAAATTTTGTTTGTTTTCTGTGCTGGAAAAATCTTCATTCCAGCGCTTCTGGAAAAGATATTCCCTCCTGCTCATCACCTTCCGTGCATTTTCAAAGAGGACGTTCCCTCCGAAGTGATCGATGTGAATGTGGGTATTGAACACATAGGTAAAGTCACGGGGGTCAAGTGAAAAACGCCTGAGCTCCCGTTTCAGCTCTCCAGTGTCTCCGAAACCGGTGTCAAAAATAATGAGCTCGTCTCCTGTTCTCAGAACGGTTTCCGAAGAGAGCATCCGGTACGTGATACGGGTTCCTCTCACCACCGCAGCGGTCAGCATCCAGTACACGAGCACGATCTCCTCCATGAATAGGGCACGTTCAACGCTGTTGCGAACACATCACTGACCTACGCAGGTGGATTTCTCTGTCCGAAGAGCTCCTTGTACACGAGGAAGCTCAGAAAAGGATGTTCACGCGCAGGGACAGCGGTGTTGAGAAGCCTGTTTGCATAGTCGATGAGAATACGGGCATGGTCTTCCTGCCCCCTGTGATATAACAGAAGCGCGATATCAAGCAACAGCTCCCTGTAAAGGGACCTTCTCTGGGGTGTGAAGTAGGTCGAAAACAGGCGATCAATCTCCTGCTCCACCCGCTCTTGGGGAGTTTTTCCGTCTACGATGAGCCTGCTCTCCTGTGCAAGAGAGATGTTTCGCCTGAACTCTTCCATATCTTCTGGGGGAAGGGAGAGTCGCACAACCTCTCCCAGCTGAAATATCTTTTTTTCATACTCTGGATTAAATACCCGTGAGAGCCTGACCTGAAGGAGATTAATCACTGGATGGACGATCTCGTCCTCAGGCCCGGGACTGCCGGGAATCGATATGCTGTCTGCAGGGCTGTTGCCCCCTGATGTGGCACTCTCCAGCTTGAGGATAGACGGTAGATTTGCAAGGCCTGATATCTTTTTTCTATCCGTATTTTTCAGGGCTTTCCTCAGCCGGTAAAGACCGTATTGCTCGGGTACCTGCATGAGGTCAGGATTCGAGTTTCTTATTCTTTGAAGCTGTTTCTTTGCGCCGTGTTCAAGTGAATACTTTCTTACACCTCGTTCTGGATGGATGAGAAAGTGCAGCAGATCCAGGGAACCTGTTTGTACGTTCACAAGCGCCACAATAAGGAGGAAGAGCAACTCTGAGTCCGGTGTGGTGAGAAATATTCCCTCGATCTCTTTTCTCGTCTCCATGCGGGGAATGTGTTTCAGTAACGCTGGTTTCACACGTTCTATATCCAGTCCCCGGGATTTTGCCATGTACAGAGCCTTTTTCGCCGCCTTCCGCATTGATTTCGACTGAGATTCGTCCATTGCGACCGACCAGAGCTCAGCAACAACCTGCTCAAACTCCTCTCCATCGCTCACCTGCAGTATTCGGGAGGGATTCGTAAGTATGACCTCTCTGAGCTCCATCATCTGTTCCTACCCTTCGGACTCCTCAGATGTACATGCTTCTTTCCCTGAGCATGTCCTCCTGATTCGCGCAGTGCATTCGGAGTGCATTCACGACATCGCCGGGAGTGGCAAATCTGTCGAGATCAACCCTGTTGAGCCGTTCCTCATATCTTCGTAAATAAAAAAGTGCGATGATTTTTAGGGGATCAAAAACCGATCCCTGTGCCTCTTCCAGTCTCTTCAATATAGAGAAAAACCGTTCATTGTCGCCTGCACAGTCAAAGTCGTAATCGATGAGCGGCAAGCGTTCAGAGAGGAGATACAGCTTGAGATACCCCTCCATTTTAGAAGGCAGGACGAGCAGTGTATCTGCAACAGAGACTTCACGTTTTGGGATGTTCACCATTTTATTGAAGTTTGGTCTGTGCTCGTCAATCAGCCTGTGCTCTTCCAGGAGCGCCTCGAGATCAGAACCCAAAACACGGTACTCTATCCTGGAGAGCTCCTGAAGTATCCCCTTGATTTTTTCGACACTCTCTCCGGTGTCCCAGAAGTATGAGTTCACCCTTACCTTCAGATTCCCCGTCTTTCCCACATAGAGGATCCTGCCACCTGAGTCGAAGAACAGATACACACCGGGCATTTCCGGTATGTCCCGAAGGAAGTCCCTGTCAAAGTCATATTTCGAGAAATCCACCTGCTTTTTACTCTCGCGCACACGATCCATGATCCCACCCACACTGCTGATCCCTCTCTCTCGAGCCGTGTCCAGAAATTTCTCAAGAATATACATGAGGGTTTTTGTCCTGGAGGATGGGCTTTCTGAGTGTACGTTTCTGAGCCCGAACTCCCGTACTATGTCATCCCACGTCTTCAGTTTCTTCTGTGGATAGAATTCCGATATGATCGAGCGGACGGAGAGAGTTTTTATATCCGGAGCCAGGGGCGATATTACCCTGTACAATCTTCTCAGTGCACTCATGCTTTTTCTATCGTATGGAACAAAGATGTATTGTCCAAGGTTTTTCAACGCACCTTTTATGTCGAAGTCATATTCGAGTGTACTTCCCTTGTAGAGGAGAAAAGAGGAGTACTGCTTTATCAACGAAAACAGGTCGCCGGCGGGTATTCCCCTCGGTCGCCTCATCTTCTCAAGATCTTCGATATAAAAGAGTACGAAAGGTGTCTCTTCAAGAGGGAGCGCCTCCACTGGAATTCGTTTCACCGCGACCCATGTCTGTGCGGGAGTCTGCCGGAAACGGGCATCAACCTTCAGGAGGGGCTCGACAATTTTTCTTGCCACCTGGCTGTTCTCAAAATCGATCTTGAAGAACTCCTGAAGTATCTGCGCGTTTGTAAATGCTCTCTGCTCTTTCACCATGACACTGTAGATTTCGTCGGTAATACTCTTCATTTCACTCTCGATCAGGAAAGAAAAAATTGCGTCAGGCCTTTACAAATATAATAATATAATAAGAGCGCTTTAAAACACATTTTCAACACTCAAAGGCAGGAAAAATGGCCGAAGAATCCAAACCCTTCAAGTACAGCTTTTTCAAGGCAGGAACCATAGTTTTCAACCAGGGTGATAGAGGATCAGACATCTACATACTCAAGCGGGGCGCATTGACCGTCATGGTTGACAATCAAATCGTGGGTCTCATAAACACTCCGGACACCATCATCGGGGAGATGGCCTACTTCCTGGGGCTCAATCGTACCGCATCCGTAGAGGCGATCGAAGACTCGGAATTCATCGTTCTCTCAGGAAACTACCTGCACGATACATTGATCAAGAAACCACAAATAGGCATCGATCTGCTGAAAATCCTGAGCGGACGCCTCGCAAAGACCACCAAGTATGCCACTAAGCTCGAGAGCGAGATCGCAGAATACAGAGACGAGCTGAGAAAGCTCAAAGGGTTGAAGGAGGAAAAGAAACCCAACCTGCTCGAAGAGCTCGTCTCCAAGGGATTTCTCACCCGCGAGCAAATGGAGAAGTGTAATAGTGAATTGAAAACGAGCCAGAAGTCGGGTGAGCATGCCTCACTCACCAAGATACTCATCGACAGGAGCTACCTGTCAGCAGAGCAGCTCATCCAGTTTCTGGAATTACGACAGGGTTCCTGATCAGTCGACCCTCAGGACTATTTTCCCCACCGAGTGCCCTTGTTCCAGTGTTCTGTGAGCGTCATCTGCGTGTGCAAGAGGGAAGGTTTTCGACACCACGACCCGCAGCTTTTCATCATCGAACAGCTTCGCACAGGTTTCCAGTATCTTCCGGTGGTACACCTTCATGCGGTCTACTCCATAGTACATAGGGGTGAGCACCATCTCCCATGCCAGGTCAAGGCTCCTCATGCGCGCTTCACCCCAGCTTTTCTCTTTCGGACCCAGGAGGGTGACTATCCTGCCGTAGAGCCTGACCACCTGAATTGTCCTGAAAAAAGTCTCTCCTCCCACCGTATCCACCGCCAGATCCACACCTCTCCCTCCGGTCCATTGGAGCAGTTGGTCCACGAAATCCTGTTCTCTGTACCTGATCACCTTTTCGGCGCCCAGGCTTTTCGCAAGTTCCTCCTTTCTGCTGTCAGACACCGTGGTGCAGATACGGGCACCCTTGAGCTTCGCAAGCTGCAGGAGGAAATGTCCGACACCTCCTGCGCCTGCGTGTACGAGCACTGTCTGCCCCCTTTTGAGATTCCCCCTCTCGTTGAGGGATTCCCATGCGGTCAGCAGTGCGAGCGGTACGCCTCCCGCTTCCACAGAGGAGAGGCTCTGGGGTTTTGCCGCAGCAAATCTTTCATCGATGACCGTGAGCTGGGCATAATTCCCCTGTTCCCTTCCGATTCCCCCGTGCATGAAGTAGACCTCGTCTCCCTGCCTGAATCTCCGTACCATTTTCCCCACCGCTTCCACCACGCCCGCGCAGTCGCAGCCCAGGATCTGCGGCATCTCTCCGGGATACCGTGTTCCCGCGCTCCTCTGCTTTGCATCAACCGGATTGATCCCTGCCGCCTTTATTCGTACGAGGATCTGGCGGGGGTTCATGATCACAGGATCATCGACGTTGGCGATCCGGAGCACCTCCGGACCTCCAGCTTTTTCCATGCGAACAGCCTTCATTGGATTCCCCCTCAATTACGGTTATAAAAGACAATAGTGCACCCCTTTCCCCAAGAGAACATTTTTTCACTCTGAATCGGAAAAAGCCCTTACCGAAGGCAGACCCTCCCGCAGGGAGGCAGGACCCATGACCCGAAGTGCACGCACCTACCAATTGCGGGTCCTCCTGAAGCAGCTCCTCCCTGTGAAAGCAGGACCTGCTCTTCCGAGGGGGAAAATCCGCAAGCGAAATCCTTGACAGTTCTCGATGGGAGGAATATAGTGGTGTGAATAGTAGCTATATCCTGATGTTCTTGTCCCTTTGGCACAAACATCACTTGAATCAAGAACGAGGCTTGTTCACGTGAGGGGTTGTGAGGATGAAAATCTGTTCGCAGCCGATGGAGTGATCGATGGATTTCAGCGGGTCAATGCTGATTGATCTTGGAATCATCTCATGTGCACTCCTGATCGCTACACTGCTGCGGCAATGGGTGTCTTTTTTAAAAAAATACCGCATACCCAATTCCATCACTGCGGGTTTCCTCCTCCTCCCTTTCTATAACTATCTTGCACCCGGTTTG
>Ga0180437_10012085_pt1 | contig 10264 bp, 5 predicted proteins | sample SS_ome_4_FD_132410 | JGI IMG/M metagenome (GOLD analysis project Ga0180437, IMG submission 132410) | Hypersaline lake sediment archaeal communities from the Salton Sea, California, USA - SS_3_D_1 metaG | ecosystem: Environmental > Aquatic > Non-marine Saline and Alkaline > Hypersaline > Sediment... | reverse complement strand
GGAGATCGAGACGGTCCTGGAGAAAGCGGGCATGGCCGGCAGGTGGCCGGTCAAGCGCGGCTCCCATCCCATGCAGTACCAGTTCGTGCCCTCCGAATCCGAGGGGGTGGATTTCATCATCGAGCGGGCGATGGCCAGCTCCCCGGAGGACCCCCTGTGGGTCGTCGGCCTGGGCGCGGCCACCGACATGGCCTCGGCCTTTTTGAAGGAGCCGCGCATCCTGGACCGGGTGGTCGCGTTCTGGCACTTTCGGACGCGGTGGCCCGAAAAATGCTACAATTTCAACGTCTATGGCGACGTGCGGGCGGCCCGCCTGATCTTTCACTCGCCGCTCTCCTTCGTCCTGTTTGATACGGGCACGTATCTGAGATGCCCGATGGAGGAATCAGAAAAGCGCGTCAAGCCGTTCGGGGAACTGGGCGAGTATCTGCACGAGTACCGCCACAGATACCCCCTGTTTATGGATACCAGAAAGGGATTCTTCGATCTGGGCGACATCGCCGCCCTGGTCGACCCGGACCTGGCGTGCTGGGAGGTGACAGAGTGCCCCGAGGTGGACTGGGATCTCGATTATCAGTTCAAGGGGACGAAAGGCTCGATCTTGCGCTGCTACCACGTGGATCGAGATCGGACTTTTGAGTTGCTGTACGGCAAGCTCGAGGCGTATTACGGCTAGGTGGATCTGCCGATGGCTGATGAGATCCGACCGTGCACGATCGATGCCGGGAGGCACGGCTCAAGGAATACCCGCCCTGTGAAAGACACGCCAACCAGCCCAGGTCGACTGGTTCGGCTAGCACTACCCAAACTCGAATGAGTTGAGCTTATCCCGCCGCTCACGCCAATCGGGCAGGACGCGGTCCAGGATTTCATAATAGCGGGGGCTGTGATACGGCTCCGCCAAATGACACAGCTCGTGGAAGATGACATAGTCGATGTACGACCTGGGCACCTTGATCAGCTTGACGTTGAGCGTGATCCGGCCCCTGGCGCTGCAACTGCCCCAGCGAGACCGCATCGCGCGGATGGCGATCTCTGGATAGGGCACGCCAACATGCTCCATCTTGGGATAGCAGGCATCCAGCCGCTCCTGGAAGACCCGCCTGGCGTGATCGTGATACCACTCGTCGAGCAAGTCCCTGACATGTTCCGTGTCCACCTTGTCCGGCACGTGGACGGTGATAAAGCTCCGATCCCGCTTGACGACCTCTTTCGTATCGTTCTCGCTCTCGATCACCTTGAGACGGTACTGGCGACCCAGGTAGCGGTGGGTCTCCCCGCTGACATACTGGCGCGGCGGCAGGTGCGGCAGGTAACGCTCGAAATCCTTCTGCTGCTTGAGAATCCACGGCGCGCGCTTGAGCACCCTGGCTTCGATCTCCGCCAGCGGCGTGCCCTCGGGCGCTTTGACGGTGATCTGTAAGTCAGGCTGCACGCTGATACCCAGCATCTTGCGCTGTGCGTAAGTCAGGTCGTATTGAATCTCGGTCGTGCCGTATTGCACTGAGTGAATGCCCATCGCAAGAGCTCGGTTATCTAGCCCAATCCTTGGCCCATTCGTAGTTACCATTCATAAGAGCTTGGCGCAGCTCCTGTCGCATCTTCCAACCCCAGCGACTACCTTTAGAGTAATCGCCAAGTTCGAACACGTAGTTGATGCCTGGTTCATCCTGAACTCCAGGTGTATTGTTGATACGCCTCCCCAGTGCGCCTAGCACGCCATACACCTGGCTCTTTGTGCGTCCCATCGCCTTAGCTAACTGGGTGATTTCGAGACCTTCATCGCCTGCCTTGTAGAGGACTTCATACAACTGTTTCTGGCCTCGCGGGATGGCAGGATCACGCTCGATAATCCGCTTGATAACCCTCACACTCGGTCTCACTGTCGATGGACTGGGTACCCCTCCCTCGAGTAAGCTACGCGCCTTGTAGTCCAGTTCGTATAGAAAGTTCAGCAGATCTTCCATAACCTCAATAGCCAATCTGAGGGTAGACTCTGAGGGTGCCTGCAATTCGTGGGCCGCCTCGTTTCCCATAAATCGAAACCCGTGCAGACTCCTCACGATATTGGAGGGCAGATACGCTTCCAGACCACTGATCTTGGTATACAGGTTTTTGCCCTCAATACCCTTGTCGGCACAGATTCCCTCCAGCAGCGCCCTCAAGCCCACAGCACACAGGATTCTCGCGTCACTGTTAAAGCTCCAGATGACTTCTAGATAGATGCGAGCCAGTTCCCTATCTAGCTGCCGAAAGATGCTAACTGGCAGACTCCTTCGTTCGCGTCTGGGATGGAAGTACGACTCATACTGAAAGCCGTCCGAATCGCTGTCAAAGTACCCATGGCGCTCCTGCAGGGTAACAGTATCACAGCCTCTGCAAACCCAGAAGAAGTACTGCCATTCCTCATACTCCTCGTCCTTGGCCAGTTCGGTTGGAGAATCTGTGTCGAAGCTGCCCCTGCTGTGCACTGCCTTGAGTTCGTGGTTCGTCCTTACCTTGCAAGTGTTGCAGTGTATCTTGCGCAGTGTACCGATTTCTGGTTCGGTCATCATCCTTATTCCTCCCAACACACTATCACAGGAAACGGCAAACAGCTGACTACAACCTATCCCGCTGCCTGGCCAGATCAAGCACCCGATCCAGGATCACGTCAATATCTCCATCGGCCAGAGGGATGTCGTAGCGGCCCTTGATGCTGTAGAGGTAGTCGTCCATCGCCGCCTGCATCTCGTTCCATACGTCCGGGTTGGTCGTCCAATCGCGTATCTTGCGCTCCTCGATGATCTGCTCCAGGTGGATGGCGACATCGGCCAGCAGCTCGTCCTTCGTCGTGCCGGGGGCGTTCACCTCGTATCGGGCCAGCGGCTCACGCATGGCCCGGTAGAAGCTGGGGGCGTCGCGGTACTGGAAGAGCTTGCCGGGCGTGTCGGCGTCTCGGCCGGTCTGGACGACGTGCTGAGCGTCAGTGACGCGCTTGAGATACTCCGCCTCGCCGATGCGCCCCTGGCGGTAGGCCTCGATGGCCTCCTCGATCAGCCGGGAGAATTTCTCGTAAAAGGCCGGGTCCTTTTCCATGTTCTCGGTGATGGTGCGCAGAACGTGGTGAGCGATGGTGTCAGCCTTGGCGGCGGGCGTGCCCAGCTTGTCGATCTCGGCCTGGAACGCCTCCACGTCAAAGATGTTCACCTGCTCTACGACGGCCGTCACATCGGATGACTTGATGTGGCTATCCAGCAACTTGCGCACCCGCTTCTCGTAATCCTTATAGTCGATGGCCTCGGCATAACGCTGCTTGACCGCCACGCGCAGGTTGTGGAAAAAGCGCAGGTCTCGATTGTAGGCCTCGACCTGTTCCAGCGGCGTCTGTTCGTGGAAGCTGACCGCGCTCAGGGCCACCTTGAGCGTGCAGGCGTAGGCCGTCAGCGCATCGTAGAACTGCTGGCGCACGTCCTCCGGGGCCAGGAACTGCTGCAACGATTCGACGTCCCACCTGTTCTCCACCGTCTTGAACACGTCCCACAGCTCCGAGTGGCGCTGCGGGAGTTGGGCGATCTCGGCCGAGACGTCGGTGATGGTGCCCGCCACGTCCTCGGCGTCGTACCCCTCCAGCGCGTTGTAGGTCTCTATGGCCTCGTTGAGCTCGCCTAGCACGCCACGGTAGTCGATGACGTAGCCAAAGTCCTTGCCCTCGAAGAGCCGGTTGACGCGGGAGATGGCCTGCAGCAGGCCGTGCTCCTTGAGCGGCTTGTCCACGTAGAGCACCGTGTTGCGCGGCTCGTCGAACCCCACCAGGAGCTTGTCGACCACGATCAGGATCTCGACGCCCTCTTCCCGCGCAAAATCCTCCAATATCTCACGGTTGTAGGCCTTCTCGCTGCCGTAGCGGGCCATCATCTGCTTCCAGAACGTCTCCGCCTCTGGCGTGGGGCCGTTCACCTCCTCGTGCCCCTCGCGGGTATCGGGCGCGGAGATGACGACCTCCGAGGCGACGAGGCCGAAATCGTCCAGGTAGCGCTTGTACTTGAGGGCGACGGCCTTGCTGGCGGTGGCGAGCTGCGCCTTGAAGCCGCTGTTCTGAAAGTTGTCCCTATAGTGCGCGCTGATGTCGTAGCCGATCATCTGCACGCGCTGATCGGCCCGGCTGATGGCCTCGGTGCGGCTGAATTTGCGCTTGAGGTCCCGCTTTTGCTCGCCGGTGAGCCCGGCGGTGACCCGCTCGAACCAGGTGTCGATGGCGTCCTGGTCTACCGCCAGCTCCGCCATGCGTCCCTCGTAGAGCAAGGGAGCCACCGCGCCGTCCTCGACCGCCTGGCGCATGGTGTACTTGTGGATGAATCCGCCGAACCTGGCCGCCGTCGACTTTTCCCTCTTGAGCAGGGGCGTGCCGGTAAAGCCGATGTAACATGCCTGGGGAAAGACCTGGCGCATGCGGGCGTGGGTGGTGCCGTACTGGCTGCGGTGGCTCTCGTCCACCAGTACAAAGACGTCCACGTCGGGCTCGCGCACCTTCTGCCTGGTGGCCACCGTGTCGAACTTGTCGATCACGGTGGTGATAATGTCCGCCTTGCGGCTGCGGATCTGTTTGGCCAGGTCCCTGCCCGAGCTGGCGCGCACGACCGACTTGCCGCAGGCCCTGAAGGTGGACCAGATCTGGGCGTCGAGGTTGACCCGGTCGGTGACGATGACGACCTTGGGGTCCTTGACGTTGGGGTGGAGCGCCAGCGCCTTGGCCAGCATGACCATCATCAGGCTCTTGCCGGTGCCGGTGGTGTGCCAGATGATGCCGCCGGTGCGCCGGCCCTGGGTGTTGAGGTGGGCCACGCGGCGGATGGTCTCCTCGACGGCGAAGTACTGCTGGTAGCGGGCGATCTTTTTTTTGCCGCTGTCATAGACGATGAACTGGTAGAGCAGGTGGAGCAGGCGCTCGGGGCGCATCAGGGCGTAGAGGGTGCGATCCTGTGGTGTGGGGAGGCGCGCCTTCCCCCCCTCAATCCCCCCCAAGGGGGGGGAAGCCAGGCCCACCTCCCTTGGGGGGGAGGCCGGGTCCGCCCCCCTTGGGTGGGAGGCCAGGTCCGCCCCCCTTGGGGAGGAGGCCGGGTCCGCCTCCCTTGGGGGGGAGGCCAGGTCCGCCCCCCTTGGGGGGGAGGCCGGGTCCGCCTCCCTTGGGGGGGAGGCCGGGTCCGCCCCCCTTGGGGGGGAAGCGTGGTTCTCCCCCCACTGGGGGGAGTTAGAGGGGGGCTCCCGCTCGTCAAAGTACCGGCGCACCCAGCCCGCGTACTTGCGCCAGTTGTACAAGCGGTCCTTTTCCGTCTCGGTGAGGGACCGGTTGGCGAGCTCTGCCAGCATATCCTCATCCAGATCCTCGTTCCACAGCGACCAGAACCACTTGGGCGTGCAAGTAGTGCCATAGTAGGCATCGTTGACGCTGACGGCCATCAGCAGTTGGGAGTAGACGAACAGGTGCGGAATCTCGTCGCTACCCTGGTTGCGCAGCATCTGGCTGACGGCCTCCTCGAAGGCCTTGCCGCTCTCCGTCTCCAGGTCGGGGCGCTTGCACTCGATGACGACCAGCGGGATGCCGTTGACAAAGCAGACGACGTCCGGCCGGCGGGTCTCGTGGCTGCCGCGCCGCTCGACGGCGAACTCTTCGGTGACGTGGTAGACGTTGCGCTCGGGGTGTTTCCAGTCGATGTATTGCAGGCTAAAGCTCTTCCTGTCGCCGTCGATGGCCTGCTGCAGGCTGGTGCCCAGGGTGAGCAGCTCGTAGACGCGCTGGTTGGTGGGGATCAGGCCGTCGAAGGGTTCATTGGTGATAATCTCAACGGCGTGGCGGATATTGGAGTCGGAGAAGGGGTAGGTCTGGCCCTTGAAGGTGATCTCGTTGTGAGCTTTGAGCCACGGCTCCAGCACCCCTTCCAGGATGACGGCCGCCTTGCGGCGGCTTCGCAGGGCCAGCGCCTCCTCCGGCGTGAGGTATTGGTAGCCCATCGCCATCAACAGGCGCACGGCGGGGATTTGGGAAATGAGTTCTTCGCGGAAGGATGGAGGTTGGGTCATTGGTGTGCTTTCCCCCCCTCAGTCCCCCCCAAGGGGGGGGGAAGTATGGTTCGCTCCCCTTGGGGGCGAAGTCTGGTTTGGTCCCGTTGAGGGCGAAGCCCGGTTCGCTCCCGTTGGGGGCGAAGTCTGGTTCACTCCCGCTGGGGGCGAAGTCTGGTTCTCCCCCCCTTGGGGGGAGTTAGAGGGGGGCAAATCGTCTCCGACCCCACACGCCCGGGCAATCCCATCCAGCACACCCCCAATGTTGGTATCCACGTCGCGATTGGTGAAACGGATCACGCGGATGCCGTAGCGTGCGAGCCACTCTGTTCGCACTTGATCGTATTCCTCTTGGTCGGGTTCGTAATGTGAGTGTCCGTCAATCTCGATGGCCAGATTGTGCTCGTAGCAGAAGAAATCGAGGATGAAGCGATCAACCGGATGTTGGCGGCGGAACTTGATGCCATAGAGTTTCTTGCCACGCAAGAACCACCAAAGCTTACGCTCTTGGGGCGTCATCTCGCAGCGCAGTTCTCTGGCTCGCTGGAGGATGGTGGGATGGATACGTTTTGTTGGTCGTTGATCAGACATGGGTGTTTCGATCTTTCTCCCCCCCCTCAATCCCCCCCGATGGGGGGGAGGTGGGTTTCCCCTCCAGGGGGGAAGTTGGCCCCAGCACCCATTTACGCTACTCCAGTCCCACGCAGCGGGGAACTCTGATTCTCCCCCCCTTGGGGGGAGTTAGAGGGGGGGGAGGGCTACACCTTCACCCGCACCCGCCCGGTGAGCAGCCGCTGCATCAGGCCCTTCTTCTGGCGCTGCAGGGCGTCGCGCTTTTGGGTGAGCAGCTCGATCTCGCAGTCGCAGGATTGCAGGACGGCGGCGATACAGCGTTGTTCTGCAAGTGATGGTAACGGGATGTGAATCTGCGAAAATGCTTTCCACCGCAGACTACCACGTCGATTCACAGTACCGTTCGTGTTTATCTCGAAAATGTGGCGATACTTCTCAGTTTTCAGAACCTTGTACAAGAAGCTATCATCAACCCTGTCTTTGGTTTCATAGACGGTGTACATTGGGCTGATCAGAGCCACGTCGTGCAAATCTTGATACCCAATTGACCCTTCTTCTATATGGTTAGTTGCATAGGCAAATTGCCCGCGCCTGACGACCTTGTAACTTGTGAGGTCGTCGCTAAAGATTTGCCTTCCGAAGTATTCCAGCGAATCTACCAGCCCATGGTGTTTGGTGCACGACAATACGGGATAGTTGTGGTCTTCTTGATTCCTGACATTCACTTCTTTAGCAACTTTAGATATTGGCACATATTCCCAGTCAACAGGCAAATCACCGAACTTGGTTTCACGCCTCTGAGTAGAATGAGCAAACTCAGGAAACCGCACGCGACCAGTGAGCAAGCGCTGCATCAGGCCCTGTTTGCGCTGCCGCGCCGCCTCGATGCGCCGCTCGGTGAGGGCGATGGCTTCAGCCCAAGTATCAATAATCTCTACAATCCGCTCTTGTTCCTCAAGTGAGGGAAAGGCTACCCTCAACTTGTGCACGTTATTCCTGTTCAGAGTAGGAACTGAAGTCGCTGCATCAAATCTTTCCAAGTTGAAGCCTTCAAGAAACAACCTCACGAACTTTGGCTCGTTGCCTCCGAAGTCCTTGACCCACAAAGTAGTGTCGTGCGGCCAGAACGGGACGCCCATATAATAGACATCACCGAGTTTTCCCTTCCTCCCGGTGACCACACCCGGCGGTTGTACTTTCGCTACATTGTGGTAATAGCTGATACCTGAGGATGAGACAACGGGGACGTTACCTTCTTGAGCCTGTCTTTGAGTGAGGTCAAACCCTCTTTGCAGCACAAGGAAGCTATCGAGCCTCCCGTAGCGCCATCCTTCTGGGATCTTGTTCATAACCACTCTGATCTACTCTGCAAATCCCAACTCGTCCAGGTATTCTCGCATGCTTTGCCGTACCTCTGACAGTTGTATGTCCAGTTTGACGATCTCCGCTGCCACCGCCTCCATCTCCACATCCGGCTCCGGCTCAAAGGTATCCACATAGCGGGGAATATTGAGGTTGAAGTCATTCTCCTGGATCTCGGCAAAATCGGCCACGTAGGCGTACTTGTCCACGAACTCTCGCGCCCGATAGGTGGCGACGATCCGCTCCACGTCCTGCATCCGCAGCCTGTTCTGGGGCGTGCCCGCCTCGAACTCGCGGCTGGCGTCGATAAAGACCACCGTGTCGTCGCCCCTGTGCCGCTTGAAGACCAGGATAGCCGCCGGGATGCCGGTGCCGTAAAAGAGGTTGGCAGGCAGGCCGATCACGGCGTCGAGCAGGTTCTCCTCGATCAGTTTCTGCCGGATCTTGCCCTCGGACCCGCCGCGGAAAAGCACGCCGTGGGGCACGATCACGCCCACGCGGCCGTTCTGCGCCGGGTCGGTGTAGGTGGTCTCGATCATATGGGTGATGAAGGCATAGTCGCCCTTGCTCTTGGGCGGAATGCCGCGCCAGAAGCGGTTGTAGGGGTCCTTCTCCGCCCCCTCCTTACCCCACTTGTCCAGCGAAAAGGGCGGGTTGGCCACCACCACGCTGAAACGCATCAGGTGGTCGCCATCTACCAGCGTGGGTCCTCGGAGCGTGTCGCACCAGTCGATGCGCGCGCCGCCCACGTCGTGCAGGAACATGTTCATCTTGGCCAGCGCCCATGTGGAGCCGTTGTTTTCCTGCCCGTAGAGGCTGTAGTCGTCACTGGCTACTTCCTTGGCGCAGCGGATCAGCAGCGAGCCGGAACCGCAGGACGGGTCGCAGATACGGTCGCCGGGTTGGGGATCGACCAGCCTGGCCAGCAGGATCGAGACCTCCGGCGGGGTGTAGAACTCGCCCGCTTTCTTGCCTGCCCCGGCGGCAAAGCGGCCGATGAGGTACTCGTAGGCGTTGCCGATGACGTCCAGGTTGCCCACGCGGGAGGGGCGCAGGTCCAGGCGGGGGTTGGCAAAGTCGTTGAGCAGGTTCTTGAGCCGGTCGTTGCGCTGCCGGGTGCGGCCCAGCGCCGCCTCGGAGTTGTAGTCAATGTTGCGAAAGACGCCCTCCAGCTTTTGCTTGTTGGCGTCCTCGATTCCTTCCAGGGCGATGTTGATGATCTCGCCCAGGTTGGGCGCGTTGCGCTGCTGGTGGAGGGATTCAAAGTCGCAGCCCTCGGGCAGGGCGAACTTCTCGTAGCGCATCGACCGCCTAGCGCGCCCCTCGTCGCCGTCGTATTTCTCCAGGTTGGCCTCATAGTGGTCGCGCCACACGTCGGAGATGTACTTGACGAACAGCATCACCAGGATATAGTTCTTGTACTCGGCGGGGTCCACCGTGCCACGGAAGGTGTCACACGCGCTCCAGAGGATCTGGTTGATTTCGTCCTGGTTGATTGTTGAGGTCATTGGATTGTTGCATTCGGGTTGACGAGCGGCAGTCTCGGATAATGCGGAAGCAGCGAACGCTGTTGCTGTTCTGCAAGTATAGCACACACGCGCGCGAAACACAAAATCGCTCGCCTCAGGTGCACCCCGCACGATTGCCCACCACGTCGATCTGTGCTACACTGGGCGGAGGTGACGGAGCCGCCGCGAGATCGAGCCGCCTGAGGAGATGGCCATGCCAGCCACACCGGGAGACTGGTCATGAAATGTACGCATTGTGGGTACGACGAGGTGCCCGAGGGGACGCGCGTGTGCCCCAGGTGCCAGCGGGAGCTGCCGTGGGAGGGACCGCCGGGAGCACAGATCAGCGTGCACCAGCGGGTCGGCAGCGTCGCGGACGAGGGGAGGGCGACGGGGGTCGACATCGCGCGGGTCGAGGGCCCGGTCACCATCGTCGAGCGGCCCCTGAGCCCCGAGGAGGCGCGGGAGGAGACCAGGGCCAGGGAGGTCGAGCGGCTGCGCCAGGGGGTCGGGGCCCTCGAACGAGCGCTGCAGGCCCAACTGGAAGCCGCCGGCGCGCCGGCGGAAGGCAATCCGTACAAGGGGCTGCGCAAATACGGGCTGAGCGACGAAAAGCGCTTCTCCGGGCGCGCCAGGGCGCAGCGCGAGCTCTACCGGCGGGTCCGCCAGGACCGGCTGACGGTGCTGCATTCGGAATCGGGCGCGGGCAAGACGTCGCTCCTCCAGGCCGGGATCATGCCCCTCCTGCTCAGGGCGGGTGACCTGGCGGTCTGCGTCCGGGC
>Ga0180437_10012083_pt1 | contig 10265 bp, 6 predicted proteins | sample SS_ome_4_FD_132410 | JGI IMG/M metagenome (GOLD analysis project Ga0180437, IMG submission 132410) | Hypersaline lake sediment archaeal communities from the Salton Sea, California, USA - SS_3_D_1 metaG | ecosystem: Environmental > Aquatic > Non-marine Saline and Alkaline > Hypersaline > Sediment... | reverse complement strand
TCACCTCCGCCGGAGATTCTATCCCCTCGGCCACGAGTTCGCAACCGTCCAGTTCGGGGAAACGGTTGCCATCCGGGCCGCAGCCGTTATGATCGACCATAGGCGTAAGGAAACTACTTGGGGACTGTCCCGATTTTCGCGCAGCGAAAATGGGACTGTCCCCTTCCGAACACCGGCAGTTATTGCTGTACGAGCCCGTAATCTCCGGCTGAATTTCGGCTTGCCCCGGACCATGAAAGGGAGACGACGATGAACTGCAACACCCGGCTGTTATTGAGCGCGGCGGCCGCCCTCGGCTGCATCCTCTCCGGCTTGCATCGCGCCGGAGGCGATTGGTGGGAGCGGCCCGCGGCGAGCTGGTACTACAAGGATGATTGGAAGGGCCTGGCGCTATCGGGCGGGCGGGCGTTTCAGAAGACCTTCCGGCTGGACGAGCCGGTCGCGTCGGGTTGGATCGTAATTTGGGGTGATCGAGGGTATCGCCTGACCGTGGCCGGAGAGCCCGTCGGCGAAAACGTCGACGGCGCGCTGATCGACGACTACGACCTCTCGGAGTTCGTGCGCGGGAAGAAGGAAGTAACGTTGTTGCTCGAAGGCTCAAGAGTTTGCGCCGAGGGAGAACTCGTCGGCAAAAGCGGCAAACGGATTGCCTTTGCCACCGGAAGCGACTGGGAGAAGGTCGGCGGCGGCAAGCCCCGGACTGCAGAGGTGCGAACGGGACCTTCCAGCGGCGCCTTTCACCGGGCCCACAACGGCCGGCTGCTGAAATACAACGACGAAGAAAGAGGAAAGACGGCCATTGCCTCGGCGCTGGCCGGTTTGCAGCGGCTAGAAGATCAGTCCATCTTCCTGTTGCGGCGGCTGCGTCCGGCCGAAGAGATCCTCTCGTTCGATCCGGAGACCCCGTGGCGTCGGGCCGAGCGGCATGCGGAGCCGCTGGCAACCAGGGCCCGCGAGATCCTCGCCAGCCGAGCGATTCCCGCCCAGAAGGCCGGCCGGTTCCCTCAGGCGCAGACGCTTGCCGCGGAGGCCGGCAAACTGGTTGCCGAGGGCGAACAGGCAGTTGCGGCAACCATCTCCTGGTATCGTGCCCGTCGAGAAACGGCCCACTTGGAAAACTGTGCGAGCCTGGCAGCCGACCAGGACGAATTCAAGGCCGGTTTGCGGAGCGTTCGCGGCCTTCTCTCGCAGGCGGCGGAAGAACACGCGGGCCGTCGCTTCGCGGCGTGCGCCAAGATCGCCGCCGAAGCCTCCGGCCGCGCATCGACGCTTTACGAGCAACTCGAGGCGAGTGAAAACGTGGTCACTACCGGTCGCTTGGATGAGTTTCCCGAGAGCCCCTTCGGATGGCTCAATGCACGAAACCTGATGGGAAACAGCCCCGATCGATGGCCGCTGACCGCAGCCCCATCCTCGGCTTCCTATATTGAGCTGACGGGCCGCTGGCAGTTTCGCACCGACCCGGACAACGAAGGATTGCAGCAAGGCTGGCACCAAAGCGGGGATGCGGGTCCGCAGTGGTCGCAAGTCTTCGTACCCAGTGCATGGGAACGGGAGGGCTTCACCAAAGACAACCTCAACAGTCCGGGCGACTGCCCCTACCAACAGTCCGACCGCCGCACGGGCGACAAGCCGTACAACGGCTTCGCCTGGTATCGCAAGGAAGTGCTGCTTCCCGCAAAGTGGGAAGGCCACAAGGTCATTCTGGCCACCGGGAGCATCAAGAACTGGGCCCGGGTGTTCGTCAACGGCACCGCGCTTTCCGAAGGTCAAGTCGATCCGCCGACGACGTGGGAGATTCCCGCCACGCTGTTGCGCTTCGGCCGGAGGAACGTGATCGCCGTGCAGGTCTACAACCACGACAACTTCGGCGGGATGATGAGCGGGCCGGTGGCCATGTACCTCGCCGGCCACGAGCGGACCCAACGCGAGACGCCGGGGCCGCTTTCGTCGATTCAAGAACACACCTACGCCACGCCGGCCGGAAAGGTGCAACAGGCTTTGCTGGCCGGTGCGCTTTCGCCGGGCGTGGTCGTCGCCACGCAGCAAGCGGTGCTCGAACTTCACGGCTGGGCGGCCAGAGGATACCCCACTCCGTCGGCCACACGTTTCGCGACTGCCGACGGCGTGAGAACCGTGCAACTCGACCAGCATGGTCGGTTGGCATCCGCAGATGATCTGGCAGAGAACTGGGTACTGCTGCAATCCGCGCACTGCGACGTGTTGATCATGCTTCCACAACGCCCGCGCGAAATTGCATGGGAGCAAAACAGTCTGGGGCTGGATTCGTTGGCGATTCGATACGAGCAGGGACCGGTTCAGGCGGCGCTGGTAATCCTTCCGGCGGGAACCGACGAGGACGATTGCCGCTTCTGGGCCGGTATGCTTCGCCGCGTGCCGGTCGCCGCCAGCGACGCGGTCACGTGCGAAGACGCGGCCGATCCGCTGCGGAGACGGCACGATCTCCGCTACGACTACTTCGAGATGGACGGTTTCGGCGCGCTTAAGCCGCTGACCGTCGCGCCGCTGCCGATGTTGGCCTCATTCGCGCTGAAGTATGAGAATCCGCGCATTCGTGTGATGAATACTCACGCTACTCGATATCAATCTATGTACGCGCCGTATCGAGTTGCACAAGGGGCCGATCGGCTGATCTACCAGTCCGTGGGCGTGGACCGCTCGCGGGTGATGAAGGGAATCGGGGAGCTGTTTCACAGCAAGCCGCCGGAAGTGTTCCAGCGGATGGCCGATTGGGGAGCCGACCACATCCGCTACGCCTGGGCCTTCCATGCCCGCTGGGACATGCCGCTGGTCGAGCACGTGGGCGGTCCGCTGATCCAGGACAACGAGGCCGTCTGGCAGCGTCTCGATCAAGTGGTCGACGACTGCAACGCCGCCGGAATGCAGATGATGCTCACCTGGTTCTTCAACGAAGACTCGCCCCAGGCCGACACCGGCGGGGCGGTCCGCAACAGCACGCGCTATTGGCGCCAGCGGCCCGAGGCCCAAAAGAACGCCTTCGAGCTGTGGCGACGCCTCGCCCAGCGTTACGCCGACAAACCCCAATGGGCCATCTCGTACGACTTCTTCAACGAGCCGGCCTACGTCAACCGCGACCATTGGAACGAGATCATCCGGGAGTTGACGGCCGTGATCCGCTCGGTCGACAAGCGGCACATGATCGTCTGGGAGTCGGCCGACGGCTGGGCCCAGCCGAGCTGGTGCCTCTGGATGCGCCCCAGCGGCGACCCCAACACGCTGTACAGCTTCCACCGCTACGGGAAACACTGGGGCTACGCCTACGACCAGTACTACCCCGGCTACCCGTGCACCCAGGAAGAAAAACACTTCGAGCCCTGGCTGGAGGCGATCCTGTTCGGCATCCGCCACAACGTGCCGATTCATTGCGGCGAGTTTGGCATCTCGATCATCCAGCCGAACGATTGCGGCGCTCGGTGGCTCGACGATTATCTGGCCTTCTTCGAGCGGTTCGGGATCGGTTGGAATTGGTGGAACTACTCGGGCGAGAACATCTATCGCACCGGCCTGGTCGCCGGCGACCGCGAAAGCCCGAACGTCGCCATCCTCAAGAAATGGTTCGGTCGAAGCGGCTGGGGACTGAGCCGGCGGGAGCGCGACCGCTAGCCGGGATTGCTATAGACCGTTCGTAGTGACCGCATTCATGCGGTCTTGGCAATCTGGCGGGTGGCACTACGGTATCTGCCCCGCTTCACGCCAGCGGCCGGTGGCCGGGTCGATCGTCCACTGCTGGCGCCAGCGCAGCACCGGCCGGCCGTCGGTGAACTCCAGGGGCAGGAAGATGTTGCGGCCCGGGCCCCGTCTGGTCCACTGGCTGTAGCGGTCGCCGGCGTAGAGGTACGTGGTCGTCTGGCTGCCGGCGACCGGCAACACGAAGTCGTGCTGCGTGTTGTAGGAGTCTGACGATCGTGGGTCGGTCCGCAGCAGCTTCAGCTCGGACCACGGGCCGGAGAGCTTCGAGGCGGTGGCGTACATGGTGGCGCTGGAATTCCATCCCACCAGGGCGGAGCTGAACCAGTAGTACGTCTCGCCCACCTTGATGATGTGCGACGCTTCGCGCGAGGACTGATCCCGGGGCACGACCTTCCGGTTGCCGCTGACGTTGTCGAAACCCTCGAACAGCTTGCGCTTCACGCTGAGATAGTCGTCCGAAAGCTCGAAGATGGCCAGGCTCTGGTTCAGGTACTTCCGTCCGCCCACGTCCTTGTCCATGGTGGCCAGCAGATAGGCCCGGTCGCCTTCCTGATAGACCGACTGGTCGCCGCTGGAACGGGCGGCTTCGGCATATTGAAAACTGGCCAGCTCGTAGCGGCCGTCGATGCGGTCGCAGACGGCGAAGCCGACCTTGTGCCGGGCCCATTGCCGGGGGCTGTCGGCCTCGAAGACGATCACGTACTTGCCGGTGGGCCGGCTGTGCAGCAGCCCCGGGCGGCCGGCCCACCCCAGGCGGCCGAACTTGCCCTCCCGGCGGATCACCGTACCGAGCAGTTTCCATGTGGCCAGGTCGCGCGAGGCGTAGAGGTTGATCTTCCAGGGCCAGTGGCCCGGAGCCGTGTCGTAGCCGACCCAGTAGAAGCGATCGCCCCGGCGGATGATGTGACCGCCGTTGCACCAGATCTCGTCGCCGTCGGCGTCGCGCCACACGGTATCGTTGCGGATCGTGCCCTCTTGGCCCATCACGACGGCGCCGGCCAGCACAACCAGCCAAATCGCGATCGGTGCAGTCGATCTTCCCATCATGGCGTCTCCTTCGCTAAGTTCCCGGTAGGGTGCGTGCTTGCACGCACGCGCTCGCCGATCACCGGCCGGCGAATCCATCACGTGCGTGCTTGCACGCACGCGCTCGCCGATCACCGGCCGGCGAATCCACCACGTGCGTGCAAGCACGCACCCTACCAGACTAACGGCGCATCGTTTAGCCGTCGCCGGCACGGCGACGGGGGCGTTTCTCCCGGCCGGCGTACCGTCGGCCGCTAAACAGCACGTCCCATTGTCTATCTGGGCATCAACAAGAATTCGTCAAGAGCCGACTTCCCGAATGCTCCCAGGCTTGGATCACGGTCGTGGATCATGATCTTGCTTCCACACAATCATCACAGTAGCCGATGAAAGCCGATTGTCAACCGCCGGCTTTCGCACACGCCCCATGTGGGCAAACGACAGCAACTCCTGTGCGCACAATTGGTTGCGTCCATTTGCGCCTTCCCCAGTTCCCCGCTGCTCAAGAAAAGCGGCCCCCACTTGCGGAGTCCTGCCTCCGAGTGTACGTTGGGAGGGCTGGGATTCGTGATACAGGGTAAGTTCGGCACGCGTCGAGACTACCCGTACGCCTCCAACGGACAACGGTACGTGGGGAGCACCACTGTGCGATACGGCAGGACGATGACTTTCCGGAGGGCCGACGGGTCTACGATTCAAGCTCGCGAGTTCTACACCGAGCCGACGGACCGACTCCCGGAAGGGTTTGTCACTGATGAGGGACGCGTGATCTATTGCCGCGACGAAAAGGCGAAACTGTTCTGGTTCAAGGATACGCAAGAACAACTTCACCTCGTTGCCGACGAATCAACACCGAGCTAGGCCGCCACGCGGCCGAGTCCAGCCCTAGAGTGCACGTTCAGAAGGCTGCAGTTCGTGATATAGGGTAAGTTCGGCGACACGGAAGAAAAGGGGAAAGATATGGGTGATAATATCCCGCTGTCGGAGTGGTCCGGCTCTGGCGCGACGAATGAACTGCACGACACTATTAGGCGGTTCAATGCTGAGGCATCCCGGCAGACAAGGCAGTTGCTGATCCTCACATGGGTAATCGCGGCGTTAACAGCGGTCACGGCGGTCGGTGTCGCTGTGCAGATTTGCCTGGCGTGGCGGGCGTTGTCGCCTTCGTAAGTAGGGCACACCGAACCAGCCGCCGCGGGCCAGTGCTGGCTTGTCCAGCAGTCGCGTGTCAGAATACGGTTTCCACAGCGACGTTGCTGGGCAGGCCAGCAGTGGCACCCGGCGATTGTATGAGGCTGCACGCTACGCCTGGAGCCAGAAGCAAATCCTACCCCGGCAGGAGAAGAAACATGGTAGACTTGCCAATGCCAAAGGCACCCACTGACAACCTCTACAAATTCGGGGCTGTCCTTCTCCTCGTAGGTGCCTTGGGTGCTCCAACAGCGATCCTCACCCAATCTCTACGCGTTGCCATGAGCGAGTTCGCGTTGAGCCAAGATGAAGACTTGCTTGCCGTGCGACGAGAGATAAACGTAGCAAACAAACGGCAGGCGCAACTGGAAGAGGCTAGTCTCGCCAGAATACGTGACCTCTTCGACCGTCACCAAGCGGCGACTGGGAGGCAAATCCAGAAAGCCATTAAGGAGCATGAACATGCCCAGACCGTACGGGAACGAGTGTTGGCAATAATCGACGCCATCGCGGCGGGCAAAACCGTCCGAACGCAACTGGACGAACTTCGCGACCTTGACAAGGATGCGGCGTCGTATGTCGACATGCTGTTGCAGGGCAAACGCTATGCGGACGAGTTGGACAGGATGATCAACGACCCAGTTGCTTCGAAGTCTGATGTCGAAAAACTCCTTCTGCTTAAACGTGAAAACTCAAACGATCTCGCAACTAGTCGTATTGTCGCGATTGGACAAGAAGAGCAAACCGTTGGCCTGAAGGCGGAACGATTACAGGGCCTTGTGTCGCAGCGTGAACACGAAGTAGAAGAGTACAAGGCTGCGTTACAGAAACTCCAAGCCACTCGAGAAAAGAACCGTAAGTCACTAAATGCTGAAGCCCTAGAGGTAACCGAGGCTGAAGGTGCCGTCGACACAAGAAGACATCAGGTCGCTATTTACAGAAGGCAGTTCTTATACTTCTTATGGTTCGGCATTCCATTCACGGTCGCATCGTTCGTCGGCTGCCTCTTCTGTTTCCGGCGTTGGTACCTCCGTACTCAGCGCCGTCAGGACGAGCTTCTTGCCCTTCAAGTAGAACAGAAGACAAGAGAGCTTCTGGATTTCCGCTCGCAACAACTCGCCGGGCCTCCAGAGATTCATCTTCCAAACGCGGATTAGAAGGAGTAGAACATCCGTGTGCCTAAATGCTATCTGACTTCGCGTTCCTGACTATCGAATCGCGATGACGGCCGGATTGCTCAGATCGCTTCGGTTGCGGGCGGCGTCGTAGCTGCGGACGGCGAAGTGGCATGGGCCCGGTTCGCGGCCTTCGATGATCATGCTCTGCCGCCGGCCGGTCGGTGAGGGTTTCGGCTCATTCGACACGTTGGCGGCCGCCCACCAGTTTGTGTGCGTGTCCGCTTCCGTCTGCCAATCGATCCGCTCCCGCATGGGACGCCGGGCCCACTTGACTTGATAGACGGTCGGCTCGCCCGCGGGGGCCGTCCACGTCAACTGCACCTTGCCTGCTCCCAGCGGCTCCGCCTCGAGGTCTTGGATCGCCTCGGGCGGCCGTTGGTCTTCGCGCTCGGGGTAGTGCTCGGTGTAGGCCCGGGAGAGGTGCGGATAGGGCTGGGGATCGATCCGGTCGATCACCGCTCGGAAACGCGGCTCGCCCGTGAAGCGGTGCAGCCACGCGAAGTGCGGCGCCAGATGCGTGTAGCTGGTGGCGTTCTTGTTGCGAAGCTCCGCCAGCGTGGCTTCGCAATACGGTTGCTGTCGGCCCGGGTCGAGCTTCACCACGTAGGTCCAGCCGCGGTCGCCGACGGTGGCCTCTGCGAGGATGAAGTCCATCATGCCCAGGATCTGGTCCAACGTGCGCTCGTCTTCGGTCAGTTGGTAATAGGCCAGAAGCCCCTTGACGACCTGGCACATCATGAAGGGCTTCTCGCAGCGGTCCTGGCCGCCTTCCCAGGATTGCATCACGCCGTAGTTGCCGCGGGTCTTGTCGACCTGGTCGAAGCAGACGTCGGCGAAGCGGTGCAGCACGGCGAGCATCCGCCGATCGCCGGTCAGCCGGTAGGCCTCGCAGAGGTTCCAGAGCGGCAGGCCGTCGGCCCGGGTGCCGGCCACCAGCGATCCGCCCGACTCGCGGAAATCGACGTACGACATGCCATAGGCGGCCACGCCGGCGATGGCGTCCCAGGCGAGCGGATCGCCCGTCAGTCGCCAGGCGTCGAACAGCTCCTGGCAACAGAAGTGGGCGTGGTTCCAGGCCATGTAGCCGTGGTGGGCCGTGTCGGGACGGTACGAGCCGGCGTCTCGTCCCAGACCGCAATACTGGCGATGCGTGAGCATTTCGGTATCGCGGGGATAGCGGTAGTCGTCGAGCCACAGGGGCGTGATCGTGGCCGAATGCCGGGCGTAGGCCGTCAACAAGTAGGCATGGAACGGATTGGCCGTGGTAAGAAACGGGCCGAGCTTGTACTCGTGGTAGCGGCGGCGGATGCGGTCGCTGATGTCTCCGCCGAAGGTGACCCAGTTTCGGCCGCGCATGCGCTCCATTGGTTTCGGGTCGGGGCCGGCTTGCTGAGACAACGTGGCGTTGTACGGCACGACACCGGCCCGCTGGTACCACGCGATCCCACAGTGGGCGACCAGCGGCGCGTTGAGCGCCCGAGCAGCCTCGTCGCCGGCTTCCGCCGAGACGCCGCCGTCGTGCAGGCTGAAAGACAGGTCGTGGTCCTTCCGCTGGCAGTCGTCGATCCAGTGCAGACCGCCGTGTGCCTGCCACTGCTTGGGCCAGAGACGCATGATGATCTTGCCCGGCTGCACTTCAGTGGCCTTCGGATAGTTGCGGCCGAAGTGCCGCAGGCAGACCAGGGCGCCGCGGCCCTCGCCATTGAGGGCTGCCCAGCCCAGGGCGTCGTCTCCCTGAGCGAGATCCCGATTGCCGGCGGCGACGCGATAGCCGCGCAGCGTCGGCCGCCCAAAATCCTTCAGCTTCGACCAGGGAATCACGTAGCTGTTGCGCTCGTCGATTTCGTTCCAACGGTCGGTCCCGTCGGAGTCCTGATAGAGCCATGCCGGCGCGGTGGCTTCCATGGCCCGGCCGGGCTCGCCGCCGAGCAGGCCACGGGTGGCGCCTTCGATTTCGGGCGGCTGCCAGATGACCGAGAAGTCCTTGAAGTACAGCGGCCCCTGCGACTCCCGCGGCGTGTTGTTTACGGTGAGCGTCATGTCCCAGCGTTGCCGGCCGGCATAGGCGTAGATCCAGGCCGTGAAGCCGAACCGCCCGGGCGGGGTGACGCTCTCGGCCTTCAGGCACGCCCGCACGGGCCCCTCTTCCCAGACGCTCCATTTCACCGGCAGTTGCGTTGCCTCGACGGTTTCGCCCTGCGGATCGGTCATCACCAGCCGAAACGGAGCGGAGAAGTCGCGCCGGAAGGTCATCCCGCCCATGCGGTAGCCGTCGGACATGACGACCGGCCCGACCGGGTTGCGCGGCGCCGAGTTTTGTCCGCGTCGCAGGTGGTAGACGGCCGTTTCGCGCGGCGGCACGTCGGCCAGGAACGTAACCAGCAGCCACTTGATCGAAAGATCGTCCTGCCCGACGGCCCTTTCCCGCCACCGCTCGAGCACGCGGAACTGGGCGGGCACGGCGTTGCCGTGGGGATCGACGACCGCAAGTCTGTCGGGCGCTTGCAGCATCCCGGCCGGGAAGGGGACGCCGGTGGAACAGGGTTCACGCTCTCGGGCGATTCCGACTGATTCGTCGATCGTAAGCGGCACGTCCAAAGGCCCGGGCTCCCCTGCCGTGCCGCCGGCCGGGCCCATCGACACGTGCCACAGCACGACGCCAACGGCCCAGCCCCAGTACCACCCGGTCCAATTGTGTTTCTCCATGCCTGGATCCTCGTTCGAATGTCCTAACTGTTCAGTCATCTAAAGTCGGGACATCCTTTGGCAGAAAGGGCGGCAGGTTTCGGAAAAAGGGGAAAGGGGGAAGAAGGGAAACATGATCTTGTCTTCTTTTCCCTTTTCCCGTCCTTCCCATTTTCCCTTCCAAATGCCTCCAACTTCGCATGGCCGAAATGTTACGAATTCGTTTCATCCGGGCTAAAGCGTCCAGCCTGGGCGGTACTCCTGATGCAGGGCGGCCTGGGCGGCCTCGTGGTCGAGCACCTGGCCAGTGACCGGGTCGTAAGTGAACGGCTGGCCGATCCGCGTGGCGACGTTGCCCAGCATGAGAAACTCCGTCAGCGGCCCGGAAACCGCGAAATTCGAGGCCGTCTGGCCCTCGCCGCGAATGGCGGCAAGCCACTGGCGCTCATGGCC
>Ga0180437_10012082_pt1 | contig 10265 bp, 7 predicted proteins | sample SS_ome_4_FD_132410 | JGI IMG/M metagenome (GOLD analysis project Ga0180437, IMG submission 132410) | Hypersaline lake sediment archaeal communities from the Salton Sea, California, USA - SS_3_D_1 metaG | ecosystem: Environmental > Aquatic > Non-marine Saline and Alkaline > Hypersaline > Sediment... | reverse complement strand
GCACGCCGGTAAATGGAGGGAATCGACCCTCCTGCGACAACGGGGAGGCGGTGGCTGGCCTTACCCACCAGCCACCGCTTTACCCGCTAGGAATTCAGGTGGTTGCCGTAGCGTAGCGTCCCAGGGCCCGTACAAGGGTGCGCGGAAGGGGCAGTCCCATTTTCGCTGCGCGAAAATCGGGACAGACCCCAAGTCGTTTCCTCACGAGCCCTACGTGTCCTCAGATTCGCCGTCCGCTTCGCCGGGCGCCACCAGTTCCGGCGCCTGCAGCGCCCGCGGCGAGGTCTCGACCGGCGAGAGCGACTGAATTTCGTCCGCCGCGGCGACGGCCCCGAGTTCCTTGAACTTCCGCGCGCTGGTCAAGACCCGGGCCTCCAATGATCCGACCGCCCGGTTGTAGGCCTCGGTGGCCGAGCTGAGGCCCTTGCCCACTCGGCTCACGTGATCGGTCATGGTGGCGATCCGGCCGTGGAGTTCCTTGCCCAACTCGCTGATTTGCCGGGCGTTTTCGGCCAGCCGCTCCTGTCGCCAGCCGTAGGCGACCGCGCGGAGCAGGGCGATCAGCGTGGTCGGCGTGGCGATGATCACGTTCTGCTCCACGCCGATTTCAATCAGCGCGGGGTCGTATTCCAGCGCGGCACTGAAGAAGACTTCGCCCGGCAGGAAGAGCACGACGAACTCCGGGGCCGATTCGAACTGATCGTAGTACGACTTTTTGCCCAGCATGGCGATATGCGTGCGGACCTGCCGGGCATGGTCCTTCAGCCGGGCGGTGCGGCTTTCTTCGTCCGGGGCCTCGACCGCCTCGAGGTAGGCCGACAGGGGGGCCTTGGAATCGACCACGATGTTCTTGTTGGCCGGCAGCCTTACGAGCAGGTCGGGGCGGAGCCGCCCGTCTTCGGTGTCGACGCTGTGCTGCTGGTAGAAGTCGCAGTGCTCGAGCATGCCCGCCATCTCGACCACGCGCTTCAACTGAATCTCGCCCCAGCGGCCCCGGACCTGCGGCCGCCGCAAGGCCTTGACCAGGTTGGAGGTCTCCGAGCGGAGTTCCTTCTGGCTCTCGAGCAGGGAGCCGACTTGTTCCCGCAGCCCGTGGTACGCACCGGCCCGGGCCTTCTCGATTTCCTGGATCTTCGCGTCGACCTTGTCCAACGACTCTTTGACCGGCTTGACCAACTCGCGGATGGCCTGCTGCCGCTTGTCGAGATCGCCCTTGGCCGACTCCTGCGATTTCTCCAGCGTGGCTTTGGCCAGTTCCAGAAACGACTGGTTGTTGCTCTTCAGGGCGTCGCCGGCCAGGGCCTTGAAGGCGTCGGTGAGCTTCTGCCGGGCCTCGTTCAACACGGCGAGCTTCTCCTCGGCCTGCTTCCGTTCCTGGTCGAGCGTGGTGGCGAGTTGGACCGCCTTGCCCTTGAGGTTCGTCTCGGCCATCTGGAGCTGCCGGATTTGTTCCTCCATCTCCCGTATCTTAACATTGCATTCGTGGATGGTTTGCTGCCGGGCGTCGAGCCGTTCGGCCATCGCCGCGGTTTCCGCTTCCGTGCTGCCCTTGCCGCGGTCGAACGCGTCTTGAATCCTGGACCGCAGCAGGAACCACACGGCCAGCCCACCGACGGCCAGACCGACCAAGAGCACCACTACTGGGGGGACATATTCCATGACTCGGCTCCCATGACGGCGTTTCGCGCGCCAGTTTGCTTCCCTTGCGGACCGGCCGTAGTATACAACAGTACCGATCGTTGATCCACCGTGCGGCGGCGAATCGGATCGCGCGTGCCGCAGGCGTTGGCGGCCGCCGCCACCCCCCCGCTGGTCGACACCTTGACACAAAGCGGCCCCAATTCGTACGCTAGGGACTCGTACAGAAACAACTTCCCGGATTCCGAAGGGGACAGTCCCATTTTCCCTGCGGGAAAATCGGGACAGTCCCCAAGCAGTCTCCTTACGAGTCCCAAGAGGTCTTCGGAAGTCAGTAACCGCGTCTTAGCCAGGAGGTGAAACGCCATGGCCGTAATCTATCGAGTGAACATGACGGATCTTTCGGTTCGCGCCGAGACCCCCAGCCCGGAAAACTTGGCAACCGGCGGCCGGGGATTAACCTCCGCGCTGGTCGCGGACGAAGTGCCGGCCACGTGCCATCCGCTCTCGGCGGAGAACAAGCTGGTGCTTGCGCCGGGTATCTTGACGGGCACGGGAGCCCCTTGTTCCGGCAGGATTTCGGCCGGGGCCAAGAGTCCTTTGACCGGAACCATCAAGGAGAGCAACGCGGGTGGCATGAGCGCCATCGCCCTGTCCACTTGCGGTGTGAAGGCAATCGTGCTGGAAGGAAAGCCGGCCAAGGGCAAGCTCTATCGCCTGGTGGTCAACACCGAAGGCGTGAAGATCGAGCCGGCCGACGATCTCGCGGGCCTGGGCAACTACGAGACGGTGGCCCGACAGTTCGACGAGTTCGGCGACAAGGTCTCCTGCATCAGCATCGGCCAGGCGGGCGAAATGTGCGCGCTGGCGGCCAGCATCGCCGTGACCGACGTCGAGGGCCGTCCCACGCGGCATTGCGGCCGCGGCGGGTTGGGGGCCGTGATGGGATCCAAGGGCGTGAAGGTGATCGTCGTCGATCCGGCCGGCGGCCACCGCCCCAAACCGGCCGACTCCGAGACCTTCAAACGGGGCGCCCAGAAGTTCAACGAAATCCTCAAGGGCCATCCGCTGACCGGCGAAGGCCTGGCCAAGTTTGGCACCAACGCCCTGGCCAACGTGATCAACCAGGCCGGCGCCTATCCAACCCGCAATTTCAGCGAAGGGCAGTTCGAAGGAACCGAAGCCATCAGCGGCGAGCGGCAGCACGACGTGATCCTCGAGCGCGGCGGCGAGATTGCCCACGCCTGCCATCGCGGCTGCACGATCAAGTGCTCGCGGATCTACGTCGATGAGAACGGCCAGTTCGTGACCAAGGGCCCCGAGTACGAAACGATTTGGGCCCACGGAGCCGACTGCGGCATCGACGACCTGGACGCCATCGCGCAGATGGATCGCCTCGACGACGACCTGGGGCTGGATACGATCGAGCTGGGGGCCACCATCGGCGTGGCGATGGAAGCCGGCATTATTGAATTCGGGGACGCCGAAGGTGCAATCGGACTGCTGGAAGAAGTGGGCAAGGGGACCGCGTTAGGCCGCCTGGTCGCCTCCGGGGCGGAGGTGCTCGGCAAGACCTACGGCGTGTCGCGAATCCCCACCGTCAAAGGCCAGTCGATGCCCGCCTACGACCCCCGCGCCGCCCAAGGAATCGGCGTCACCTACGCCACCTCGACCATGGGAGCCGACCATACGGCCGGATATTCCATTGCCGCCAACGTGCTGGGGGTGGGCGGGAACGTCGATCCGTTGAAGCCGGATGGGCAGGTCGAGCTGAGCCGCAACCTCCAGATCGCCACCGCGTCGATCGACTCGGCCGGACTCTGCCTGTTCGTGGCGTTCGCTGTGCTCGACCGGCCGGAAGCGATGGACGCCATTTGCGATATGTTCGCCGGGCTGTACGGCCGGGAGTTCAGCGCCGACGACTATCTGGCCCTGGGCAAGAAGACCCTGTCCCGCGAGCGCGCGTTCAACAGCGCGGCCGGATTCACGTCGGCCGATGACCGCCTGCCCGGCTTCTTCAAGACCGAGAAACTAGCCCCCCACGACGTCACGTTCACCGTGCCCGACGAAGAACTCGACACGGTCTACAATTTCGTAGAGTAGCCGTCTGTTCCCTTTCTCCCTCTCTCTCCGAGGAAGTGGGGGAGGGCAGGGGGGACGGTAGTTGACACACCTTGGCCGGCCCGGCCCTTGCCAAGGGCTCATAGAGCAGAAGCGTATGGAGCGCGCTGTTCAGGACGACGGCCACACACCGACGGAGGATCGAGGATGCGTTGCCTGGTACCGCTCGTTTTACTGTGCTCTACTTCGCTGGTGTGCGGCGCCGCATCCGCTGAAGCTCCGCTGCGTCAACGAGCCGCCGCGGCCCTGTGCCAAGCCACCGATTTCTTCCGCCGGGAGGTGGCCACCGAGGGCGGCTACTTGTGGCGATACAGCGAAGACCTCAAGACCCGCGAAGGCGAGGGCCGGGCTTCCGACACCACGGTTTGGGTACAGCCGCCCGGCACGCCGTCGGTGGGCATCGCCTTGCTCGACGCCTATCGGGCCACCGGCGATGCCTATTACCTCGATGCGGCTCGCCAGGCCGGCTACGGTCTGGTGCGAGGGCAGTTGCACAGCGGCGGCTGGGACTACCGCATCGAGTTCGACCCCTCGCGGCGCCGGCGATACGCCTATCGCGTCGATGGCCCGCCGGAAGCAGACAGACGTAACACGACAACGCTGGACGACAACACCACGCAGGCGGCTCTGCGGCTGCTGATGCGGCTGGACCAAACGCTGAAGTTCGAAGACGCGAAGATCCACGAGGCGGCCCGGTACGGCCTGTCGCGTCTGCTGCAGGCCCAATATCCCAACGGGGCCTGGCCCCAACGCTTCGAGCGACCGCCCGATCCAGAGAAGTTCCCCGTCAAGCAGGCCGGCTATCCGGACTCCTGGTCCCGGACTTATCCCAAGGTGAGTTATGCGGGCGACTACACGTTCAACGACAACGCCATCAGCGACGTGATCGACGTGATGTTCGAGGCGGGGCGGACCTACAACGAGGACAAGTATCGAGCGGCGGCGGAGCGGGCCGGCCGGTTTATCTTGCTGGCCCAAATGCCCGAGCCGCAGCCGGCCTGGGCCCAACAGTACGACGCCGACATGCACCCGGCCTGGGCGCGGAAGTTCGAGCCGCCGGCCGTCACCGGCGGCGAATCGCAGGGCGTAATGCGGACGCTGCTGCAGCTTTATCGCCGGACGGGCAGCAAGAAGTACCTCGAACCGATTCCCCGGGCGATCGCCTACTTCCGCCGCTCCCAACTTCCCGACGGCCGACTGGCACGCTTCTACGAGTTAAAGACCAACAAGCCGCTCTACTTCACGATCGACTACAAGCTCACTTATAGCGACGCCGATATGCCCACCCATTACGCGTTCAAGGTATCCAACGGAATCGATGCCATCGAGCGAGCCTATCAGCAGGCCCTGAAGGTCGATCCGAAGCAATTGGCGCAAGAACCGCAAGCCTCGTCAAGGAAGGCGTCGCCCGGCTTGATGAACAGGGTAAGAAGTGTGATTTCCTCGCTGGACGATCGAGGCCGCTGGGTGGAGGAAGGGCGGATGAAATATCACGGCGCAGAAGATCCGACCCGACGGGTGATCAATTGCCGTACGTTCATCAGCAACGTGGGAATCCTGAGCGCTTATCTGTCGACGGCGGAGGATTAGTTCGTTGCTGTTGCGGAAGGTCGCGTTTTGGCACGTTGGCTGTTTAGCCGCCGCGGCCACGCGGCGAAAACCGCGGAGAATGCGGCGACCGGCACCGCCGCGTGGCCGCGGCGGCTAAACGCATCGCTTTTCCCAACGGGAACGAATTCGTTCCAACGGTGTTAAAACATCATGTCCCAAGTTCAAGTCAACCTGTTTGCCACGTTGCGAAGCCACATCGGCGGCGCCCCGTCGATCGAGTTGGAGATCGAGCCGGGGCAGACCATCGAGGACGTGCTCGACGAGTTGGGCGTGCCCACCGGCCAGACGCGGATCCTCTTTCTCAACAACCGCGCCGCCGGCCTCCACGACGAGCTTCACGACGGGGATCAACTCGCGGTTTTTCCCGCGCTCGGCGGCGGATGAGACGGCTCAGAACTCGTACGTGAATAACTTGGGGACTGTCCCGATTTTCCCGCAGGGAAAATGGGACTGTCCCCTTCGGAATCCGGGAAGTTGTTTCTGTACGAATTCTCAGTCCTGAAAGCGGCTTCTGATCATCTTGCCCCGGGACCGCTGGCAGCCGGATTTGCTCACTTCGCGCCGTCAAGCAGTTTCGTCTTGAAGAACTCGGCGACGGATCGGTATTTCGTCCTGGCGCCCGGATACTTCAGGTCCGCTTCGATGCCCAGGGCGTCCATCTTCTCCTTGAGCTTGACCCCGAAAATCACGTGATGGACTTTCCATCCTTGGGCCCTCGCGGGATCGGTCGGAACGGGGGCATCGGGCGCCATGCCGTAACTCATGTGAATCGGCGGGTCGTCGGCCGAGATCAGCGAGAGGGCCGAAATCTCCGGCACGATCTTCTCGATCTCCGCCACGGTCTTCACGTCGAACACCTCCAGCAGATTGCGATGGGGGCGCTCGTAGGCAGGAATCCACTTCTGCCACCAGCGGAAGTCCATCGTGGTCTGGCCGCCGTTGGTTGCCACGCAGCAGAGTCGCGTCGATTGCCGGCGCACCGGATCGGAACTCTTCGGATCGGCCATCTCGTCGTGGAACGCCAGGTACATGCACAGTTGCGCCCCGGCCGAACCGCCGAACGCCCCCACGCGGGTCTTGTCGAGTTTCCACGCCTCGGCCTTGGATCGCAGGAACTGCAGCGCGCGGCGGCAGTCGTGATGGGCCGCCGGCAGTCGCTTCTGCGATACGAGCCGGTAGTGGAGCGCCGCCACGGAAACGTCGGCGTCAAGCAGTTCCTTGAGCGTTTGGGAGTTCAAGCTCTCCTTGCTGCCCCCGCGGAAACCGCCGCCGTGGATGTAAAGCACCAGCGGCGCAGGCTGGGTCGATTCGGCCAGCCAGACGTCCATCACGTTTCGCTCGTGCGGACCGTAGGCGACGTTCCGGTGGGTCGGCGCCGGTTTCCCGGGGCCCTGGGCCAGGCAGATCGCCCCTGACAACAACAGGTTGACGACGGCGACAAGACCGATGCGCCCCGCATTCAGAGAGCCAGGTTTAGGTGCAATCATGGACGTTCCTCCCGTTTGCACTGTGATAGCAGTCAGTACAATCCGTCGGTCTGGCCGATATGGTAACACCGCCGGAACGTGGAGGCAACGGTTTACGGCCCACAGAGCGGGGAAGCCCACGTGGGAAACGGTTGCCCCGTCGGGTCGTGCGACCTATTATTTCAGTAGGTAGATATTACAGGGTGACGCGTCTCTTGCAGCAGGGAAAGGCACGGGTCCGATGTCGATGACCGAAACCGGGCAGCCGAGCGCGGCTGCGACCGTGTCCGCCGGCCAGCCCGCCGTGATCTCGGGCATGTCGATCGGCGACTATCTCATCAAGCGGCTCTGGGATTACGGGGTCCGCGACGTCTTCGGAATTCCGGGTGATTACGTGCTGGCCTTCTACACCCAACTGGAGAAGAGCCCGATCAACACCGTCGGCTGCACCCGCGAAGACTGTGCCGGGTTCGCCACCGACGCCTACGCCCGGGTCAACGGAATCGGGGCCGTCTGCGTGACGTATTGCGTGGGCGGGCTGAGCCTCTGCAACTCGATCGCCGGGGCGTATGCCGAGAAATCGCCGGTCGTGGTGATCAGCGGGTCGCCGGGGTTGCGCGAGCGATTCAACAACCCCTTGCTGCACCACAAGGTCAAGGACTTCCGCACCCAGTTCGAGGTGTTCCGCCGTTTTTGCGCCGCCAGCGCCGCGTTGAACGACCCGACCACGGCCTTTCGGGAGGTCGACCGGGTGCTCAACGCGGTGGTGCGATACCGCCGGCCCGGCTATCTCGAACTACCCCGCGACGTCGTGGGCGCGGTCCCCGAAGGCCAACATCATCCGACCGCCAAACAGCCGACCAGCGACGCCGAGCCGCTGGCCGAGGCCGTGGCAGAAGCGTCCCGGCGGATCTCGCAAAGCCGTCGGCCGGTGATCGTCGCCGGCGTGGAGGTCCACCGCTTCGGCCTGCAGGACCAACTGCTGGCGCTGGCCGAAGGGGCGGGGATTCCGATCACCACTACCATGCTGGGCAAGAGCGTCCTCGGCGAAACGCATCCCCTCTTTGCCGGCATCTATGAAGGAGCCATCGGACGCGAGGAGGTGACGCAACTGGTCGAGCAGAGCGATTGCGTGATCCTGCTGGGCGCCTTCATGACCGACATCAACCTGGGAATCTATACGGCCAACCTCGACCCGACCAAGTGTATTTACGCTACCAGCGAGATGCTCCGCATCAGCCACCACCATTTCCACGGCGTGCTGCTTTCCGACTTTATCGAGGGGTTGGCCGGCGCCGCGCTGAAGGTTCCGCAACAGACCCTGCCCCCGCGCCCCGAGCAACAGCGTGCCGGCTTTCAGCTTCGCCCCGACGATCCGATCACGATCCGGCGGTTGGTGAGCCGGCTGAACGAGTCGTTGGACGATTCGACGGTCGTGATCGCCGACATCGGCGACGCGCTGTTCGCCTCGACCGAGTTGGTGATCCACCGCCGGACCGAGTTTCTCAGCCCGGCGTATTACACGTCGATGGGATTCGCCACGCCCGCCGCGCTGGGCGTCCAGGTGGCCCGGCCCGAATTGCGGCCCGTGGTGCTGGTCGGCGACGGCGCGTTCCAGATGACCGGGATGGAGCTGTCGACCATCGTCCGCCGCAAGCTCAATCCCGTGATCATCGTCCTGGACAACCGCGGCTACGGCACCGAGCGGATGTTGCACCCGGGCGATTACCAGTTCAACGAGATCCAGCCGTGGCAGTATCACAGGCTGCCTGAAGTCCTCGGCGGCGGAACCGGTTACGAAGTCCACACCGAAGGTGAATTCGACAGGGCCCTTCGCGAAGCGCTGGCCGACACCGGCGGCATGAGCCTGATCCAGGTTCATCTTCCCGCCGACGATTGCAGCCTGGCCCTGGAACGTCTGGCCCGAAGGCTCGGCCCGCGAATCTGATCGATTCGTGCTGGCCGGATGCACCTTTTGTGGTATACTCCCACAGGGGTGGGTTCGGCCGAGTGCCTGCCCTCGTCGTCGGGAACCATTCTCTTTGACACCTTGCCGAACGGATGAAAGAAGAACTTCTCGCCACGCTGGCTCCCCACGGACAGGAGCATTTGCTGGCTTTCTGGAATGACCTGGACGAGAACCAACGGGACTCACTCGCACGGCAGATCCGCAAGATCGACCTGACACTGATCGACCGATTGTACCGGCATCGCGACGATCAAAGCGACGTGCGCGAGTTGGCCCAGCGGTCGGGACCGCCGCGAGCGTTCCGGCTTGACGCGGCCGAAAACCGCTTCACCCCCGAACAGGCCCGCGATCAAGGCCGAGAGGCCTTGGCCGCGGGGAAACTCGGCGTGGTCCTCGTGGCAGGGGGGCAAGGAACCCGGCTGGGGTTCGATCACCCGAAGGGGACGTTCCCGATTGGGCCTGTCTCTGGGCGATCGCTGTTTCAGCTCCACGTGGAGAAGATCGTTGCCGCCGGCCGGCGCTCCGGGGTGCAGATTCCGCTGCTGCTGATGACCAGCCCCGCCACGCACGACGATACGGTCGAGTTCTTCGCCCAGCACGACCGCTTCGGACTGGCCGAAGACGACCTGACGATCTTCTGCCAGGGGACCATGCCGGCAGTGGACGCCGCCACCGGCAAGATCCTGCTCGCCGGACCGCACCAGTTGGCAACTAGTCCCGACGGCCACGGCGGCATGTTGGCGGCGCTGGCCGAAAGCGGGACCCTGGAAGAAGTCAAACGCCGCGGCATTGAACAACTGTTCTACTTGCAAGTCGACAACCCCCTGGTCGACATCTGCGGCCGGGAGTTCGTCGGCTACCATCTGCTGGCCGAGTCCGAGCTTTCCACGCAGGTGATTGCCAAGCGCGACCCACTGGAAAGGGTCGGCAACGTGGTGCAGGTGGACGAGAAGCTGATGGTGATCGAGTACAGCGACCTGCCCGACGACGTGGCCCGACGTCGCAATCCGGACGGTTCGCTGGCGATTTGGGCGGGCAGCATCGCGGTGCACGTGATGGACACGGCGCTGTTGGATCGGCTGGCCGGCCGCGCCGAGGCTCTGCCGTTCCACCTGGCACGGAAGAAGGTGGCCCACGTAGACCCCAACGGCCGGCGGATCGAGCCGCAGGAGCCCAACGCGATCAAGTTCGAGCGGTTCATTTTCGACCTGATCCCGTCGGCGGCCAACGCGGTGGTGGTCGAGATCGACCCGGCCGAAGGTTTTGCCCCGTTGAAGAACGCATCCGGTGCGGCGGAAGACACGCCCGAGGCAGTTAAGGCCGCCATGGTGGCCCAGCACGCCCGCTGGCTCCGCCGGGCCGGGGCCGAAGTGGTCGAAGACGTAGACGTAGAAATCAGCGCATTATGGGCCGCAGACGCCGAGGAAGTCGCCCAAAACATCAAACCGGGCACCCAAATC
>Ga0180437_10012078_pt1 | contig 10269 bp, 5 predicted proteins | sample SS_ome_4_FD_132410 | JGI IMG/M metagenome (GOLD analysis project Ga0180437, IMG submission 132410) | Hypersaline lake sediment archaeal communities from the Salton Sea, California, USA - SS_3_D_1 metaG | ecosystem: Environmental > Aquatic > Non-marine Saline and Alkaline > Hypersaline > Sediment... | reverse complement strand
TTTTCCTTTCTAATGGATACTCAGGAGACTAATCACTCGCTTGAATATATCTAATAATTACTTTTCCATAATCCTTTTTAAATGTTCTGACTCTTCTTTTCACGAAATCAATCGATAAACCTCTGATTCCTTAAAAGCTTTTTAAAAAGTAGGATGCACCAAGTTTCCCCCATGTTTCACAATCTACAAATACTGGTGAGCTTTCAGGATCAATTTCAAATCCAGCGTTTTCTCGGCCGCTTCGGGCAGGCTGTTGAAGTACAGCGGGTAATCCTCTCCTAGATATATAATCCCTGCCGGAATGGATTTACCGGCAGGGGAGTCAACCGGACGAAGTATTCGACAACAGTGGTATTGGCATTCGCGTTGTCCAGGTTAAATAAGACGTTTATTGCTTACAGTTAGGATGAATTCCTTGTAATCGGAAAATTTATCGGATGATCATTATTCTTCTTTGCTGACAGTCGGCAGGAAAATTACACTGTCCTCTTCATAAAATACGACTGCCTTATGATCTTCACCAGGCATGATGACCTGGTTGGTGAAGGCTGTGCTGGTATCGTCCTCGGTGCCGCTCCAGCCGCTGACGTGGTGACCGGTGTCAGGGTCTGCGGTCAATTGGATCATCTCTCCTGAGACATACTCTCCGCTGGGGCAGCCGCCTGAGTTCGTTGGAGAAGCGGTGGGCGGGTCCCCGCTGCCGGTATTGCTGAGCGCAAGCGGGTAACATGTTTCGGTGGTAAAGTTCCACACTGGGCTGATGGTTGTATTGACCCCGTCACTAACCGCCGCGTACCATTCGTAATTGGTTTCCGGCAGCAGGGTGCCCCAGGTGGCTGATACGACTGATCCTGATGCTACCCCGATTTGTAAGCCGACTTCAACGGTGCGGTAGCTCATGTCGTAGGGTAATTCCTGCGGTCCGGTCGCCAGCGGGCTGTCCCAGTCCCAGCGGTCGGTGAGCGGGGTGTAGCTGCGCACGGTGATCTCAGCCTCCTGAGGCGAGAACTTAAGCTGCCGCAGCCAGCCGTCGCCGCCGTTGGGTTCATCCTGGTAATCGGACAGGATGGTGTACATCGTGCCGTTGTTGTAAGCATCCGAGCGGATGAATTCGCCGTCGATGTGCCCGCTCAGCATCAAGAAAAGGTTGGGATTCTCGCGCAGGGTCTGGTGGTAGCGGTCGCCTCCTTCCACAAAGTTACCATCCTGGTCGATTATGGCATGGCGCGTCACGATCGCACGCCGGGTGGGATACTGCTTGAGCAGACCATCCACCCATGTCAGCAGCGCCTCATCATACTGGCGGCTGTATTCGATGTGGATTCCGATGAATTCCATCCCGCCAGCCTCGAACAGCAGGTAGTGGTTGTTGTTATTGAAGCTGAAGTGACCGCCGTAGTAAGGCTTGCCCATAAAGCGGTCCACGCCAAAGTACTGGTTCAGGAAGGTATCGCCGGTTACATTCGGATTTACGCCGTACAGGTTCCTGAGGTCATGGTTGCCCGGGGAGATGCCGTAGGGGATCTGTGGGGCGCCGGTTTCCAGGATGTCCATGGCGGAATCGCCGTTTATCCATTCCTCCTCCCTCCAGTCCGCGTTCTGCACCAGGTCACCCATATGCGGCGTGTAGTTGATGGAAGCCTGGTTGTCAACGATCCACTGCGCTTGTGAAATAAAGGTTGTAATGCGACCATCATTAATATGCGGAATAACTGGGGGACACGAGATAATATTGCCGTTGCAGGAGTAATACTGCGTGTCTGGGATGATGATAAATTCAAAATCATCCTCGGCTGGCTGGATTTTTTCCCGGCCGTAGAAGGTTACCGTGAGCGTATCGCCGTCCGGGTCTGAAACGGTGACTCCCAGGTTGGGAGCGAGCGCAGCGCCTGCACTCCCCTGTGCGGGAGATGGATTGGCAGGGACAGCTGGCGCGTTACAGGATACCGGGATAGAAAAAGAATCCTGGCTGCTGATGCCCCCAGCCGCGCTGGCATCGATGGTGAACAGCAGCTGGTGTCCGCAGGGCGCAGCCTGGGCGACCGAGGTGAGGAAAGCGCTGTTGTTGCCTCGCGTGCCGTAGCCCAGGATGTCGTCGTACCCGCTGCTGGTTGTACCTGGGAAACTGATATTCGGGTCTGTACTGCTGATCGATCCGCTCACCGAAGAAGCGGTGGAATCGCCGCTGTTGCCCAGGAAGACGTGCAGCTGGATGGTCTCCCCAGGGTCGACATTCCCGTCTCCGTTTCCGCTGCTGCCGCCGCTGTTATCATCATCGATGGTATAGCTGTGGTAGACCAGCGGGCCGACCGCCGCCAGGCTTTCGGTAGTGAAGGTCCAGGCGGAACTGCTCTCCTGAGACATGCCGACAGCCGAGCGAGCCTCTCCCAGGTCCGGCCTTACGCGCACCAAATAGGTGGTATCGTAATCCAGCCTGATGGAGGGGACAAAGGTGGCATATCCAGATTTATAGATCACATCACCAGGGATGGTTTTACCGTCCAGCGTTTCCAGGGTGAGAGCGCTCTGGTCAAACTTTGCAGCGCTGAGGTCCGGATCGAATTCGAACAGGATGCGGTATGCCGGGACGTTAATGGGCAGCACAACGCCAGGCTGGTCTTCCGGCTCGGTCTGTGCGGAAACCTCACTGATGTTTACGACCAGGAACCCGCAGATCATGAGGAAAAAAAAGACTTTATTTAATGACATGGATTGTTTCACTCCTGGGGTAATTCGGGATATTCTAGAATCCGGACAGATTCAGTGTGGATTGATGGTATTCTACCAAATATCCACTGGAATTGGAGAGCTGTTGTGAGGTTTTTTTGCGGGAAGCGGTAGGAACACTTTAGTATCCTGGGTATTTGAGTAAAAATATGCAGTCTGTGGGGGCGAGGCGGTATGGTTACTCGAGCGATAACCAGCCGCTGATATTGTATGGTATTGTCCAGTCTGGAATGCTGTTAGCTAAGATGGGCGTGAACAGGAGCACGAATGCCGGAGTTGAAAACAGGGCGAGATTCTCTAATTCCTTTTTGACATCAAGATACACCTCCGGTTCCTATCAAAGATCCACACGGGTGTGTATACACTATCAGGGTGCACTTTTCACCACCACCGGCAAGTAAGCCCCATTAAACGTTTGTGTGTAAAATACACCATCTACTTCAGTTGGGTTGGGATCATTGATATATTTTTCAGCCACCCAGGCAGCTGCCCGGGTGCCTGCATCCGGGTTTATTGCCACCCCGTCTTCACTCAGGTAAATCGAATGGTACCCGCTGGTCAATGAGGATACCGGGATAGTCCCCTGCCCGGGTTTCCAGCTCGCGGCAAGCACCCCTGCATACTGATCAGGCGGTTGTGTAGTATCGCTGATGCTCCAAACGGCCGTAGCGCTTCCGTCCTGTGCGGCTGCCAGGCTGACGGAAAAGACTTCTCGAAACCAACCGCCGAGCTGGCCGCTGCCCAGGTCCCCCCAATCACCTTTTGGCGGTCGTGCGCTCCAAAAAACGGACTGGCTTTCGCTTACCGGACGCCGGTCATCGACCGCTTTCCACAGCAGAAGGCCTGACCCATCTGACCAGACCCGGGGCTCCGCCAGAACGATCCTGTCGGTCCAGTTGGTTACTTTGATTGGAATTGAAAGCCAAACACTGCCAGGATCGCGCTGGTTTGCGTATAAAGCTTGTTCCGATATTGAACCACGCCGCTCCACCCAAGCCGCCACCGCAGAGCCGTCCTGTCCGATCGAAAACCGGAGCGAGCTGCTGCCGCTCGGAAAGTGGTAATCTGAGAGCGGGACCGGCAGGCTCCATTTTCCTGTGCTGCCTTGACGCGTGACTGCCAACAATTTAGATTTAGTGGGCTGAGAAGCGTGCCGCGTGTACCATCCCGCGATCACGGTGCCGTCAAATCCCATGATGGGTTCTGCCAGGAATGGATCATGACCAGGAAGGAACCCCCCGTCTGAAATATCTACAGGTGGGAACTCCCAGGTTTTTGAAGCGGGATCAAATACGCTGGACATCACATGCCATTCGTTTGGGGAAGTCTGGCTGTATTCCCCCCAGGTGGTGACAACCAGACCCTCAGCACCGACCAGGGAGCGGGCATCGATGACGCCGGTAACAGCGGCATCGATACTGTTGTCCCTGGGTTCCCACAGGATCGCTTCAGGTTTGCGGCGCCTTAACCGCACGTCACAGGGCCCCTGGTCATCGGAGGCGCTCGCTGCGCAAGCCACCCAGGTGATTGCAAGGTGACCTTCCGGACCGGTACACAAATCAACGTCACGGACTTCGGATTCGAAAGCAGATAATATATCGATCTCCCATTTTCCGATATCCAGCCAGCCGGCCGCTTTTACCTGCATATTATCACCTGGTTGATTTTTGTCCGGCATGACAGTCACCGCCCACACTTTTCCATCCGGAGTTATTCCAAACTGTGGGAAGATTTCGCTGAAATCCCTCCAACCGAATATGTCCTTCCCGGGACTCCATTCACCGCCTGGAGGACGCACGCGCCCCCACAATGCTTCCCTGGTATTGGCATAATCATAATGGATCCAGAAGATGGCTTGAGTACCGTCTTTCCCCATCACCAGCCAGGGTGTACTCAAACCATTTCGCCAATCCGAAAGGATTTCAGGCTCGGTCCAGGCGGATGTGCTGGCAGTGCCCATGTTTGGCGGCAATACCAGCAGCATTCCAATTGCGATTAGGATAAGGAAGGTTGGTTTCGTTTTCATCGTGCTTGCCCTCCGCTTGCACTGATAGAACCGGCTGCCAGCTTGTTTTGGCGTGGTCGTATTGAGGGCTGACAGTTCTATAGATTTATTTTTCCCCCTGCAGCACCATAAGAATCAACGTGTAGGTCGAAATTAGTCCGCACTCATCTGTGGGAGATTTTCCATTCCGAGCGAATAATCTCCAGCAGATGGATTGTAGATACAATATTTATTTTACTCTGGATATGCCTGATCTATCAAGTATATCAAATTGAACTGCAGTTTCCCGGACAAACGACATCACCAGCGCTGGTGGACCTGCGCCCTGATCCTGGCATCGTAGATTTGCGCTAACTGCGCCATCACCTCATCTGGGATGGCCGGGAAATCGCTGGCGCGGGCGTTATCGACGGCTTGCTGGACGTTCTTGGCGCCGGGTATGGCGGTGGTGACTGCATCAAACATCAATATCCAGCGCAGGGCGAATTGCGCCATGCTCATGCCTTCCGGCACAAGCGCTCGGATCTGTTCCACCGCATCCAGACCGGTCTGGAAGTCCACACCGGAGAAGGTCTCACCTACATCAAAAGATTCCCCGCTGCGGTTGTATGTACGGTGGTCGTCATCGGAAAAAGTGGATTGGCGGTTCATTTTACCGCTCAGCAGCCCGCTGGCTAGCGGGACGCGCGCCAGAATGGCGACCTGTTTTTCCTGTGCCAGATCGAAAAACAACTCAGCTGGTCTGGTGCGGAAAATATTGAAGATAATCTGCACACTCTTCACGCCGGGGTACTGGATGGCTTTGATGGCTTCCTCCACTTTTTCAACGCTGACCCCGTAATGCATGATTTTGCCAGCCTTAACCAGATCGTCCAGCACCTGGAAAACCTCCGGGTTGTAATATACCTGGGTGGTGGGACAGTGCAGCTGCAGAAGATCCAGGGCGTCCACATCCAGGTTCCGCAGGCTGCGCTCGATAAAAGCGGTCAGGTTCTGGCGGTTGTAACCTTCCGTGACATGCGGGTCCAGCCGTCGGCCTGCTTTTGTGGCGACATAGATCTGTTCGGAACGTTCTTTTACCAGGCGGGCGACCAGTTTCTCGCTGCGCCCATCGCCGTACACGTCGGCGGTGTCGATAAAGTTTACGCCGTTATCAACCGCGGCGTGCAGTGAGGCCATGGCTTCCTGTTCGGTGACTTTCCCCCAATCAGCGCCAATAGCCCAGGCGCCGAAGCCGATCTCCGAGACCGACCAGCCGGTGCGTCCAAATGAGCGGTAGTTCATGAGTTCTCCTTATATGCAGTGATTAATGTGAATTTATGGATAGACGAAAATTTGATGTATCGGTTTCATCAGTTTCTATTCAAGCATAACTTTTCAAGGGAAGCCAGTTGATCAAATGTGCCCAGGGCGATGAGACCATCCCCCTCTTCAAAGCGGATATCTTCACTTAAAGTTAAGGTTGTGTTTTCAGGGCCGCGGTGGATTGATACTAGTGTCGCTCCGGTGCGCTGGCGAATGTTCGCTTCTGGGATGGATTTTCCGATCAATTCCGAATTTGGATTTACCGTCAATTCCTCCAGGGCTAACTCCAGGTCCCCGGGCACGTTGATAAACTCCAGGAATTCCATCACGCGCGGGCGCATGGCGAGGTTTGCCATGTGCCGCCCTCCCAGGCGCGCGGGAGAGATTACTTTGTTGGCGCCGGCGTGCAGTAACTTTTCTTCAGCGTCCGCAGTTTGGGCGCGGGAAACGATGTATAACTCAGGATTGAGCACCTTGCCCGAAAAAACGATGAACAGGTTGTCTGCATCGCTGCGGGCGCAGGCGATCACTGCCCGGGCACATTCAATGCCTGCCTGGTGAAGCATCTCGTCTCTGGTCGCATTGCCTTCTACCACGAGCAGTCCCTCCTGGCGAGCGTGTTCTGCGGTTGTTGGATCAAGTTCGATAACGACCAGATCTTCATCGTTCTGGATTAATGTTTTGGCGACAACGCTTCCAAGACTGCCGTATCCGCAAATGATGAAATGGTTTTCTAACTGGCCAATGTGTCGTGACATTCGATTTCTCCGCAGCTGGTCCATCACTCCCGGGGTCAGCAGGTACTGGCTGAATGTGGTGAGGGCATAAGCCACCAAACCCACACTGGTCATGATGAGTAAAATAGTAAATATACGGCCCGCACGTGAAAGCGGCTGCACTTCCCCGAAGCCGACGGTAGTAAAAGTAATTGCGGTCATGTATAGCGCGTCCAAAATCGACCAATTCTCTATCCATATATATCCGGCGGTACCTGCTGTGAAAACCACACCGATAATGATAAACAGGGAAACTGCTTGGCGCGCCATTTGTCTCATATTTTAATGCCTGCATTGATTACTTGTGGAAAATTTATCGTTTCTCAACTATTGTAACACCGGCGAAATTGAGCAGCGGTCTAAATTTGCGGATTATTTATTTCCTGTCCTCCGGGTTTTGAACAGGCGTTTTTGCGAGAAAGGACATGCAGTCAATTTCAGTGGAAGCGAAGGCTCCCGGTTGGGTTGGCATGCTGGGATGGGAGCGGAGAGACGAGCTTTGAAGCGTTCATTAATCCATAAAAATTCGCAACGACTAGCGTCAATTCGTGGATTAAATAAACAGACCCTCCTGGTCCCAGAAGGGTCTGCCTTCGCTACAATGTTCTATTCATTACTGAACCGCTTCGTACTCGGCGACTGGCAGACCGGCTTCAGCCCATCCGCCAAAGCCGTCTTTCAGGCTCTTGACATTCTCGTACAGGTAGGACCACAGCATGGTCATCGCCATTGTCGAGCGGTGTCCGCTGCCGCAATAGGTAACGATTTCAGATGCCATGTCAGTGGGCCACTGGTCTTTGCTGGCAATCATTTCTTCCAACGGGATTGCGAGCAATTCAGCTTCACCCGAGTCGATGACGCCATTCTCGGCCAGTTCTTCGGCACGGCGCCCGTCGATTAGAACCAGGCCTGGATTTTCGGCCAGGAGCAGGTTCAAATCTTCAGCTTTCATAACGCCGTAGCCCTCGGGCACATTGCTGAGCATACCGTCAAATACTGCTACCAGGTCCGCATCCGGTTCAGCCGCGTTCAAAGCCGGCGCTTCTTCCGGCACGCCTTCGGTAACCGCATTTCCAGCCTCAACCCAATCGGCATATGTGCTCTTCATCGCTTTTACGTCTTCCCATCCCATAGCGCTCAAAGCGGTCATGGCGATGGTTGCACGCCAGCCGCTGCCGCAGTAAGCCACAATAGGTGTGTCAAAGCTGGGCAGCTTATCCAGGTTCTGGGCTAATTCCTGGAGCGGAATGTGATACGCGCCTGTGATGTGACCATTTTCCTCAAGCTCGGCAGTGGTGCGCACGTCCAGCAAGAATGGGGGTTGGTCTTCGGCTAAAGCCTCGTTGACCGCGTCCATTTTAGTGGTGTTGTATGCTTCCATCGAAGCCAGCATATTCTCGAAACCAGCGTCCAATTTTGCCTCAACATCACCCTCGCCTTCAGCCTGCATGGCAATATCTGCTTCTTTGGTCGGGAATCCAGCTTCAGCCCATCCGCCGAACCCGCCTTTCAGACTGGTGACATCCGGGTAGCCGTAAGTCCACAGCATGGTGGCAGCCATGGTCGAACGGTGACCGCTGCCGCAGTAGGTTGTAATGGTGTCTTCCACTGCCGGCCACATATCTTTCTTAGCGATCATGTCTTCTAACGCGATGGGGGTTAGTTCAACGTCGCCGGAATCGATGATTCCTTTCTCAGCCAGTTCTTCTGCCCGGCGTCCATCAATCAATTTCATGCCGGGAATCTCGCCCATGGCCAGGTTCAGGTCCTCAGCTGTAATCACGCCCCAACCTTCGGGGATACTGGTGAACATTGCGTCAAATGCAGCTGCAAGATCGGGATCGGGCTCAGCGGCATTCAGCGCGAGGGCTTCTTCTGCAGCACCTTCAACTAACGGGTTGCCCGCATCTACCCATTCCTGGTAAGTGTTTTTCATGGCTTTAACATCTTCCCAACCCATAGCACTCAGGGCGGTCATAGCAATGGTGGCGCGCCAGCCGCTGCCGCAGTATGCGACAATCGGGGTGTCGAAGCTGGGCAGCTTATCCAGGTGCTGGCCAAGTTCGCGCAGGGGGATGTTAACGGCGCCTTCGATATGACCTTTCTCTTCCAATTCCTCAGGCTGGCGAACGTCCAGCAGGAAGAGCGGTGTATCTTCAGCCATGGCTGCCATGACGGCATCCATATTCGTGGTGTTATATGCTTCCATGTTGGCGAGCATGTTGGCGAATGCTTCATCCAACTTGGTCTCAATGTCAACTTCTCCGCCTTCCGTGGGGAAACCTGCTTCCTTCCACCCGCCGAAGCCGCCTTTCAGGCTGGTGACATCCGGGTAACCGTAAGCCCACAGCATGGTCATTGCCATGGTCGAACGGTGACCGCTTCCGCAGTAAACAGATGTAACATCATCAACAGTGGGCCACATGTCCTTGTTATCGATTAATGATTCAAGGGCAACATGGGCTTGTCCGACATCGCCGGAGTCAATCGTGCCATTTTCTTCGAGTTCTTCGGCGCGGCGCACATCCACCAGCTTCATGTCGGGATTCTCGCCCATGGCCAGATTCAGGTCTTCAGCTTTTATCACGCCCCAGCCTTCGGGGATATTGCTCAGCATCTCGTCAAATGTGGCTGCAAGACCGGGGTCCGGTTCGGCTGCGTTCAATGCGGGGGCTTCTTCTGCAGCGCCTTCAACCACAGGGTTGCCGGCATCGACCCAATCTGAATACAGGTTCTTCAAAGCCTTGACATCTTCCCATCCCATGGCGCTCAAGGCGGTCATAGCAATGGTAGCGCGCCAGCCGCTGCCGCAGTAGGCGACGATGGGTGTGTCGAAGCTGGGCAGTTTATCCAGGTTCTGGCCAAGCTCGCGCAGGGGGATATTGACAGCGCCTTCGATATGTCCGTTCTCTTCGAGTTCCTCGGGCTGGCGAACGTCCAGCAAGAATGGGGGCACATCTTCAGCCATGCCTTCCATGACGGCGTCCATCTTGATGGTATTGTACGCCTCCATGTTGGACAGCATAGCGCTGAAGGCTGCATCCAGGTCTTCTTCCGAAGCCATAGCGGGTTCAGATACTTCCTCTTCCATCGGTTCTTCTGCAGGCTCTTCTGCGACAGGTTCCTCTGCCGGTTCTTCGACAGGTTCTTCAGTTTCGACCGGTTCCTCTGCAGGGGCTTCGGTAACAACCGGCGCCTCAGTTGTGGCGGCGCTGGAACATGCTCCCAGAACCATGCTTGCCAATACCAACAATGACAACAGTAAAAAAATACCTCTCTTCATTTAATCCTCCAATTTGTTTTTTTTTGAGTATGAGATATTAACTACTTAGTAGTCAGTCACTGTGATTTGGATGGATTAATAAAATCTTAGTTGTCTCTCTGAGCGGAGCGAAGAGTCTAGATTCTTCACTTTGTTCAGAATGACATTCCATCTTATTCAGTGTGATTGAGTAC
>Ga0180437_10012077_pt1 | contig 10270 bp, 9 predicted proteins | sample SS_ome_4_FD_132410 | JGI IMG/M metagenome (GOLD analysis project Ga0180437, IMG submission 132410) | Hypersaline lake sediment archaeal communities from the Salton Sea, California, USA - SS_3_D_1 metaG | ecosystem: Environmental > Aquatic > Non-marine Saline and Alkaline > Hypersaline > Sediment... | reverse complement strand
GCCTCATAGATTTGTCCCTTCGTATAAATTCGACGAACCATCATCTCGTTTTTAGTGAGCGTACCAGTCTTGTCTGAGCAAATTACATTCGTGATGCCGAGTGTTTCAACAGTTCCTAGGTTTCGTACAATTACATTTTGTCGTGCGAGTCTAGTTATGCCTATAGCTAAAACGATGGTGAGGACCGCTAATAATCCTTCAGGGATCGCTGACACGAGACTAGCGAGTGCTAAGAGTGCAAGTTCTGGCCCCGCAATTCCTCGATAGAGTCCTAATGCAATTACTATACCGACAAATACCACTGCAAGACCGAGGAAAAATAAACTAAGGCGTTTTGTACGAACTGCCATCGGAGATGGCTTCTCCTGAATTTCCTGAAGTTCTTTGTGTATCTTCCCTAATTCTGTATTATCGCCTGTGGCGGTAACGATGACTCTAGCTCGACCTTCGGTAATGAAAGAGCCCGAAAATGCCATGTTGACTTGTTCATAGTAGTATGGATCCTCGATTAGACATACAGTATCTTTCTTTATGGGGACGCTTTCCCCAGTCAGTAAACTCTCATCAACGTGGAGATTTCTTTCGAATAGAATTCTTGCATCAGCAGGAACTTTTTGACCCGCAGAAAGTAGCATTATATCTCCTGGAACGACATTTTCTGCTGGGATTTCTATTTCATCACCGTCTCGAATTACTATCGCTTTATCCTCAATCAATGAATGGATCGCGCGTATGGTTTTTTCACTTTTCCATTCCTGTGTAAATCCAATCACCGCATTTGCGAACAAAATAGCCAAAATTACAAAAAAATCAAGTAATTCTTCCATAAAAAGTGAAATAGCGGCTGCAAAGATTAATACATAAACGAGGGGTGACTTAAACTGCGCAATAAACATGAAAATTGGGTTCTTTTCTTCTTCTGCTGTTAATTTATTAAATCCGTATTGTGCAAGCCGGGAGCCTGCTTCAGTTTCTGTGAGTCCATTTATATCTTCACCCAATACCTCTAGACACTCTTCATATGATAACTGTCCCTTTGAATCGCCTGAAACTGCACTCATTTGGATCCCGCCTACTTTTAATTATAATATTTTAATCGTTCTTTATGGGAAGGTCTTAAGTTATATAGTTAATTTCAATGTTACTATAGAGGAGAATACAATGAAATTAACAGTTCTTGTAGATAATAATACTTTAATAGATCGATATTTCTACGGCGAGCCTGCTGTATCATATTTTATTGAAGTAGATAGAGACAAAAAGATTTTGTTTGATGTAGGATATTCAAATGCGTTTATTAAGAATGCACAAAAAATGAACATTGATCTGTTGGATATCGATTTCATAGTTCTTTCTCATGGGCACCTAGATCATACATGGGGCTTAATTCCTCTTCTGCAACTTTACACAGAGGCGGAGATCGAAAAAATCAATCATAGAATGCCAACGCTTGTTGCCCATCCTTTGATATTTTCAACGAGAACAATGAACGCTTTGAAAGAAATTGGCTCTATTGTTTCAGAAGATAAAATAGCAAACCATTTCAAACTCGAATTGAGTAAAGATTCCGTACGGTTAACTGAGAGGCTCGTTTTTCTTGGAGAAATAGAAAGAAAGAACGATTTTGAAGACAAAAGTCCGATTGGAAAAATAAAAAAGGAAGGTCAACTTCAACCTGACCACCTAATGGATGATTCTGCTTTAGCTTACAAATCAAAACAAGGCTTAGTTGTCATCACAGGTTGTTCGCACGCTGGTATTTGTAATATCGTGGAGTATGCCAAAAAAATATGTGAAGAAAATAGAGTAATTGATATAATTGGGGGTTTTCATCTGCTTAATCCTTCGAAAGAACAGTTACAAGGCACACTGAATTACATGAAAGAATTAAAGCCTGAAAAAGTGCACGCTTGCCATTGTACTGATTTAAATTCAAAAATCGCACTCTCAAGAACTGTGGATCTCAAAGAGGTAGGTGTAGGTCTTGTACTGCGATATCCGTAATGCAATAATCAAATGAGGCATTCAAAACATGATCGTGGGATGACTCTATCAATTCTCTATAGACCTATATACTGGTATAGATCATTATTTATAGCTATTTTCTCTCTATAAGCGTTTTTTCAGCGCAGCTTTTTATGTTTTTTTCAACGAATGAGAGCTACGCTGGATTATATCAAATACTTTACGAATGATGGATTAAATTAAAACTACCTTGCGAACATAATTGACGAGATACTATTTCTGCGGGCATTTTTTCCGAAATCTTAATAAACTAGAAGATATTATATATTCGCGAGGTGCTAAAATGGCAAACTACTATCTTAAAATTGGAATTAACGAAAAGGGAGTCTACACAAGAATGGTACCTGCGGAGGTACATGAAGAGGAAAGAAAACGAATTGAAATGATACCCAAGTTGTTAGCACCTCGCGTTTCAGATGAAACTGAAATGAAATTCACAGCAACAACAAAAAACGTTATGAAACAGGTTTAAACTTTTTTTCCTAATTTCCTTTTAGTTATCCATCTAATCTGAAGTACTTTTGTGTCCTCTTTTTGAACTTTGTATCACAATCTAATGTATAGAGAAGATATAACACCTATTAAACGAATATAGATTAAGGCGAAAAACTACAAAAGCATTAATGCTTAGTAAGTGTTGCCTCTTAGCACTCACCTGGACTTTATTCACCGAAACTTTTCACTTTGTTCTTTCACTTAAGTAGAAAAATCGTTTAGACTTTCCGCTTTCAAAAATCTTAAAAACTATAGCCTAATACACTAGATCTTATGTCATCTGTAATATCGTTTACTCAAGAAGCCGGTGAAAAAAAAGGTTGTAAAATTACTGTTTATGCGCTCTCGACTTGTGGGTTTTGTAAACGGGCTCTTGCGTTTTTACGCGATAATTCTGTTGAATTTGAATATGTTTACGTTGATAAACTTGACCGAAAAACTAGAGATAAAATCGTTGACGAATTAAAAGCAAAATATAATCGAAGAGTTGCCTTTCCTTTCTTAGTCATCGATGGCGAGGAATGCATGGTTGGATTCAATACAGAGAAATACGAAAACATATTAGATATAATGGAAACGCATCAGCACGATTTATAAGCTGGCAGCAGAATCAAAAAATGTCAACAGGCTGCCCTCAAAATCTGATTTATGCATAACTTAGTTTTCATAATTTAATCTGTAATTAGGGCACATCTTATGTCATCTGAAATAAAATTCACCTACGTTCCAGGCGAAAATAAGAGTTGGCAAATTAAACTCTATGCATTGTCAACGTGCGCTCACTGTCATCGTGTTATGTCATATTTAAAGGAACATTTCATTGAGTATTCGTTTGTTTTTGTAGACTCTTTAGACAGAAAAATTGTAAAAAAACTACGAGCCGATTTACAAAAGAAATTCGGACGCGTTGTATCTTACCCATTCTTGGTAGTTGATGACGAAAAGTATATACAGGGCTTTATTGAAGCTAAGTACAATGAAATGTTCAATATTGAATAAATCACAAGCATTTTAATTTTGGTGTTTCAATTGATTGACTTCATTCATGTTCATGGAAATAAGAAGAGCCACAACGTGAAACTTTATGCGTTGAGTACATGTGGTTTTTGTAAACGAGCTCTTGCATTTTTAAGGGAAAACTCAATAGATTTTCTCTACACATTTGTAGACAAATTGGAAAAGAAAGTTGTAGGCGACCTGCGTGAAGAATTAATGAAAAAATCTGATAGTCAACATGTAGCGTATCCGTTTCTTATTTCAGATGATGAGAAGTTTCTCGTTGGCTTTGATGAGGAGGAATACAAGGCATTCTTCAACATTGAGTGACCCATTTACCCGAAAAAATCAAAATATTGCGTATTAAATAAAAAAAATTCTGCCCCAAATGGTGAAGTTTTTCACCGTACTTGGGAAATCATTGTCGAAACATTCTAACCGGGTCACTAAATAGTGATTTAAATCTCTTTAAGTGGTTTTAGGTTTTCCATAGTGTTTGCATATTTAGGATCAATTTCCCCAGCTTTTTTATAACACTCAGCGGCTTTATCAAATTCCCCTAATTCTAAATAAGCAGCAGCCATATTGCTGAGCGCTGGTACAAATTCGGGATAGATTTTCAAGGCAGTTTGATAGCAGTGTATCGCCTTATTATGCTCACCTAACTTGTCGTAAACACATCCCATATTATACCATATCACCTCATCTGTAGGGTTAATATTAACTGCTTTTCTATAACCATTAATAGATTTATTATACTGACCTAGTTCTCTATATGCTTCTCCAAGGTTAATCAATGCATCTTCGAGCTCAGGATCTATTTTTAGCGCTTCCTTATAGCATTTAATCGCATTACCAAGATCATTCAATTTTTCGTAACTTACACCCATATTATACCATGTAGCCGAATCCTGAGGATCGAATTCCAATGCTTTTTGGTAGCATTTAAAAGCCATTTTATAATTTCTTAACTCCGCAAAAGATGCTCCCATAAGTTGCCATGCTGTTACTGATTCAGGGTCAACTTGAACTACTTGTTGCAGAGTTTCAATAACGTAATCGTATTTTTTTTGAAAAAAAAACTCTTTACCTGTTTCTAGATAATCTTCTAATGACATGTTGTTAATCACTATTTAAATCAATTTGGCACTAATGTATGTTTGATTACCTAAATAAATTTTCGTGATTTTTTTGGGATGCGTAAAATTCATTTTTGTTCTTCATTTATAATTGAATTTAATTTGCGGAATTTCCAATTTATAAAATTGGCAAATAATGGATGATAGGATCTCTTGGAAACGATATAAGCCAAATAATTCAATAAGAGTAAATAAAAATTCTAGTCTAGAATAACTTACTATTTATTTTTTAACTCATTATATCTGAAACAATCAATTATGTGATCATTAACCATACCCACAGCTTGCATAAATGCGTAAATAACTGTTGGACCAATAAATTTAAAACATCGCTTCTTTAAGTCTTTGCTTATAGTTTCAGACATCTCAGTTTTAGCTGGAATCTCTTCTAAAGATTCCCAAGCATTCTTAATAGGCCTATGATCAATAAAATCCCAAATATATGCATCAAACGAACCAAATTCTTTTTGTATTTCCAAAAAAGCTTTAGCATTTGTTATGACTGCTTGTATTTTCCTTTTGTTTCTTATAATTCCTATATTCTGAAGTAACTCTTCGACCTTTTTTTCATCATAGTTAGCAATTTTCTTGTAGTCGAAATCGTCAAACGCTTTTCTAAAATTCTCTCTTTTTTGCAAAATGGTGTTCCAACTTAGCCCTGCCTGAACACCTTCCAATATCACAAACTCAAATAAGAGCCTATCATCGTGTACAGGTGTCCCCCATTCTTTGTCATGGTATTCTTTCATTAATGGATTGCTTTCTGCCCAAGAACACCTTTTTCGTTTTTTAGTCACCATAATTTGCCGCCATCCGTTTCTGGTTTATAATTTCTGTTAGGTTGAGTTATAGGTTATCAATTTGCGTGATGATGCAGCAGCAGACTTCCTTGAAGAAGTTTGAGGCGTAGGTCCGAAGACATGGTGCGACAAGAATATATACATAACTGAGTATATATATGCGGTGCAGGGGTTGTCGTCCAATATCTTTGAATGATCTTTTCTTATGCCTTACCGATAACCAAAGAAAAGTAACAATTTAACTTCTGTATAACTCTAACAGATAAAATAATGATGAGTGAGCGCGATCTATTCCTAAAGGATGGATAGAGATGGGTCTTGAGAAAGAAGATAAAATGCTGGAAGAAATGAAGAGAATATATCCTAAAAAATTCATGCCAGAAGATAGAGTATTTAGTCAAATTCATAGAGGAGACCGAATATTTATTGGTACGGCTTGTGGTGAACCTCAATATCTTGTTCGTTCTCTTGTAGATTATGTACAATCGCATCCAAAAGCCTTTTTTGATGCTGAAGTTCTTCACGTATGGACACTTGGAGTCGCGCCTTACGCTAATGAAAAATTCAAATACAATTTTCGACATAATTCGTTTTTCATTGGTGCCAATACCAGAGATGCAATCAATAAAGGCTTGGCAGATTATTCTCCTATTTTTTTGTCCGAGATTCCAGATTTATTCTATAGCGGAGTTGTACCGATTGACGTCGCTCTTGTGCAGACTTCACCACCAGATAGTCACGGCTACATGAGCTTAGGCGTCAGTGTTGATATTGTCAAAGCGGCAACGGAAATTGCTTCGTTAGTGATTGCCCAGGTCAATTCTAATAGTCCTAGGGTGCACGGGGACGGTTTTATTCATATTGAGGATGTTGATTTTATTATCCCGTATGATGAACCTGTTTTAGAATATAAGGAGGAAGCAGAGACTGAAGTTGTACAAAAAATCGGGAACTATGTATCACACCTAATTGAGAATGGGGATACGATCCAAGTTGGATATGGCAGTATCCCAAATGCGATTTTATCGAATCTTTATAACAAGAAAAACCTTGGTGTGCATACAGAACTTATAGGTGATGGACTCGTTGAACTAATGAAAAAAGGTGTGATTGACAACACCAAGAAAAGCATTAACCGGGGTAAAACTGTTGCAACGTTCTGTATGGGTAATAAAGAAACCTATGAATACATTCATGATAATCCTGCTATCGAATTTCGAACGGTTGATTATACAAACAATCCATTGAATATCGCTCAACATGATAACATGACCGCGATTAACAGTGCATTAGAGATAGATCTGACCGGTCAAGCAAGTGCTGAATCGATTGGAAAGACATTCTATAGTGGTATTGGTGGACAAGCTGATTTTATGCGTGGCTCAGTTTTAGCAAAGAACGGGAAAACGATTCTTGCTCTACAATCGACTGCTGAAAATGAAACTGTTTCAAGGATAATGCCATTTATTAAGGAAGGTGCTGGCGTAACTCTGAATAGAGGCGATATACATTATGTAGTGACAGAATATGGCATTGCCTATTTACATGGAAAAAACATTAGAGAACGTGCGATGGAGTTAATTTCAATAGCACATCCGAAATTTAGACCATGGTTAATTAAAGAAGCGAAAAAGCAGAATTTGATTTATAAGGATCAGAAATTTATCCCTGGAGTTAGGGGAGAGTATCCTGAAGAACTTGAAACCTATAGAACCACAAAAGCCGGGTTAGAAGTGCTCTTGAGGCCTGTAAAAATAAGTGATGAGCCTTTATTAAAGGATTTCTTTTACTCGCTCTCAGATAAAAGTCTTTATCGGCGATTTATCTCCGCTCGAACAGATATGCCACATGAAAGGCTACAGGAATTTGTAATCATTGATTATACTATGAAAATAGTCATCCTTGCCGTGAAAGAGCATGAAGGAAATGAAGAAATTCTTGGTTTAGGACAATATGAAATTACCGAAGGAACTCGTACAGCAGAGGTTGCTTTAGTTGTTAAGGATGAATATCAGCGCCAAGGCATAGGCACAGAGTTACTAAGTTATTTAACTCAACTGGCAAAAAAACAAGGTCTTCTCGGGTTTACAGCTGAAGTTTTAGTAGAAAATCGTCCAATGTTTCGACTTTTCGAAAAAATGGGGTTTGACACCGAGAAGAGAAGCGAAGCAGGAGTATCTGAGCTTGAAATGATATTCAGGCGTAAATAGTGAAACTAGTTAAAAGCTTAAGCAGTTTAAATTAAAAAAGAAAAAAAGGAAAATTATAATTCACAATTTATTTTTCTATCTGTTGTCTTTGCTCTAATAAGATCTGTACCACCGATGAGTCTGCTAATGTCGTGACATTTCCGATTTCGGATCCACAAGCAATCGCTTTTAGGATTCTACGCATTATTTTTCCACTTCTTGTTTTGGGCAAAGCATCAGCGAATTGAATGACATCTGGTTGAAAGACTGGTCCGATTTCCCGTCTAACATGCATTTTAATGTCCTTCTTAAGTTCGTCCGATTTTTCAGTTCCTGCCATCAGGGTGACGTACGCCCAAATGGCTTGGCCTTTTATGGAGTGAGGAAATGGTGCGACTGCAGCTTCAGCTATTTTTGGATGGCTAACAAGAGCTGATTCAACTTCCATTGTTCCAATCCTGTGTCCTGAAACTTTCATAACATCATCTAGTCGTCCTAATATCCAGTAATAGCCGTTTTCATCTCTTCTAGCGCCATCGCCAGTGTAGTAGTATCCTGGGAATTTCTCCAAGTATGTTGATATGAATCGCTCTGTATCGCCCCATACATCACGTAACATACCTGGCCACGGCAGTTCGAAGGCGAAATATCCTCCAACATTAGGTTCTGTTATCTCATTTCCTTGCTCATCAAGAATAACCGGTTTAATTCCAAAGAAAGGTAAACAACAAGAGCCTGGTTTGGTAGGAGTAGCAGTTGCAAATGGCGTCATAACAAAACCGCCAGTTTCAGTTTGCCAATAAGTGTCAACGATTGGGCATGTTTCTTTTCCAACAACTCTATGGTACCATGTCCATGCTTCTGGATTAATAGGTTCTCCAACTGTCCCTAATACTTTCAAAGAACTAAGATCATGCCTATTTACTAAGTCATCGCCACATCCCATTAATGCTCTAATCGCAGTAGGTGCTGTATAGAAGTGTGTAACTTTATGTTGCTCGCAAATATCCCAGAATCGGTCTCTATCAGGATAGGTTGGTACACCTTCGAACATCAAGGTTGTAGCACCATTAGCTAAGGGGCCGTAAACGATGTAGCTATGTCCGGTAATCCAACCGATATCTGCGCTGCAGAACCAAATATCTTCATCATGGTAATTAAAGACAAGTCTATGTGTAAGAGCAGTGTAAAGAAGATATCCTGCTGTTGTGTGCTTCACGCCTTTTGGCTTACCCGTTGTACCACTTGTATAGAGAATGAATAATGTGTCTTCGGCATTCATTTCTTCACATTCACATTCATCGCTGACCGAGTCGATGAAATCATGATACCAAATATCCTTGTCTGTGTGAGGTACATCATTTCCACTTCGTTTCACAACGATTACTTGTTCAATTGTTGGACATTCAGGCAGGATTTGCACGACATCACTCATTTTAGGATATATTTTGCCTGCTCGCAATGTCTCATCTGAAGTAAACAAAAGACGACTATTCGAATCTTCAATTCTTTCTTTAACGGCCTCTTTAGAAAACCCCCCAAATACGATTGAATGAATCACACCAAGTCGGGCGCATGCTAGCATTATAATTGCCAATTCAGGAACCATGGGAAGCCAGATAGTCACACGGTCTCCTTTCTTGATCCCTAACTTTTTCATCGCATTGGCGACTTTTGATACTTCTTTTAAGAGCTCGTTATAGGTATAAGTTCTGATATAACCTGGCTTATCGCCTTCCCAGATTATAGCTATATTATCGCCTTTGCCAGCCTTGACATGGCGATCTATACAATTGTAACTAACGTTTAGTTTTCCTTCTGAGAACCATTTGCCTGGAAACAAATCGGTTTTTTCCCAGACTTTCTCGTAAGGCTTAAACCAATCGATTAATTTTGCTTGTTTATCCCAAAACGTTTCGGGATCTTCAATACTTTGTTTGTAGAGTTCTTTATATTCGCTCATTGAAATACCTGTTTTGGCGAATTTGGCGTTTAAATCGTCAGGATTAAATACACGAGTTTCTGTAAGAATACTTTTCATTTTTTCTTCAACAGGAACGCACGCCATTCCTTCAACAGGTGTTTGCTCAATTTCTCCTTTTGCCATATTATCACCTTTTCGAAATCTAAATATAATGATCTATAATGACGTAAATTTACGTAAGCTGATAGCGTAATAAAAATTCGCCATGCTGTAAATCGTATTCAAGTTTAAAAAAGTTTAGATTTCTTTATAAATATTATACATTGTGCAAATAGCGTTAATTGATTCCTTAGTTTGAAAAAATAGAGGAAAAAAATTCTTGCAGATCTAGATGAGAACTTGTTATTTCACTTAATAAAAAGAACAACTTAAAGATCAAGCAGCCAATTTAGATATCTCATTTCATTTGTTTTGACTAGTTAACTGATCTGTATAGGATTACTTGCTTTTGAACAAATCCTTTAATTAAGGGTATGATAGCACTTTCATATCGTTTTACGAGTAGCTAAGCAAGAAAGCACCACCGCTTCAGCGTGGTGATGAATGGCGGTAGTGGGTGTTCACGTTCATCACATGCATCGAGGGGTCTCCCTCACGTTATATAGGTGGTATGAGGAAGGTATCAATAACAATTGGAGGGAT
>Ga0180437_10012076_pt1 | contig 10272 bp, 18 predicted proteins | sample SS_ome_4_FD_132410 | JGI IMG/M metagenome (GOLD analysis project Ga0180437, IMG submission 132410) | Hypersaline lake sediment archaeal communities from the Salton Sea, California, USA - SS_3_D_1 metaG | ecosystem: Environmental > Aquatic > Non-marine Saline and Alkaline > Hypersaline >... | reverse complement strand
CATTTATTAAGGAACTTGCATATCCGATAGTGTACTTCCTCGATGTCCTTTATCTTACCTGATTCAAAACCAGGCTTTATTTTTTCTGACATGAAAGTGTCAAATTCAAATGATAAGCCCATAAGCTCCCCCCCTTTCTCTTAAAATAGAAAACCCCTCAAGATTTACTCTCGGCCCAAGCGAACCGCTCCAGGCCTCACGGTCTGGAGTATCTTGAAGGGTAATTTTTGTTTTAGTTGTCATAGCTTGGTTTAGAGGTTTTAAAGTATGTATCTATATCATTACATAAGTTTAAAATGGATTGTCAATAAAAATCTTTTATATCAAAAAAGACATATTGATTTTTTTCGTATATAAGTTTATAAGGGGTCATGGCACGGGTTCAATTCACAACAAGAATAGAAGAAAAACTCCTTAAGGATATAAAAAAGTTGGCTATCGATTTAGATTGCTCTGTAAACGACATCATAGAGTATGGCTTAAAGTCCTTCCTTAATAGTCCATCTAAACAGAAAGAAGTTAAGAAAGACACTTTTAAAAGTTCGTAATTATAGCCTTATATAATGGCATAATGGCCTTAAATTTCAATTATCTCACTTACCTCTATAGGTAACCCTTCAATTTATCTTTTCCATTGATTTCCGAGCCTTAAATGGCTTATTCTATCCATGTATACAAAAAACCATCAAAGACCTTCTCAAGTGGAGAGGAAATCATGATTGAAAATAAAAAATATGAGGAAGATACTAAAAAAGATTTCCGAATGCGGTGGCAAATTACCATAGATGACATTAGGTACATAAAAAATAGGCAATGGACTATAACATATTACTTACTGTTGCTTTTCGCTGCGATCATTGGATTTTATGAAGTAATTACACCTAAAGAAGCAATACTTCCCTGTTGGCAAAGAGTTGTATTATTCTTGGTAGCTCTTTATATTGCAGGAATAGGCACATATTTCCTGCGTGAATTCCAAATAACAGCCGCCAGATATAGGAAGCGCCTTGTAAGAGAACTCACACCAAGCCTATCTTTAAAATTTCAAGAATCTGAAGAAAAAGCATTACAAGACAAATATGGTGAACGATGGGAGGAGAAATATACTTCCGAAAAGAAAGATCGAAAATTTACTATAATATTTTCTTCTTTGTTATATCTTTCAGTAATTTTCATATATTATTATCTGTTCTTAAGAGCGGACTGTTAAAATTCCTTTCAAGATTTATCGCGTTATTTAGTTTTCAAAGAACGATTAAGCCCTCAAAATAGACCGGGACGATAAAAAAGCACAATATGATTTCAGCAAAAGAAATCTATATAATATATTCCGTAGGTCTGATTTTTAGCTTTATATCATTTTATGCTGAGGTAGAAAGCGACTACAAAAAAGAAAAAGATAGATCCTCCCTTGAACCATTAAAAAAGAAGATTGCTTCTCTAAAGCCATACAAGACTCCTATAATGGAGAGATCTGTTTGGTATTTTCTATTGAAATACTTCCTTCTTTTGCCGCTTGGTTACGGGTTGGTCATTTTCATTTTTTCTGAACTCTTTGGCAATTCTTTTTAACCTGCTCTTGTGTGCTTAATATTTGACCCTACAAGACAGAAAAATGAGTCCTTATTTGACTCAAAACAACCCTTCACACCCCATAAATAACGCCATTTCCCGCCCCAGGCTGTACGATCTCTATACCCCCATGTAGAGGTTGACCTTCATCTTTCCTTTTTCCTTGAAATCTGAGACATAAAAGCCTATTCTTACCGTGGATCTTTCCATTATCTTGATAACCCTTAATCTGGGGAACCGAAAAATGGAACAAACATACACAAATTGTAAACTTGCTGGACAACAAGGGTGTCCTCATCACAATCATCCATTTATGTTAGCCCTGATTAGAGGAGCACAAAAAACTCCTGGTAAACCAGTAACAACTATTCCAAATACGGTTGATGATAACGCCAATTCACTTTGCGTAAAATGTCCAGAATTTAGTCCCAAACACCAGGATTAACTATTTTACCAAGATCACCTAAACATCGAGCTACACCTACCCTCAACATTAAAAGTAGCTCTTCAAACTTTCTCTCTGTTAAAGGTTCCTTAAGTGTGTTGAGATCAAACCCTAAAGCACATCGTGTATGATCTCCAATGTATACTGCTACCTCAAGTGTAAATTTTTCTTTTTTATCTTTATCTTTCTGCTTGCTCATATTTTAATTTCTCTTATTAATGGTTAGGTATAGGGTTCAAAAAAACATGGTCTGGAAGGTATGTTTGAACCCCTTTTGAATACCCTTTCTTACCCTTTGAAGGCATCTTGCTCATTTGGTCACTGACCTTTTCTTGATTGCCATAAATAATTAATGACATCCGATTCAAAAAAATACCTTCGGCCTGATTTCTCAACACGCTGCAATCCGTCTTTTATCCAGTTGCCTAACTGTATGCTTCGGCCTGACTTTGTGATCGGCAGGCCTAATCTTTCGCAAAGCTCTGCTTCTGTCCATACCTCGTTTAGGCTTTTTGGTCTCTCTGACATCGTGCTTCTCTTCTTCTAAAAGGGTTTCTAACACTTTGGCTTTATCCATAAGGCCATCATTTAAAGCCTTGTCATAAGCTTCCTTCACTTTCCCCTGCTTTGTGGCAATTAATATCTGCATACAATTTGAGCATATAAGCCCTGTAACATCTTTAGGGTGTTTGACAGCTACACGCTGGTCCCTGTTCAGGTCAAATTGTTTTTCTGATAGGGTGCATAATAAGCAAGTCAATTTATCTATTATCTCCTCTAAAATCCTTTCTCTTGATTACTTCAGTCTTGTGCCTCACTCTTTACTATCTTCTGGGTCTTCCTCAATAACCTCAGCCTCGATAAAACTACCTTCAGCAAGTTTAGCCTTTTCTATCTCAATCTCTCTTTCAATTTCTTCAAGGCTTTTCCCTGCAGCGTCATAATCCTCCCTGGTCATGTGTAGGTGGAGGTGTTCAACTGAATATGCACCGTCAAGCTTCCAAGACTGGTCAAGAGCTTTCAAACTTATACCGGGATCTTTAGCGTCAACATGAGTCTTTAGCTTTTTCACCCTGTACCTTCTCGTGAGCCCTTCCTCTTGCATAAGCTCAGAGACAGCCATTTTAATATCAGGTTTAGCCATCAAATGGCTGCCAGTGCTCTTAGCGGATTCTCTTGAGATACAATCATGGCTTTTCATAGCGGCATCCGTTTGAGTTCTTCCGCTTGCTACTTCCAGGACAAACTTTCGCTCTTTGTCTGTTAAATTCTCAAGGCTCTTTGGTGGCGGGAGTAATCGTTTAACCCTTTTAGATATAGCAGGCTCGCTAACTCCAAAGTGTTGAGCTATCTGCCTTTGGGTTTTGCCTTCTTTGAGCATTTTTAGTATTTCTTCATCATTAGTCTTTCTCATATATCAATTCCCCTTCATTCAACCATTAAAATTAGTTTACTTAACCACCTTAACTTTTGTCTCTCAGCTATTAGGGTAAAGCTCTTTTCAATCTCTCTGCAATATTATTGATAGTTAGTTCCATTTTAAATCGCTTTGGACTACCTCATTACTGATGAGATACCACCTCGTAAAACCCAATACCAGCAAGGCTTTTACATTTGCGTGTGACGTCATGTGTCAATTATTATAATGCTTTTCAATGAAATGAAAGATGTCTTTCCTTTTAAACCGAATTAAATTTCTTGCCTTTTGTTTTCCTTCCCCCGGACATGGAATCCTAACACAAGGAATCAATCCCTGATCTGCCGCTTTATAGATCCAAGGTAAAGAGCACCTAAGAAGCCTTTTCACTTCCTTGGCATCAAGCAAAGGTTCATTTATTTCTATGCTGGTATTACCTGCCGTGTCCATGCCAGTTGAAAGGGTCTTTTCGAGCATAAAAATCTTTCCATATAAGAGGTAGGGGTACCCTCCCCCCTCCCCCCTATCGATTTATATATTAGATGTATCACTGTATACGGGAGCATTTTAAAAAGGTTAATCTCTCATCTCTAAGCATGCTGTTTTTTCCCTTGAATCATAAATAAAACTGACTCCGCCCCTTCAATCTCAAGGTCTGCACATTTCATAAACTCAATAAGTATCTTTCGTGCTGTTTCGCTGGCTCCGGCCAGGAGCTTTATCCAGTATCTTTTTCTATCATGGTAAAGGGCTATTATCCCTTCTATCCTTTCAACTGCCTCAAAGTCCCAGGGAATACCCCAGGCTAAAGGCTGGTAAGTATTGAGCTCTTGCTCAAGCTCTTTCAGCACCCTATTAGCCCGTTCTATAGTCTCAGCATCATTCATCTTGGATTTCTCGTAACAGGCCGTTAATTTTTACAACCTTAAATGTCTTATCTAAGACCCCAGTTCTCCTACTGTATGAAACTTTAACCATGGCCTGATTATCAGTATCTACAAGGCGCCAAAGTATTAGACCGGTGTCGCTTTCGCTGCTTACAAGGGAGCTGTCTCGTACATCCGCGTCTGTGGGCTCATCTTTCAGATCAACTTTCCTCATGTGGCATAAAAGAAAGATTATTAGATTGAACTCAATGGCTATCTGCTTTAAGAATCTCACTACTTGGCCTATCTCAAGGCTTGTATTTTTCGCCCTCACCATGTCGAAAAGGAAATGTAAATGGTCTATAAAGACAACACCTATGCAATGCTTGAATAAAGCCTCAAGTATTCGCTCCTTGAGCCATGGCAAGGAGTAGGCCTTTAACTTCAAAGGTGAAATGAATAAAGGTAGCTCGGGGAAAGTTCTCAAGAATTGCTTTAAGGTAAGCTCGTATGAAAACCAAAGGCTCTTAGTTGGTAAAAAGTTTACTGTAAGAGATTGCGCGAAAAGGGTTTTGCCTGATTTCCTGGGGCCTGATATGGCTATAAGCTCACCTGATTCAAAGCCTTCCAAGAGTTTGTCAAGGGTAGGCATCTTTGATTTAACACTTAAAGCCTGGTCACTTGATTGCGCTAAAATATCATCTAACTCAAATGAAGTGACAACCTGGTCAGGCCCTTTGTAATTAAGATATTTATTGAAGTCTATTGTGTCTTTATCCTGTTGCATGATCCCACCTCTTTTTGATTTCAATTTCGTCCTCCCATCTTCTGCCGTTTAACCATGTTGCCGGATATGGCCATTCACTCACAAACTCACCCTTAGCCTTTTGAATCTCCTTAGCCTGCTTCTGTTTTTCAATTGTATCTAATAGGGTAGGTAACAATGTTTCCATATCCTCATCTTTATCTAACTTCTGCCATGCCTCATGAGCCTTTTTCTTTGCTTTCCTATTAGGGTATGCTTTCCAAAAAGAGATAAAATTTTGAGCATGTATATTATTCTCTCCTTTTTTACCCTTTTTGTTTGTGTTCCCTGGCTGTTCCCTGGCTGTTACTTTCTGTGTTACTTTTTTTAGAAGCCCCTGGTAGAACTTCCAATTGGCAAGAGTTACAACGGAATAGTGCCTGTTACTTTGGATGTTCAAATTTTGCATGTTTTCTAATTTTTGCATTCGTTTCCAAGCAGTAGAGGGTTTCATTTTTAACTCTTTGGCTGCTGTCTTTCTTCCGAAAATAAATTGACCGGCAAATAAATGAACTTCCGTTGTGGCCTTATTTATCCTAACTGGTACCCATCGTGCTTTATAAGTAACCTTCAACAGACACCAAATCCAGACCTTTAGAAGTCCCTCACTTTGAAACACCTGAGAGTCAAGTAATTTTCGAAATAGTGGTATCCAGCCCTCATTTAAAATAAACTCCTCTTTTTGGCTGTTACTTTCTATATTGTTTTGGCTGTTACTTTCTAAATTGCCATCTTCTGTAAATGATTGCCTACTGTCTGTTTCAGGCTTATTGTTGGGTGTTACCTTGGGTGTTACTTTGGATGTTACTTTTTCAGGATTTTGCTTTTTTTCTGGTCTCTTCTTAATCGAGTTATCAGGTTCAAATAGTGCTTTTTTCTTACTTTCAGGGGGCTCAGGGATAAATTCCTTGCCCATAATGACCTGCATTTCCTTGAGAGTCCCTGTCGATCGAGCATCTAATTGTGACTTGAATTCCCTCTCGATATAAACCGTACCTTCATACTCAAATTTATAACACCAATCGCCTTTAATCTTGTCTTGCCAGACTTCCACTTTCTTGCTCCTTCTCCCTCTGATATGCAGATAAAACAACAGACTCTAACTGCCATTTATCCCCATCGGGAATTGTAACCAATGTTTTAAAGTTTATGCTCCCCTCCCGGTTTCTCCATGACGCTTGAGGAGCCACCACATAAGCCTTTTGCCCTGGTTCCTGGATGACTCTGAAGTCTTTTATTATCCAGCCATTTTCTAATTGAATATCGGCAAACGCTTTTAATGGCTTGTCATTATTTTGAAGTCGAATTTTGACTATTCTCATATGTGGTTTTTCTCAGCTTTCCTGAACTGTGTGTATAATAGTTTTCTAAAAAGTCATCTACGATGTTCTTGATTTTTAAAACAAGGGCCTGCAAGGCTAATTCTCTTTTACGATTTTGTATTTTCTTATCATCCATAGTTAAGCCCTTGTGCTTTCATTAAAATAAAAAACTATTGTTATGTATTTTCTATTAAGATAATTTCAACTCAAAGGTTTTACTGAAAAAAAATTATGCCTTTATTTGATTTAGGTGCTCACCTTTTCTCTAATATCTCTTTATATTTCTTTGCGATCTTTTCCCATTCTTCTTTTGTACTATTTTTATACTTTTCTCCAATTATATCAGCAAGACGGGCATTTGCTTTAGATGATATAAATTCTGCTTTAATAATCCTTAACCATAATTTCCTATGTATTTTATGAAGAACCTCATCTACGGTTTTATCTTTGGATGCTTTAAGTTCTTTAGTTATTTCTACTGTTGCTACAATTAACCCCCCTATAAGGTCAGAAGCTTTATTGCTGATATGCTCAAGTGCGTGAGCCTCTATTGCCTTGTCGGCATACCACCAGCGTAAATCTTCAAGTATTTTTCTTTCAAATTTCATATCAAAGGTTTCAAACTCCATAAGTGTATCGAGTGCTTCTTCATTTATTTTTTTACCATTCTTTTCAAAATACTCTTTTATTGCCTTTTTCTCATAAGGCTGAACATATTCCCTTTCTATCCTCTTATATTTCTCCTGATTAAGACCCTCCATTTCTGGGAGGCTATAACCTGAAAAACCCCATTTATTAAGGACAGATTTATATTTCTTAATAACCTTGCTTTCTCCTATTTCCATGATATATGCTAATGTGCAACCTTTCTCCTTCATTTCATAGATAAATTTTAGAAGCATAACCACTAATTGATAATCATAATATCCGTATACACCCCTTCCTCTTTTTCCGACTTGTTTTTTAGGTTTAGGAAGTAACCCCAAACGCTGATAAAACTCAAAATTTCTCTTTGTTATATCAATGCCGTCTTTTTTAAGTCTTTCCAAAACTTCTTGCAGTTTTAATTTTTCCATAGCTGAACTCTCCATTGAAGATAGAATATATTATATATAACTGCGATTTCGCAGTAAGTCAATAAGAAAATTTGCCTTTTCTTTAACCTATTGAAATTATTACAATGTTTTTTTATTTATGCTTGTGTAGGCTTGTTTTTGGGGATAAAAGGGTGGTCCTGAGCATAAAAAACCCCCATCAGGATTAAGTTACTCCCAATGAGGGCTTTATACAACCGACTTGAATATTAATTAACTTACAGCATCCTTTAAAGCTTTCCCTGGTACAAACCTGGGCACCTTCTTTTCCTTTATAAACATTTCTTTTCCTGTCTGTGGGTTTCTTCCTTTCCTGGCATTCCTTTGTGCCACCTTAAAGGTTCCGAAACCTACCAGTGTCACTACATCATCCTTTTTCAACGCGTTGGTAATGGTTGAAAAGACACAATCCACTGCTGCCTGGGCCTCTTTTTTGGTACTGACCACCTTTGCTACTTCATTGACTATATCCCCTTTGTTCATGTTCCTTTCTCCCTTCTTTTAGATAGTAAAGTGGTTGGTTGAAGGTATGTTGATTAATATATCCTTTTTGATATTGCAACTTAAAACTGTACCATTTAACCCATAGAAAGATATTAGATCTCGAGCATAAAAATCCCCTGCTGTTAAAGACAGAGGATGTTTTAAAGTACTTTATTAAACAAGGGTTGTATTGTGGGATGGAGTTGAAATTGGTGGAAGGATACTAAAGCCGAGTTGGTACAGAGTTATTAGAAGGTATTGAGTATAGTGGTATTATTAGATAAGCATCCCCAAAGAAACTCATTTAATAATCGCGCCAAGGAAGGCAGGAAGAAACCGAAAATAAAGTTCCCAATATTATTCTTTCTTGGTAACTAAACTTATATTAAACTCAATTTCTTTCTTGTTTTTTTTGTCTTCTTCAAAAGTTATTATGAAGCGATATGCACCCTCCTGCTCAATTTTTAGAGGGCTATATATTCCTATGAGGCGAATTTTTTTAATGGCCTTATCAGGTGGGGGTTGTATTATACCACTTATCGGTTTACCAAGCTTGTTCCCAACGGGGTCTATAAGCTCTACTGAGAAACGATCTCCAGCTCTGATATTACTATATTGAGAAAAAAAACAAAGTTTTGGAAATGAATAGGGGATTTTTGATACAATTATACTATCTGTATATATTCCTACTAATGTCACCTTATTTTTAATTTCTTGTCTGATATCATCACATATAATTAGATACTCGAATCTTGGTTTTTTACGCGGCATCTTGTTCGAACTCCTTCAAAAAAAGTGGTGGGTGGGTTCCGGTTGATAGTACCTCTGGAGAAGAAAACTCTAATTCGCTTATTGTAGTTATTTCAAAAGCCATGAGGGTTGCCCTCGTTGCGGCGGTCAAACCCGCCATTTCATAAGGTAATATGATATTTATAAGTTTTTCCGCTCGACTCTCCAAACTCGGCTTGTAACTAACAATATAGTCATCTTCAACTTTTTCAGCAATTATTACGTAGTCTTTATCAGAGCTTTTAAGTCGCATATTTTCCAGTAGCTTGAATATACTTATTTGTTCCAGGGCTTTAATTTCCTTAGTTATCATATAGGTTGCTCTAATGAGCCTGTCAAATGCTTCGGAATGATGTTGAATTTCATTCTCCCATTTGGAAAGTGTTGTTTTTCCCACACCCAATTTGTTCGCAAAGGCTTTTGAAGATAAATAAAGGTTTTTTCTTAAAAATCTAATCTCATTCCCATGGAGTAACGCTGGTTTCTCTATCAATGTTAACCCAATTAAATCATTGAGTCTTGGCAGCCGAAAAATTGAGGCATATGAGACCCCACATGTACATTCATACACAGGTATATTTTCCACGTAAACGTTATCCAATCCTGACTCTTTGTACTGATAATTCCCGATTTCGCTATGAATGACCTTACCGCATGTGGGGCACTCAGTTATCATAAAATTATATCCCTTATTTTGGCATAATAGTTATACACATCAATTCGCGATGACTCTCGATTGAAACAACCACAGTGGCTTTATCACCTTCAACGGCATTGCCTTTGATTTTGTATCTCCATTGACAAAATTTATCATTATATTCTGGAGGTTCTTGTACTGTACCTTTGGAAAGCAGTAAATCTATATCAGAAGAACTATAATTCTTTTCTTTCATTCGCTTTTGACAATGTGGGTGTATAATGACAGAACCTAACTTGTAAATTTCCCTTATTTTCTGTTCAGCTTGTTTAGCAGTCAGCTTATTTATAATATCGTACATATTTTTGAAAAGTCAACAAATAAAGTTGGTTTAAAACCAACTATATAATTAATAATTTTAAACTTATCTCATGTCTTCCTCGATTCAGAATAATTTCATATATTCTTTTTTTTACAACAATTGTATGGGATGTCAAGAAAAAGCCCTTAAAGTCATTAGACATTAAGGGCTGCTAAATGTGACAAAATGTGACAAAAATTATTTTTTTTACTTATTTTCTTTATATTGTTTATATTCCCAGATTCAATAAAATCAAATAGTTATGCAATTTCAATATCTTAGTGAAACCGCTCAAATCCGACTCGTAATGAGGATGTCGGCGGTTCGACCCCGCCCGGTGGCTCTGCAATTTTTCTTACATCCCTCAAAGTCTCATATTGGGGATAATTATTGCCATAAAGGGGGTGACCATCTGTTTGTATAACCATTATAGGACCAGCATCCGGGCAATTTATTGTTTAACTGGAATTTTGGATTCTCT
>Ga0180437_10012075_pt1 | contig 10274 bp, 8 predicted proteins | sample SS_ome_4_FD_132410 | JGI IMG/M metagenome (GOLD analysis project Ga0180437, IMG submission 132410) | Hypersaline lake sediment archaeal communities from the Salton Sea, California, USA - SS_3_D_1 metaG | ecosystem: Environmental > Aquatic > Non-marine Saline and Alkaline > Hypersaline > Sediment... | reverse complement strand
AGATCAGGCGTGGATGGTCGAGGTCGAGTTGGAACCGGGCCAGTTGCGCTTGATTCCCCCGCCCGGCCAAGAAGTCTCGATCACCGGGGGCGCTGCTCCCTGGGCGGGACTGCAGCGATTCGAGTTGACGGCCGATGGGCCGGACGGGCAGGTGCGGTTCCCCTTTGAGGCCCGCGTTTCCTTGCCCCCGGTGATGGTGGTCGCCGTCCGGCCGCTGGTCCGCGGGACCGTGCTCCGTGCCGCCGACGTCGAACTGAAACGCGTCGAACCAAGAGACGCAACCACCGACGGTTTCCATTCGATCGAGGAGGTGGTGGGCAAGGAGACGGCTCAGGCCGTCGTGAAAGGGAGGATCCTCCAGCCGAGCATGATTCGCTCTCCGTTGCTGGTCCGGCGCGGCGACGTGGTCACCGTATGCGCCCGCTGCAGCGGCATCGTGGTCCGCACCACGGCCCGAGCCCGCGACGACGGCAGCCGCGGAGATCTGATCGCGGTGGAATCGCTGCTGGATCGCCAGAAGTATTACGCCCTGGTCAACAAGGTTCGCGAAGTGGAAGTGCTGGCGCATCCGGTCCAGGCGAGGCCGGCGGAAACCGCCCGGCAATCCGGCCCCTCGTGGCGCTAGCCCGACGGCACAACCAGAGAAGGAGTGGAAGATGAACCATTGGAAAGCAAGGCTGCTCGTCGCGCTGATGCTGCTCGCCGCAGCCGCGCCGGAAGCCTTGGCCCAAGACGCCAGTCTGCTGGCCAAATCGGCCCAGGGACGGCCGCTCACGTTGTCCAAGTACTCCTGGGCCTACCAGACGCCGCCGGACGCCAGACAAATCCAGGTAAAAGACATTATCACGATCATCGTCCAGGACAAGTCGGTGGTGGTCAGCGAGGCGGAAACCGACCGCAAGAAGAAGGCCAGCGTGGCGGCGGCGCTGAAGGACTGGGTGCTGCTGAAGGGATTCAAGCTGGTGCCCGACCCGCAGAGCGCCGGCGATCCCAAGGTCACCGCGACGCTGGACAACAAGATGAAATCGGAAGGTGGATTCGAATCGCGCGACTCGATCTCGTTCACCATTGCGTGTCACGTGATCGAGATCCGGCCCAACGGCAACATCGTCATCGAGGGACGTCGCACGATCCAGAACAACAATGAAGTCTGGAACCAGGCGCTCATCGGCGAGATCCGTCCCGAAGACATTTTGGCCAACAACACCGTGCTCAGTGAAAACGTGGCCGACTTGCGGATCCACAAATGGGAGGCCGGCAGCGTTCGCGACGGATATCGCCGCGGCTGGTTCCTCCGATGGTTGGACCAATGGCAGCCGTGGTAAGGACTTCTGTGAGAACGACTTCCGGTGCGAGGAGGGGTCGCCCCCTGGAAAAGGACTGCGGATCATGAGAATCAAGACCGCCCATCGACTTCTGGCCGTATGGCTCGCGTTCGCCTGCTGGTCGGCCGCCATCCCGGCCCACGGCCAGACCACGCTCAAAAGCATCTGCCGCGTGAAGGGGCAGGAAGAGAACACGCTGCAAGGTTTGGGAATCGTCGTGGGCCTGAAGGGAACCGGCGACGGCGGAAACTTCCTGCCCGCCATCAACAGCCTCGCCAAGGTGATGACCGTGATGGGAGAGCCGCTCGGCACCAACGGACTGGCCGAGTTGAAAGACGCCAAGAACGTGGCCATGGTCGCCGTGACGGCCACCGTCCCCGCCGCCGGTGCACGGCAGGGCGACAAGATCGACTGTGCGGTCAGCTCCATCGGGCCCGCCAAGGACCTGACCGGCGGGCGGCTGTTCCTCACGGCACTGGTGGGGCCCGACCGCAACGATCCGACGGTCTACGCTTTCGCCCAAGGTCCCATTTCCCTCGACAACGACACGCTGACCACCACCGGACGGATTCACGGCGGCTGCCGGCTCGAAGCCGACTTCTTCAACCCCTTCACCAAGGACGGCCGAATCACGCTGGTGCTCGACGACAACCACGCCGATTTCGAGGTCGCCCAGAACGTGGCCGAGGCCATCAACGACCAGTTGAGCTTCGGAACCAGCGACGTCGACCTGGCCGTGGCCATCAACCAGGCGAACGTCGTGGTGAACATTCCCGACCAGTATCTCGATGCGCCGGTGATGTTCGTCGCCATGGTGCTGGCCACGTCGATCCACAATCCACAGCCGGGCCCGCGGGTGGTCATCAACGAGCGGGCCGGCAGTATCGTCATCAGCGGAGACGTGGAAATCGGGGCGGTGGTGGTCACGCACAAGAACGTCGTGATCGAGACGGGCGGCGCCATGAGCGCCGAACCGTTCATCCCGTTGGATCCCAACGAGACCTCCAAACCCAAGCTCGATGCCCTGGTCAAGGCGCTCAACGCCGTGCACGTGCCGACCGAGGACATCATCGACGTGATCAAAGGCCTGGATCGCAACGGGAAACTTCATGCCCAATTGATTTTCGAATAGCGGCAGCACGGTCTGCCGGGAGAGTTTGCATGGACGTGAACCTGTCTACGTTCGCCGCGACGGATGCCGCGCTGAGCCGTTCGGCTTCGCCGAAGCCGCCGTCGCCCGCCGCCCCGGACGACGCCAAACTGCGTGAGACGTTCAATTCGTTCGTGGGCGAGGTCTTTTTCGGACAACTGCTCAAGGCTATGCGAAAGACCGTCAGCAAATCCGCCTACTTCCACGGCGGCCGGGCCGAAGAAATCTTTCAGCAACAGCTCGACCAGGTGTTGGGCGAGAAGCTCAGCCACGTCAGCGGCGAGAAATTCAGCGAGCCGATGTTCGAGCTGTTTCGGCTGAAGCGAACGTGAGGAAGTGGATAGTGGGTAGTGGATAGTGGATAGTGGATAGTGGGTGGTTCGCGACGTGGCTCGTACATTGGGTCTGCTTTCAGTCGGGCGATTTGTGAGCCGTTCGTAGTGACCGCATTCATGCGGTCTGACCATGGTTTCGCGCAGCGCGACGACGATGAATTGGGACGCGGCCGGCCTGGGGAACGATCCCGGGGCAACGTCCTCGTGGAGAGGAATCCCGAGAACAGCGGACCGGCTGATAGCGATGTCGTGTCCACCTCGTGACATGGAACCGACAACTGCAAAACACTCGCCACTATCCACTATCCACTAACCACTACCCACTACCCACTACCCACTATTGACTACCCACTCAACCGACCACTCATCATCGCCCCCCCAACGCAAAAGGCAAATCGATGGAAACCTCGTGGGAGTCGGAACTGGCCCAACTGCTGACCGACCTGCTGGCCGTCCAGGACGAATTGCTGGAGTTTTTGACCCGAAAGGGGAAACTGCTGGCAACGGCCGATACCGAGGGCCTGGCCGCACTGCAGCCCGAGGAGGAAAGACTGATCGGCGCGTTGCAGCAGTGTCTGCAACGCCGCCAGGAGTTGCTCTCTCGTGCCGGCCGGGAGGGCCTCCCCTCGGCCAGCATTCGGGCATTGACCCAGTCGTTACCCCGCGCCGAACGGGGCCCTTGGCAAGTGCAGGTCGAACAAGCTGGTTCGCAGGCCCGACTGTTGAAGCACCATAGCCTCACCCATTGGGTGGTGGTTCAGCGGACGCTGATACATCTTTCCCAGATGTTAGAGATTATCGCGACTGGAGGCCGATTGCAGCCGACATATGGAGAAGGTGAACCGGTCAATGCGAGCGGTGCGCTCGTAGACCGGGCAGCCTAGCGAACCTCGGGGGGATCGCGAAAACGCGAAGAATACACCATGTCTCTCTTCGGCTCCATCCATATGGCGGCGAACACGCTGCAGGCGAACGACATCGCCCTGCAGGTGACCGGCCAGAACATCGCCAACGCCAACACACCCGGCTACATCCGCGAAGAAGTCATCTTCACGCCCTCACCCACGCAGAAGCTGGGAGGTCTGCTGCTGGGCACCGGGGTCCTGGTCGAAGCGGTGGTCCAGAAAATCGACCTCTTCTTGGAGGAACGGCTGCGCGGGTCGGTCAGCGATCGGATGGACGCCGAAACGCGGGAGAGCAGCTTCCAGCAGTTGGAGGGCGTGATCGGGGAACTCAGCGACACGGACCTGAGCACCACGCTGAACCACTTCTTTTCCAGCATCGCCGAGATTCTCAACGACAACGTCACCGACGCACCGCGCCATCTGGCCATGCTGCAGGGCATCACGTTGACCGACAGCATCAATCGCATGGCGGACCGGGTGACCACGATTCGCTCCGACATCAACGACCGCATTATCGATATGTCGGACGACATCAACCGCCTGATTGAAGAGATTCGCGTGTTGAATATCCGGATCGCCAACACCGAAGGGGGCAACGTTTCCAACAGCGACGCGGTCGGGCTGCGAGACCAGCGGCTCGAGGCGCTCGAAGGCCTCGCCAAGCTGATCGACATTCGCGTCCGCGAGCAACCCAGCGGCGGCGTAATCGTCTACTCCGGAAGCGATTTCCTCGTCTATGAGGGTATCTCGCAAAAGGTGGAAGTCGTGCTGGACAGCGACCGCGGCTTGTCCGTGGCCGACGTTCACCTGATCAGCACCGATGCTCCGCTGAATCCTAGCGCCGGCGAACTCCGCGGGCTGTTGGATTCGCGGGACAATATCATGGGAGGTTTTCTCGACTCGCTCGACGACTTCGCCGCAACGCTCGCGTTCGAGTTTAACAAGATCTACTCCTCGGGACAGGGCATCAACGGGTATCAGACGCTGACCAGCGAGTTTGCGGTCGACGACGTCGACCTGGTGTTGAACGACGCCGGCTTGCGATTCACGCCGGTCAACGGATCGTTTCAAGTCCTGGTACACAACAAGGAGACCGGAGAGATCCAGACCACCGACGTCTTCGTAGATCTCAACGGTCTGGGAAACGACATCACGTTGGACGCGACCAACGCTCCATCGCTCAAGGCGGCCTTGGACGCCATTGACGGAATCTCGGCCAGCACCAGCAACGGGAAGCTGACGATTGTCGCCGATTCGCCGGACCAGGAATTCACTTTTGCCCACGACACCAGCGGCGTGCTGGCGGCGCTGGGATTGAACACGTTCTTCAGCGGCTACAACGCCGCCAGCCTGGGCGTCAACCAGGTCGTCCAGAACGATCCCTCCACGTTTGCCGCCAGCTTGGACGGTATCGGAACCAGCACGAAGAACGCAGAGTTGCTGGCGGCCTTTCTCGATCACCGGATCGAGTCCCAGAACGATGCGACCCTGGCCGAGTTGTACGACCGCCTGGTCGGCGAAACCACCCAGGCGGCCTCCGTCACGCGGGCCGTGGCGGAAGGAAGCCGGGTCTTCGAAGACACACTGCGAGGGCAGAAGCTGGCCACCAGCGGCGTGAGCCTGGACGAAGAGGCCGTGCGGATGATTTCGTTCCAGCGCTCCTTCCAGGCTTCCGCAAAATACATCGCCACGCTCGCCGAATTGTTCGATATCCTGGTCGGTTTGTGACCCGGAATCTCGGCCAATTTGTGACCCGAAGTCGTCGCCAACGCGTGAACCGGAACATCACCTGTAACCGTAGTCAGCCATGGGTTCGATCATCGGCATCCCGACCACGCGCGTCAGCGACCTGTTTGTCCGCCAGCAGTTGCTGAGCCAGGTCCAGCGCGATCAGATCGATCTGTTCGGCATCCAGATGCAGTTGAGCACCGGGCATCGGTTCCAGATGCCCAGCGAAGACGCCAACGCCGCGCAGCGGGTGATCAGCCTGCAGCGTTTGCTGGAACGCAAGGAGCAGGTGCAGACCAACCTATCCACGAATCAATCGTACCTGTCGGCGACCGACGCGGCGTTGTCGAACATCTCCAACAGCCTGGCCGAAGTGCGCGGCGCCGCCTTGGGAGTGCTCGGAACGATGGCCACCGACACCCAGCGAGAGGCCGTCGCCCAGCAAATCGAACAGGCCATGCGACAATTGCTCGACGCCGGCAACCAGGAGTTTCGCGGCCGGCATCTCTTCGCCGGAACCAGCACCACGGTCCAGCCCTTCGACCTCTCCGGCCACCACGTCGTCCACTATTCCGGCGACGAGGGGAGACTCTCGAGCTACTCCGACATCGACCTGCTGTTCGACACCAACCTGCACGGCAACGAGGTCTTCGGGGCCATCTCCGAAAAAGTCCTCGGATCGGTGGACCTGAATCCCATCCTGACCCACGACACCCGCCTGGCCGATCTCAACGGCGGCCAGGGGATCGCCAAGGGCAGCGTCACCGTCTCCAACGGCACCGCCTTCAGCACCATCGACATCAGCGCGGCCGAAACGATCGGCGACGTGGCGGCCATCATTCGGGCCAATCCGCCCGCCGGAACCACCCTCGACGTCGAAGTGACCGCCACGGGCCTGACCATCCAACTCAACGGGTTGCCCGGCGACGCGCTGACGATTCGCGAAGTCGGCGGCGGCACCACCGCCAAAGATCTGGGGATCCTCACCACGACCGGCGTCACCACGCCGGTGGTCGGCGACGACCTCGACCCCCTGCTGCGGCTCACCACTCGCCTGAGCAATGTCCTGGGCACGCACTCCACCGCCCTGGTGCCGTCGCCCGGAATCGACAACGACCTGATCTTCGAGGCCCCCGAGGTGGGTGCCGCCTACGACGGAATCGACATTGTCTTTACCGACGACGGCTCGGTGCCCAACGGCGGCGACGAAGTGGCCTCGTACGACGAGGCGACTCGTACGTTGACCGTCTCCGTACGGACCGGCGCAACGCAAGCCTTTCACGTGGTCGAGGCCGTGCAGACCGCCTGCGCCGCCGGCACCGTGCCGCTGACCGCCCGGCTCCATCCGCTCGACGATCAACATGGCGGGCTGGGACTCATCGAGGTTCCGCCACCCGGCGTCGTCGCCGGCACCACCGGCGGCGGCAGCGGAACCCGGTTCGACAAGAACATGGGGCTTCAGATCGTCAACGGGAATGACACCCACGTTCTCAGCTTCGCCGACGCCGAGACGGTCGAGGACATGCTCAACGTGCTGAACATGTCCGACGCCGGGCTGCTGGCCGAAATCAACGAAGACGCCACCGGCATCGACCTCCGCTCGCGGGTCAGCGGAGCCGATTTCGCGATCGGAGAAAACGGCGGCACCACCGCGACCCAGTTGGGCATCCGCACCCTGAACGGCAGTTCCCGGCTCGAAGACTTCAACCACGGGGATCCCGAAACCGGCCTGGGCGGTATCGCCGCCCAACCCGGAACCGACTTCACGATCACGGCCGCCGACGGCACGTCACTGGACATCGACGTCAGCGGCTCGGTGACCGTCGACGACGTGCTCGACGCCATCAACAGCGCCATCGATCCCAACACCGGGTTGACTCAAACGGTCGTCACCGCCCAATTGGCCACCTACGGCAACGGCTTCGAGTTGCAGGATACCTCCGGCGCCGTCGGCACGCTCACCGTCACGCGCAGCCTGCTCAGCCAGGCGGCCGAACGGCTCGGACTGGTCCCCAAGGGGCTCGACACCTACAGCCTCCCCGTGCCCGCTACGCCCGCCACGACGACGATCACCTCGACCGCAATCAAGAGCGACCTGATCTTCACGGCCACGAATCCCGGCACCGAGATGAACGGGCTGCGCGTCGCTTTCGAGGACGGCCGGCCGCTGGGGGTCGACTTCGATCAGGAAGCCGGCGTGTTGACCTTCGGGATCGACGCCGGAACGACCACCGCGGCCGACGTCGTGAGCATGTTGAACAACAGTTGGGTCAGCGCCCACTTTACCGCCGCCCTCGACCCGGCCGACGTCGGCAACGACGGCACCGGCAACCTGGCCAACGCCGGCCCGATCGCATTGGGCGGCGGGGCGGTGGGAACGCCGGCCACCGCGTCGGTGAGCTTCGCCGGCACCGACAACGACGTGATCGTCACCGCCCAGACCGGAGGAGACGGCACGCCCTGGAACGGAGCCAACGTCGTCTTCAACGGCGTCGCCGGCGGCCCCATCGGGTTCGTTTCCGTGCCCGGAGTCTCGTTGACCATCAACTACGATTCCACGGCCCCGGGCAGCACGGCCCAGCAGGTGATCACCGCCTTGATGGCCGACCCGGCCTTCACGGCCGAATTCTCGATCAGCCTCGATCCGGCCGACGCGGGTCCCAACGACGGCCGCGGCCTGGTCGATCCCAACGACGGCACGGCGGCCCCCATGGCCGGCGGCACGGCAACCTACACCGGCGCCGACACCAACCCGCTGGAGACGGCCGGAATCTTCACCGCCTTGCTGCGGCTCCAGGAGGCCTTGGAGCAAGACGATCCGCTGGAGGCCCAACGGGCCATCGACCTGCTCGACGAACAGACCACCCGGATGAACTTCGCCCGGGCCGAACTCGGCGCCCGCCAGCAGGGCCTCGACATCATGCAGCTCCGGCTCGACTCGGAGGAGATCGACCTGAAGTCGTCCCTCTCCGACGACTTCGACGCGGACCTGGTCGAAGCAATTTCAGACTACACCGGGCGTCAAATCGCTTTCGAAGCCGCGCTGCGATCGACCGCACAGATCCTGCAGATGACGTTGCTGAACTACCTCTAGTGTTGTGTCAACTTTCGAACGTGGGGTAGCTGGATTCGCAAGAATTCAGCCGCATTCGGCGAGCGCTGAACTTTTGCAAGTCCAGCTACCCCAAGATTAAAGCCTGACGGAGCACTAGCAGCTTTTCACTCATCCGCGAAACCCGACGTGCCTGCGAGTACGGACTCCACGCAGTACGGTTAGAGACGCATATGCAGGCTGTTCTTATCCTCGGCGTGACCGTCGTCGGTGCGGTGGCTTACGGAGTCGCGCATGATCTGATCACGGCGCATGTTTGCGTGGAGTACTTTTCAGTGGCTCACCCGCCTATTGTAAGGAGTGACTATCCGGCCGTTTATGCAGTCGTATGGGGCGTAGTCGCGACTTGGTGGGTCGGCCTGCCCTTGGGGATCATGAACGCACTGGCTTGCCGGCTGGGCGCGGTAAACAAGTGGTCGGCCAGCAGGTACGTTCGCACACTCATCAGGTTTCTTATCGGGCTGCTGGCGATATCGAGTACGCTTGGACTAATTGGATTAGTGATGTTCTGGATTGGCGCAGTCCCTATGCCCACGCGCTATATTACATCGATCCCCAACCACGCCGGATTCATGTACGACGTCTGGTCGCATCTAGCCAGCTACGGCTTTGGGATCCTCGGCGGCCTTGTGGTCCATTACTACATCATCTGGTCCAGGCTTCGAGCCTGACCCACGACCAAAGCGATAGGTGATCCCGTAATTGCATCGATCGGCCCGCGTTGCTCAGCCCTTCTCCGCGGCCGGCGGCTTCTTCTCCGGCTGCTTGAGCGGAAAAGCCTCCTTCTGGGCAAAGATCGCGATGAAGTGGTGCGTGCCGGTGATCAGCTCGCTCCGCAACAGGATCCAGCCGGCCTCCTCGGCCTGCTGGGTCAACAGGCCCGGCGACCAGGCGTGGTCTCGGGCCCGCCCTACGCCCAACTCGCGGTAGTGCTCGATGACCACCAGCCGGCCCGTCGGCTTGAGCACCTTGCACAGCTGCCGCAGGTAGGCGACCTGTCCGTCCTTGTCGAGGTGATGATACGTCTTGGAGAGGAAGGCCAGGTCGCACGAGTTTTCCTCCAGCCCGGTGCCGTCGGTGGGGCAGAGGTACGGCTTCAACTGCGGCAGCTCGGCGAACCGCTTCTTCATCTGGTCGACTTTGCCCTCCGCAACCTCGCCGGCGTGGACCACGCCTTGGGGGCCGACCGCCTCGGCCATCTTCTCCGACCACCAGCCGTCGCCGGCCCCGATGTCCACCACCACGTCGCCCGGCTTCAGGTCCAGCTCTTTCAACACGTACTCGCTCTTCTCCCGATACGGGTAGCCCGTGCTCAACGTGCGGGCAAGCTGCTTCTCGTCGGCTATCCGGGTGCTTTCGCCCGAGTCGGCCCGGACAAGAATCGGCGCACACACCAGGGAAACCAACATCAGCCCCGACAACACTCGACGGATGTCTCGCATGATAGCACTCCTCAAGGATCGATTTGCAGTCGGCAATCTGCCCGAACGTCCCGACCGCCCAGGTTGGGTCATCACGTCAACGCGAATACCCATTGTCGCTCCGGACGGGGCGACCGTCAAGAGTCTGGAGATCCTCGACCAGTCGCCCGGGGGACGCCCCTTGCCCATCGCGCCGCTTAGAACTCGTACAGAAACAACTTCCCGGATTCCGAAGGGGACAGTCCCATTTTCCCTGCGGGAAAATCGGGACAGTCCCCAAGTTATTCACTTACGAGTT
>Ga0180437_10012072_pt1 | contig 10274 bp, 6 predicted proteins | sample SS_ome_4_FD_132410 | JGI IMG/M metagenome (GOLD analysis project Ga0180437, IMG submission 132410) | Hypersaline lake sediment archaeal communities from the Salton Sea, California, USA - SS_3_D_1 metaG | ecosystem: Environmental > Aquatic > Non-marine Saline and Alkaline > Hypersaline > Sediment... | reverse complement strand
GGCGTGACGAAGTGGCCGGGGGGGAAAGAGTGCACCGTTTTGCGGTTCCTGTGTCATAGAAAAAAAAAACGCCTTTACCGTTGGGCTGCTGGCCAACGCCGACGTCCTGAACATCAAGCAGGACGAACTCGGCCATGTCGCGGAGGTTGTGCGCAACGACGACAGCACAGATACCGTGATGGTCAAGAACCTGGCCAATGGCTCCACCGTCCTGGCGATCTTCAACAGAGATGCGGACAGAGAAGCTGTGATTGAAGTCACCTGGAATGAAATCGGCGTAACCGGCCGGCACAAGGTTTTTGACGTCTGGCGTCAGAAAGACCTCGGCCCTGTGAATGGCGGCATTTCGGTAAGACTCAGCCCTAACGGCGTCGGAGTATTCAGGATCGACCGTTAGCATGCTCATCACCGATAAACTTCTCGCGAACCGGGTCCCCCCGGGGGGCCCTGGCCGGCGTCTCATCTCTCGAATCGCCACATATCGACGACAATGTCTTCGGCAGCCATCCATTCCACGTGCCAGTCGAGGAACAGCACGTTGCAGCCGTCTCTATGCCGCGACCTTGCGACGCGTCTGCCATTGGTAATATCCTGATTGTCTGAATCGGGCAAATGCGTCCTTGTCCATACGTCGCATCTGGTCAGATCGCGGTCGGTCGCGGCTTTTATTATAGTCCGCCATGGCCCGTCCTCGTTGTCGGCAAGGTAAATGGTCGTAGCCGGGTGTTCACACTCGGTCAGGTTACTATGCCAGGGATCGTGGCCGTCTTCGCCGGGCCAGCCGTTGACAACGTAGCCCAAAGTCTGTTCTTTGTCCGGATAGCTCGGGCAGCGGAATATCTTGACGCTGCGATAGTCGTCACGGATTGCCTTCTGTGACAGATACGGCATGAAACACTGGAACCACGGTCTCATCTCGGTGATTGTCGACCATCCCGCCGAACGAGGTATCATCAAATCGTGATCTTCGGCATATACACTGGCCGCCGTGCCGATTTGCTTGAGATTACTTCTGCAGACAACGCCCTTTGACTGCTTCCGCACACGCTGCAGCGCCGGCATCAACAAACCCAACAGCAGCGCAATGATCGCAATCACCACCAACAGCTCTATTAGTGTGAATCCTCGCGGCTTATGCACTGTCTCACCTTTGCCTTGTTCTGAAACGTTCCACGTGCGTTCGAGCAGATGTCCCTCCACGCCGCACTTACCGGTTTCTTCTCTCGTATCGGCTGATATTACGGATCGCCTGGCGCAGGCGCTGCTCGTTTTCCACAAGCGCGATGCGCATGTATCCCTCGCCGCCTTCACCGAAGGCCCTGCCCGGCGAGATCGAGACCTCAGCATACTCCATCAGGTCCATTGCGTAGTCGATGCTGCCCTTGCCGCCGGAGTGTTCTTCGGGAACCTTCGCCCAGACGAACATGCTCGCCCGCGGCTTTTCCACCTCCCAGCCGATCCGGTTAAGCCCGTCGCAGACCACGTCCCGCCTTGACTGGTACTTCAGATTCTGAGCGATTATGCCCTGCTCACAATGCCGCATCGCGATTATCCCTGCGATTTGTATAGCCTGGAATATGCCATAATCGTAGTAGCCCTTTATCGTGGCAAGATAATCGATCATGTCCCTGTTGCCCGCGACGAAGCCGATGCGAAAGCCCGCCATGTTGTAAGGCTTGCTCATAGTCGTAAACTCGACGCCGACGTCCTTGGCTCCCTTTACCGAGAGAAAGCTCGGGGCCTTGTACCCGTCGAAACAGCTCTCGCCGTAGGCGAAGTCGTTGATCACCGCGACCCCGGTCTTCTTCGCCAACTCGACGACCGGCTCGAAGAATCCCTCATCGACGGTCATCGCCGTCGGGTTGTGCGGGTAGTTGAGAATCAGCAGCTTCGGCGTCGGGTACATTTTCTCGATCACCATCGTGACGTTCTTTATAAACGCCTCGTCGTTGCCTAACGGCACGGAGACGACGTTCGCCCCGGCCAGCGCGACGGCGTAGTTGTGTATCGGAAACGCCGGATCGGGCACAATCGCCGTATCGCCCGGGCCCATCATCGCCAGGCAAAGATGGCTGAATCCCTCTTTCGAGCCGATGCAGGCCAATACTTCCTTCTCCGGGTCGAGTTCCACGTTCCATTTGGAGGCGTATTTCTTGGCCATCTCCCCGCGGAGGTTCTTGACGCCCTTCGACGCGCTGTAGCGCTGGTTGCGCGGGTCCCTGGCCGCCTCGCACAGTTTGTCTATGATTATCTGCGGCGTCGGATCGGACGGATTGCCCATCCCCAGGTCGATTATATCGACGCCCGCCTGGCGCTTGGCCAGCTTCAGCGCATTGAGTCGCCCGAAAAGGTAGGGCGGCAAGCGCTTTATCCTCTGCGACGGCTGGATCTTCCCGTCGCCGGACCCGCGGTCAATATTCTGCTCAAGTCCTGCCATGATTCCATCCTGATTTCCACGTCGTCATCATGCGATTTCTGCTTTGTCATCCCGAGCGCAGCCGAGGGATCTGTTCTAAACACGCCTATATGTCTCAGGATGTTAAATTAGGTCATTTCATCAAGTTATATTATTTAGATCGGACAGTTTACATCAACCTGATAAATTTTCAACTCATTTTGTCCGCTCCCGGTCATAGCGGCCCCAGAATTGGCCCTGGTCGAGCAGGTGAGGAGATTGCTCTGCTCACCCCTCGCACCCCCGGACTCGCGGATTGCCCGCATCCGGTTCCTCACTTGGTAGTTTCACTCAGGGGATGTATCCAAACGAGTGAACGATTCGATACGTCTCATAAAACTCATGCCGCACCGTCCCAAATCAATGCCGGCACACACCCAAAGTTTCCACCGCCATTGTAAACAAAAACCCACCCAAAAGTCAACCTCGCCAAATCCTTCAGACAAAATAAGCCGAATGACCCTCCGATCCCGACAAGAACATTAGACACTGATACCTATACCTGTACCTGTGGCACAAGTGGCACAAGTGGGACAAGTGGGACAAGTTTCACTGATTACGCGGAAGAATGTTCAATAGCCAATCGTCAATTTATGTCCCAGACAAGGATTGACACCCCTGCAGAGATACACCAGACTTCCTCATTCAAACACAAACACTTTCACAGACTCGTTATCGGCGCCAACAACCACGTGCTTGCCGTCTGGAGAAAACGCCACTGCGTTAATCCTCACGAATCCCAGGAATCCCTTGTGTGATCTGAACTTCTTGGCCCATTGGCCATTCTTCACATTCAATATGTGGACCTGCCCGTACGCGTCTCCGACCGCGACGTGGTCACCACTGGGCGAAAACGCGACGCATACTGCACAAGTAAGGTCCTCTTTCACTATAGTTCGTGAAGCCTCGACATCCCAAACGGTGACTTTGTTATCCCAATACTCACATGCTGCGATGTAATCTCCGTCGGGCGAGAAGGCCAAGGACTCTATAGTTGACTTATGGCCCTTCAATGTTTTGAGTAGTTCACCGCTCTGGACATCCCACAGCTTTATCGTCTTATCCCAGCTACCAGAGGCGATGCTTCTGCCGTCCGGGGCAAAATCCACGGAGAAGATTCCCGCCCCATGCCCCTGAAATTTCCTGACATTATGTCCTGTATTCACATCCCACAACTTAAGCATCTTATCATCACTTGCGGAAATGATGAGCTTGCCATCGGGAGAAAAGCAAATGTCGAGAAGGTCTTTACGGTGTCCGGTTCGAATCGTGCGGAGGCACCGGCCTGTTGAGGATTCCCATACCTTGATGACCTTGTCCCGGGGTTCACCGGACGCTATTAGGTTACCTTCCCCTGAGAAGCAGACTAATCCGACGTCTTTGGTATGGCCTTTAAGTAATCTTAAACAAGTACTGGTCGACACATCCCATATTCTGATCATGCCCTTGTCGGTCGATGCAATTTTGTCGCCGGCGGGGGAAAAACACACATCATGAACCCACCCCCGGCCTTTAAGACTCAGATCAAGACGGTGTTTACGAGAACCATAGTCGACCGAGACTTTAGCTCGTTCTTCAATTGCTCGCTTCTTGATTATTTGCTGCTCAAGCGCATCAATCTTTGCCTGTAAAGATGCGAAATCCTGCATCTCTGCAAAGGCCTGAGCTTCTTTGTAAAGCTGCATCGCTGTTGTCGGACTGCCGTCCTTTTCCGCCGTCTCGGCAAGCCTGAGCCACTTAGCGTATTCCTGCCGGCGTCGTTCAGATTCAGCTCTCTCCTGCAATGTCTTCCTCGCAGAATCCAGTCTTGCTTGGGTTGACGGGACCGTTTTGTATGAGATAGCTTCTGTATACTTACGAATTGCGTCATCAAGGTCGCCTTCTCTTTCAGCCGCTATCGCTTGTGTCAGATACAAATTGTGCCAGCATGTAGCTATCTTATCCTTCACATCGGCATCACCAGGTTTGCACTTAAGGGCTTGAGCATAGGCTTTTGCCGCTTCTTCCCAGTCTTCTTTGACTTCGTGAGCGGCCCCGGCCTTTAAGTAACTTCGGAAGTCTTGCTCCCTATCGATGGCAGAATCCCGCTGCTCGGCAGTTGACGTGTCGTCACAACGTATATCCTCGGCTACCGGGGTATCGGGCGTAGCCCTCTGTAAACTCCCATCCTGAGTAACCACTAGTTCTGTCAACGGATCATACTCAGTGCCGAGCAGTCGTAGTTTCTCACTTATGACGATTCTCATGCCTGGCTTCAGGGCAATCCGGTCGGGATTAAGATGAAGCTGCGAACCTTGTTTTAGTTGTGTACCCGTCGCATATTGCAGGGTGCCTTCAAGGACTTCCACGAATAAATCGTCTTTTCCAACGTTCTTGAATCTTTTTGGGGAGAGCTTGATCACTACGTTTGGATCGGTTTCTTCTTTTTCCAGCGATGTAGGTAGTTTCTTTGATGGAATCGGCTCTTTTTGCGAATCCGCGAATAGAATGACGCATTCGCCCGAGTCGGTCGTCTCTTGTCCGACATAATAAGGAGATTTACTCAAAACGTCCGGATTCGTCAAAGCGAGCTGATCCTGCTTCGCAAGGACGTTTCCCACGTCTATCGTGTAACCGCACCCGGCAAACTTGAAAACCATCACCGCCCCCCGTCCATCCTGAAGAAGAGGCCAGGTCCCACTGTCTGTACCTGTGACTTGGGTTAGAATAAATTCGTCCACATCAAATTGGCTAGTATCGACTGAAAGTGTGAAACGATCATCACTGGAGGGTTCACGGAATGGATTGAGCAATCGTCCTCCCTCCCCAAACTTTATGCCAGCCTTTCCATTCTTGAAGAACATCAGCGTCATATTGTGCTTGACGGTCCCCTTACCTACGAGTAGGCCGGTGACAGTCACTTCTCCGCCGATTTCACCGGCCACTGGTTTGTGTTCAGTCGTCACAGTGCTGTCAGATGCTGGTTGAAGGGTGCCGGAGCCCTTCTCAGGTCTGGCGACTGGAGGAGCTTGCGGCTTCCATGCCGGAGCAGCGTCAAGTCGCGCCTCGTTGCTGATTTGCACAGTCCTGGTGCCGTCGGTCCTGATCGCATATATTCCGTATTTTCCCGATCCTGCAACGCCGTATACAAGCCATTGACCGTCGGGCGACCAGCTCGGACGCGCCTCATTTGTTGGCTCATCTGTCAGCCTCTTTACAGAAGAGCCATCTGCATGCATCAAATAGATGTCATAATTCCCGTTTCGGTGTGACTGGAACGCAATGGTCCCGCCGTCCGGCGACCATACAGGGGACATATCCTGCCCCGGGCTGTCCGTCAGTCGTTTCGGCGCCGAGCCGTCTGCGCTCATCACATAGATTTCGAGGTCACCATCACGATTTGAGTGAAAGGCTATCTTACCGCCGTCGGGCGACCAGTTAGGAGAGCAGTCATCGGCCGAGCCGTCGGTCATCCTCTTGGCGTCCGAGCCGTCGGCATTTACCACATAGATATCGGCCTTGTCGTTTCTGTAGGAATGATAGGCAAGCATCGTGCCGTCGGGGGACCATGCGGGATCCTTATCTTCACCGGGGTGATCGGTCAGCCGGCGCAAATTCGATCCGTCGGCATTCATTATGTAAATATCTCGATTGCCCTCGCGCTTCGAATGGAAGGCTATCTTGCTTCCGTCGGGCGACCAGGCCGGCGCTCCGTCGATGGCGGGGTCCGACGTGAGCTTCTCCAGGCTGGAGCCATCCATTTTCATCCGGTAGATGTCGAAATTCCCACCGCGGGCGGAGGCGAATGCAATAGTATGATTCTCCATCCACGAATCCGCAGGTGCCGGCTGGCTCGCTTGAGCCTGTGAGTGCTTCAGGATGAAATTAGCTACATCTACATGGTCATTTGCCAATGCAGCATCCACAGGGGTCATTCCGGTAACGGTCTGCGCCGAGGCGTCGGCCCCATTGTCCAGCAGCAGCCTGGCCAGGGGCTTGTTTCCGTTGAGACCCGCGAGGTGCAATGGCGCCGATCCGTCCGACGCCTTGATGTTGACGTCTGCACCTTTTTCGATCAGCAGTGCGGCCAGATCTTTGTACCCATCCCGGGCGGCAATCGCAAGGGGTGTTCTTCCCTTTGTATTCTTGGCGTTAATTGGAGCGCCCGCTGCCAGCAACAGTCGAGCGGCGGATATGCGGTCCTTGCGCGCTGCCATGTGCAACGGCGTATAACCCAGCACACTATCGACTGCTCCGACATCAGCTTTCTTTCGGAGAAACAGTTCGATCATCGGTTTGTTGCCCGTCTCCGACGCCATGTGCAGTGCTGTAAAGCCTCTATATTCCGCACGAATCAGATCCGGGTCGGTATCCAGCAGCGATTTGACCGTCACAATATCGCCGTTTGCCGCTGCGTCGAGAAATCTCTGGACGCGGGAGCCTGTCTGGAGGTAGCTCGCCCACACTGGGGAGAAAGGCTGCAACAAAACCAGGCTTAGAAAAACAAAAATGCTGAGCAGATATCTCTGTTTCATGTCAATGTCCCCTTTCTTACTGAGATATGGGAAGTCACTGTTGTAAGCCTCATTTCGTTTGTAAGCATGTGTTCCCTCGGGTCTCTCAACTTATCTCGCCCAGCCGGAGCCCTTCTTGCTTAAACAGACTATACTATCCAAGTCATATGACGGATCCATTTAGATAACGCCATAATGACAACATCTATGCGGTCCTGCATCACTTCCTTAATGCTATCCTTGCGATAGAAAGCGTGCAAGCTTTCTTTGTCTGGACCTATCCCGGCAAGCTATACCAACTGTTGATCTCCGGAGTGTTTGGCCGGTGGCCAGAGTCAGATGGATGCTTCCAAAAGAATTAGATATAACTAACAACATATCTAGCACGCCTGGAGTAGGTACATGATCAGGCCAAATCCCTTGCAAGAATTGCTCGGGAGGAAGATTGAGGGAGCCGCTGGCATATGATCCCCGCGATGGGCTTTTTTTCACCAAAGAGATATGGCCCTCTGTTCCGGAAATGACGCCTGGGGAGAACGCCGAGGTCATGTGGATCTCATAAGTCTTTATAATGCAAAATTTTAGAAGTATGTGAGTTCTTGCTTGATAGTCAAGAGGTCCAAAGAAATATGCCGAAAATTAATCGCACATTTCGACACTCTATAGTGCATACATAACTATTGTTTTCCTTCGTGCCTTCCCATTCGACTGCGCTCAGGGCAAGCCGTGGTGAACAAAAACCGTGAAAATCAGTGAAATCTGTGTCTAATTGACGTTTTCTTTGGATTGTGTTTGATATTTAAGCAATAATATGGTATAATGTGCGCGCAACGAAATACGGTTGCGAGTTTTGAGTTTTTAGTTTTTAGTTTTGAGTTGTTGGAAAGGCAAAACCCAGAATACAGAATACAGAATACAGGAGGATAAGGAAATCAGGGAAACCAGGCATTGACTATGGCTAAGCCATAAATTGACTACTAACTATTTTCTTTGTGTTCTCGGTGATCTCCGTGGCTAACCCCCTCAGGGGTAAAATGGAAAAACAAAGCCAATTTTGTATCTCGTCGCTCGTATGTCGTATGCCGTGCGGTGTCCATCAGCGTTAACTTGTGCCAGAGGTATAGGTATATGTGTCTAAAAATTGCAAAAACAAAGCCAATCGCCCGGCTTCGGCGGGAAATCCTAAGCACTAAGCTCTAAACATGCCCTGAGCACGGTCGAATGGGCCAATCCAGACTTGTCGAATTGGGTGGACTCCGTCGATTGAAGCCAATGGGATTCGACCCCACGACCTCTTGCATGCCATGTGCTGATTCGGAACATGAGGCACACGTATAGGGCAAATAGAGCCGCTTCTTGGGCATCAATTGAGGGTCTAAACTGAGAACAGACTGAGTGACGGCTGAAAAGAGGCTGGTTGTTGAGTCTGAGCAAGTTCGCTTAGACACTGGCTTAGACACTGGAAGCGTCGCATTAGAAGGCTTCTTGGAACAAAGGAACTGAAGATGTGTCAAGGGGCGCTCAAACCCAGCCACTAACGCGCCCACCGGGTCCGTTGCACAAGACGCCCATAAATCCGGGCCGGAGAGTCAGTGTGAACGCTTCCGCAAAATCGTCCAGGACAAACTGCAAGGCGGGCTGTCTCGGCAGCGAATCTATCAGGACCTCAGAGACGAGCATGGTTTTGAGGGCAGCTACTACAGTGTTCGCAGGTTTATCAAACGTCTGGGACAGGACAGGCCGAGACTTTTTCGCCGGATGGATGGTAGCCCCGGCCGCCAAGCAGCACACTATCCAATAGTTCGATACACTCTCATATCGGTCCGCCTCTATAAGTACTGTGACAAGATTTGGTACAAGACCGCAGAATACAGCCATTGAGATTCCCCAAAACTAATCCTTGCTCATTTGAAGCCTCCAAGAACTATGTTCTTGGTATAACCTCATTGCATGTGGGTGACTGGCGATTCTGAATCGTTGATCTGACTCTATCGCCTATGAGACATAATCAGGTTCACGTAATCTGAAGATTGCTGTTTGGTAAGTTAGAGGAGAGGGAAAATCAGTAGTCGCCAGAAAGACACGTGCGTTTTCATCTGAGGTTTCTTCATTTAAAACACCAGGCCAATAGCTACTAATCGATTTTGAAAGGGGTTTTGGTATATCAAGTGAAGGGAACCTGTCAACACCCTTTTCAATCATCCTATACGGTCTTCCCCATGGGCTCAGGAACTTTCGTATTTTACTCGTACTATTCCATATGCCGCCCCAGTCTTTACGATCAATGAGGTGCTGGATATACTGCATTGTCGATGCAGCCTGAGACGAACTGAGCGCGATCACAAATGGATCCCCTGTGAGCTGGCTAGGAATACAAGCAAGAATATGACTTCTTAGGACTGGTATTGCATTAAAACCACCAAGAAACTCGTAAGCCCGGTCTTTAGTTTGAGATTTATGTATTGCCCGCGTTGCATCAATCATGTACCCAAAACTTACTGGTGATCCCTGCACTTCCCATTGGCCAGCAATAGGAAGCACAGGTGATTTATGTTGCTCGGCGGATTCAGGGTTGTACCGAGAATTATTCCGGACGTCACTGTCCCGACTAGAGTTGGGTGCAGTAGTTGTCAAATCCAAAGGATCGGGGCTGCCTAGTGGCTCTACCCTTGCTGGGGGGCCTTCAACAAGTGTACTGTGTGTGAAAAAAGCTCTTACACGGTCGATCGTGCGCATTTTCTCCCAGAATCTCCAAATAACGCAATCACACCTCTCGTACCCTTTCTTCGGAAGACGAACAAAAAACACATGCCAGGCTGACTCCGCCCAAAGACGTGTACGTTTAACATCATGACGAAATTCCTGAATTAGCCTATCGAACTCACTTCTACCCTGATTCTCTCTTTCCATTAAGAGCATCGCCAGTGCTGCACCTTCGATCATCGCCGCAGGCAAGCCTCGTTCACTGGTCCCGGTCTTGTTTGTTGATAACGCTCGCTGCTTACGCATCGCGACTGTAGACGGCTTAAGGTAATCCGGCCCAAGCAGTGTTCTTGCAGCATCTAAAATATTCTCTTCATTGAGGGATCTTAAAAGACCATCCCTGATTTCAACAGCAGAGCGAAAGATGGGTCCCATATCATCTTCTCCAAGAAACAACTTTCTAAAGCATAATCACCAACACTTCAATATATTAGAGTATAACTTTCACTCTGTCAACATATAAAATCATATAATGGCAATAAAATTCACATATGTTAGACATTGTATATACTGAATAAGGCTCTTCTACTCCTAATATATTCAATAATTGAGGTGAAAAGAGG
>Ga0180437_10012069_pt1 | contig 10276 bp, 7 predicted proteins | sample SS_ome_4_FD_132410 | JGI IMG/M metagenome (GOLD analysis project Ga0180437, IMG submission 132410) | Hypersaline lake sediment archaeal communities from the Salton Sea, California, USA - SS_3_D_1 metaG | ecosystem: Environmental > Aquatic > Non-marine Saline and Alkaline > Hypersaline > Sediment... | reverse complement strand
TCGATCCGCAACACGGCCCGGGCGTTGAACCTGCACAGCGATTCGTCGTACCGTTTCGAGCGGGCCGTCGATTCGGAGAACATCGATTGGGCCAGCCGGCGATGCTGCGAGCTGATTTTGGAATTGGCCGGCGGCGAACTGGCCCAAGGCGTGGTCGACGTGGGACGGCCGACACCGAAACGCGAGCCGATCGTGCTGCGATACTCGCAACTGCAACGGATCCTGGGGATCGAGGTGCCGCGGGAGCGGATGGTTGAAATTCTCAAGGCGCTGGGCAACGTGGAGCCCCCTCAGTCTGTCCCAAAACAGAACGAGGCGGGCGACGACCACGAAACGGTAACGGTGGTGCCGCCGAGTTGGCGGCGCGATCTGGCCCGCGAGATCGACCTGGTCGAAGAGGTCGGCCGGATCCACGGCTACGAGAAGATTCCCGAGGACGTGGGCGTGCCGATGGTTCCTTCGACCCGCCGGCGGGAAGATCGCGTGACCGAGAAGGTCCGCCACGTGCTGACGGCCGCCGGGTTCGACGAGGCGATGACCACCAGCGTGGTGCCCGAGGAGGCAGTCGGCGGCTTCACCCCGTGGGGCGACGGCGAGCCGCTGCGGAGCCTGACGCCGGTGTTGCGCGGGGCGGACCGCCTGCGGACCAGCCTGGTTCCCAGCCTGCTGATGGCCCGGCGGACCAACGAGGCGCTGGCCAACCCAGAGATCGAACTGTTCGAAATCGCCAAGATTTACCTGCCGCGGGGCAAGAAGCTGCCCGACGAGCAGCCGATGCTGGGCCTGACCAGCGGCCGCGAGTACCTTTCGGTCAAGGGCGTGATCGAGGCGATGGTGGCGTCGCTGGACCCGGCCGTCGAGCTGGAAGCCACCGACGCGGGCATCGAGCTGCTCGACCCGGCCGAGTCGTGCCGCTTGCTGATCGGCGGCGAGGTGCTCGGCTACGTGGGCCGGCTGAGTGAGGAGGGGCTGAAGCGGTTCGAGCTTCGCTCACCGGCCACCGTGGCCGAGGTGAAGCTCTCGCTGCTGGTCAAGACGGCCAGCCTGATTCCCCGCCACGTCCCGCAGCCGCCCTATCCGGCGCTGAGCCGCGATTTGAACCTGGTCGTCGACGAGCAGATCCGCTGGGCCGACGTGGCCGCCACGGTCAAGGCCCATTGCGGCGCGTTCTTCGAGCAGCTCGATTACGTCGACACCTACCGCGACGAAGAACGCCTCGGCCGCGACAAGAAGAGCCTGCTGCTGACCATCGCGCTTCGCTCGAAGGAAGGCACGATGACCAACCAGCAGGCCGACGAGTTGCGCGACCAGATCGTGGCCGCCTGCGGCAAGGAGCACGGGGCGGTGTTGCGCTGAGCGATTGCGAAGAAGTCGTAACGCTCTGGCCAAACGGTAGCTGAAGTCGCAAGACTTCAGATGTGGGACCTTTCCGTGCCGCAACAAGCTGAATTCTTGCGAATTCAGCTACGAACTCTCACCGTCGCGACCGCCCGTTGGCTCGACCGGCGGCGTTGCCGGGAGCGGCGGTGATCAGCCGGAAATTGCCCGGGCCCAACAGGTCGTCCACCCGCGAGCGCATCTCGCCGTTGACCGCCACGCGGAACTCGTCGCAGTTGCAGGACACCCGGCTGCCGTCGGCCAGGCAGAGCACCAACTGCAGCTCCTGGCTGCCCGGATAGCCGCGGAGCACCTCGTGGAGCTGCTCCAGCTTCTCCTGCCCGTGCGTTTCTTCCAACACGCGGATTCTCACGCCGCGCGTATAGCGGGCGGGCAGGTCGTCCAGCGCGATCAACTCGTTGACGATCAGGTTGGCTTCGTCGCTTCCCGGGCGCTTGTCGACGGCGCCGCGGACGACCACGATGTTGTCGGGCACGACCATCTCGCCGTACTGGACGAACTGTTCGGGCCAGAGGATGCAGCGGATCAGCCCGGCCGTGTCTTCCAGATCAAACATGGCGTAGCGGCTGGGGTTGCCCGGCTTGGGGTTCTTGGTGTGGGAGAACTTGATGGCTGAGAGCATCCCGCCCAGCATCACTTCCGCGCGGTGGCTCAATCCGGCCGCCTCGGTGGTGGTGTGTGAGCAATAGGTGTCAAGTGTCTTCTCGTGCTCGGCCAACGGATGGCTGGAGAGGTAGAAGCCCAAGACCTCCTTTTCCTTGGCCAGTTGATCGCGCTCCTCCCACGGGGGAAGGTTGGGCAGATTGCCGGCGCCGGCCGCGTCCGATTCCTCCTCGTCTTCGGGACCGAAGAGGCCCATCTGTCCGGCACGACGGTCGGCCGCGGCGGCGGCGCCCGACTGCATGGCCCGATCGACCACGGCGAACCACTGCGCCCGGTGAGCCCCGAGCGAATCGAACGCCCCGGCCTTGATCAGGGTCTCGATCGCCGTGCGATTGACGGTGCCGGGGTCGAGGCGTTCGCAAAAGTCGAACAGGCTGCGGTAGGGCCCGCCGCGCTCGCGTTGCTGGGCAATGGCCGCGGCGGCCGCCCCGCCGCAGCCCTTGATGGCGGAGAGCGCGAAACAGATTTTGCCTTCATCTACGGTGAATTCCGGGCCCGAGCGGTTCACGTCCGGCGGAATCAGCTCGATGTCCATCCGCTGGCAGTCTTCGAGGTGTTCGACCAGCGAGTCCTTCTTCTTGAAGTTGCGGCCCGGGATGTCGCTCGAGAGCAACGCGGCCATGAACTCGACCTTGTAGTGGGCCTTGAGATAGGCCGTCATGTAGGCGATCAGGGCGTAGGCCGTCGAGTGGCTCTTGTTGAACCCGTAGCCGGCGAACTTCTCGATCATCTCGAACAACTCGGTGGCCTTTTTCTTGGTGAGGCCCTTCTGGTGGGCGTTCTCGATGAACTCCTCGCGGAACTTGGCGATGATGGGCAGCTTCTTCTTGCTGATGGCCTTAATGCAGGTATAGGCGCTGGCCAGCGGAATGCCGCCCAGCCGGTTGAGGATCCGCATCACCTGCTCCTGGAAGACCATCACCCCGTTGGTCTCGGCGAGGATCTCTTCCATCACCGGGTGCGGATACTCGGCCTGCTTCCGCCCGTGCTTGACCTGGATATAGTCGTCGACCATGCCGCCTTCCAGCGGCCCGGGGCGATAGAGGGCGTTGGTGGCGATAATGTCGCGGAAGTGGTCCGGTTTCATCCGCTGCAGCAGCTCGCGAATCCCGCCGCTCTCGAACTGGAAGATGCCCTTGGTCTCGCCGCGGCAGAAGACGGCGAACGTCTCCTGGTCATCCAGCGGGAACTCGTAGGGGTCGACCTTCTCGCCGGTGGTCTGTTCGATCAGTTGGACGACCTTCGAGAGAATGGTCAGGTTGCGCAGCCCGAGGAAGTCCATCTTCAACAGCCCGGCGGCCTCCACGTCGGCCATGGCCCACTGCGTGATGATCTCTTCCTTGCCCTGGATGTGCTGCAAGGGTACGTAGTCGGTCAGCGGCCGATCGGCGATCACCACCGCGGCGGCGTGGGTGCCGACGTTTCGGGCCAGCCCTTCGATCTGCATGGCCAGGTCCAGCAACTCGCGGACCTCGGGGTCGGTCTCGTGGACCTTGCGCAGCTCGTCGCTTTTCTCCAGGGCCTTTTTCAGGGTGATTCCCAACTGCTCGGGCACCTTGGCCACCACGCCGTCGACCCGCGGAATGGGCAACCCCAGGGCACGGCCCACGTCGCGGATGGCGGCCCGGGCGGCCAGCGTGCCGAACGTGCCGATCTGGGCCACGTTCTCCACCCCGTACTCGTCCTTGACGTACTGGATCACCTCGCCGCGCCGCTGCTGGTCGAAGTCGATGTCGATATCGGGTGCTTCCCGCCGGTTCTCGTCGAGGAACCGCTCGAACAGCAGGTCGTACTCCAGCGGGCAGACGTGGCTCATGTGCAACGCGTAGCAGACCAGCGAGCCCACGCCGGAACCCCGGGCCGTGGCCTCGATGCCCTGCTGCCGGGAGAAGCGGACGAAGTCCCAGACGATCAGAAAATAGTTGGGGAACCCCAGCTTGTTGATCACCGCAAGCTCGCGGTCGAGCCGCTCGAGGACCTCCTGGGACAATTGGCCGTCGGCACATCGCTGGGGGTTGTTAGCATATCGCTTCTTGAGCCCTTCGAGGCACAGCTCGCGGAGGTAGTCCTCCGAGGCCTTGCCCTCCGGCGGCGTGAAGACCGGAAAGTGGCGGTGGCCCAGCTCCAGCTCGATCTGCACCGAATCGGCGATCTCCTGCGACCGCTTGACCGCTTCTTCCTGTCCGGGAAATGCGGCGTACATCTCCTCGGGGCTGCGGAGGTAGAATTCGCGGGTCTCCATCCGCATCCGGTTGCTGTCGGTGCGAAACTTGCCCGTGTTGACGCACAACAGGATGTCCTGGGCCTCGTGATCCTCGCGATCGATGTAGTGGACGTCGCTGGTGGCGACCAGGGGGATGCCCAGGCGGTTGGCCACTTCGATGGCCCCTTGCATGGCCGTCTGCTGGACGTCGAGGTGATTGTTCTGGATTTCGATGAAGTAGCGGTCGCCGAAGAGTTTCTGGAACCAGGCGGCCACTTCGGCGGCCTTCTCGACGGACTCCTCGCCCCCGGCCAGGAGCGTGCGGTTCAATTCGCTGGAAACGCAGCCGCTTAAGCAGATCAGCCCCTCGTGATGGGCTTCGAGCAACTGCTTGTCGATCCGCGGCCTGAAGTAGAAACCCTCAAGGAAGGCGGAGGAGGTGAGTTTCAGGAGGTTGCGGAATCCGTTGCGGTCGCGGGCCAGCAGCGTGAGGTGGTAGCTGGCGTCTTTCATGCCGGTCGCTTCTTTAGTGAAGCGGCTGCCCGGCGCGATATAGGCCTCCAGCCCCAGGATCGGATTGATGCCCAGGTCCTTGGCGGTGCGATAGAATTGCAGGGCCCCGTGCAGATTGCCGTGATCGGTCAGCGCCAGGGCGTTCATCCGCAGGGCCTTGGCCCGCTCCAGCAGCCCGGGAATCGAGCCGGCCCCGTCCAGCAGGCTGTAGTGGCTGTGGCAGTGGAGGTGGGCGAAGGGGGGGGTGCTCATCGGGTTGCTCCTTGCGAGGCCGAATTCCGTCGTTTCCAGCGACAAGCGACGGCGAAGAATTCTACCAGAACGGGCGGGTCTCTTGTAGGAGCCCCCGGCGACGGGCCTTGTATGCCGCTGATGCCTTAGCGGAGGCCTTGAGGCATGAAATATGGTTGCTTTTTCATGAACTGGCGGATATACTTGTTGAAGATAATGCCGGCCGCAACCATGAATACAAGAAGCCGCGGAGCGCCAAAATGGCCACATTGCAGGTGAAGGGCCTCGATGACCAGTTGTACCAGGCCCTGGGGGCGCGGGCGGCCATGGACCATCGCTCGGTAAGCCAGGAGGTGGTCATGATGATTCGGGAGTTTCTTGCCCAACCTTCGCACGATCCCCGTAAGGCTACCGAGGCCATGCTCCAACTGGCCGGTACCTGGCAGGACGAGCGAACGGCCAAACAGATCGCCTCGGATCTGAGAAAAGCCCGTCGGTCGAAGCAACGGTTCGGGAAAGACCGCGATGTATTTGCTTGACACCGATACGCTGGTTCATCTGCTGCGAGGCAATCCGAAGGTCGCCGATCAGTTTGCGTCCCATGCCGCCGACCCCAAGGCCCTGTCGGTCATCACCTACGGGGAGCTGCTCTATGGGGCGATGAAGTCGGCCCGGCCCGTCGAAAACGCGGCCAAGGTCCGCCGTACCGGCGAACTGTTTCCGGTCGTTGACGTCTCCCGAGAAGTCATGGAGACCTTTGGGGCGTTGAAGGCCGAGATGGAAAAGCAGGGAAAGAAGGTCGATGATTTCGACCTGATCATCGCCTCCACCGCAATTCACTTGAGCTTTACGCTGGTGACCGGCAACGAGCGTCACTTCCGTCATATCCCCGGCCTGCCGATCGAGAACTGGACGCGATAGGACGGAAATCCCGCCGGCGGCTACTCGCCCGGCTCGCCGATCGCGCGGAGATAACCGGCCACGCGATCCTGCATATCGAGCAGGTTTTGCCACTGGCGCTGGTCGAGAGTGACCCGCTCCGACTTGCCCTTGGCCTTGACCGACTGAATCAATCCCCGCAGCCGCAGCTGGACGTATTGGAGCAATTCTGCGAGCTGGGCGGCCTGGCCGGGGGCCAGTTGGGTGGGCAGCTCGGGGGGCATCAGCGTGTGCAACGTCGTTTTGGCGTCCGGGTCCTTGGTCCAGCTCAACTCGAATTCCAGCGAGGCCACGCCCTGCTCCGCCTCGTCCCCCTCCAGCGTGACGCCCTGCGAGAGATCCACCCCGCGCGAGGCGGCCAGCCGGCCGGCGATCTCCTCCCGGGAGCCGAACAGCAGCACAGTTCGCCCCACGGTGATGACGTCGCCGGGCCGCAGCATCCAGAGCTGGACGTTTTCGCCGTTGACCTTGGTGCCGTTGGTGCTTTCCAGATCGGTCAGCACCACCTTGTCCTGGTCTTCCTGGATCTTCAAGTGAAAGCGGCTGATCCGCTCGTCGTTGAGCTGGACCGAATTGCCCTCTTCGCGGCCGATCGTCACCGGGGTGGGCGTCTCTTCAAAAATCCGCCCCCGATCGGCTCCATCCAGAACCCGTAACGTGATCAGCGCCATAGAGGTACACTCAACGTTGAAAAGCGGTCCAGAATGCCACCGATCCGCGTGCCTTGCTACCCAGGTTGTATCACGCCGCCACAAGCCGGGTCAAGCCAATTCGCCCCCGGGTGCGTGATACGCCCTAAAATTCCCTAGGATTCGCGAGGAGATTACTTGGGGACTGTCCCGATTTTCGCGCAGCGAAAATGGGACTGTCCCCTTCCGAACACCGGACGCTATTCCTGTACGAGTCTTAGAACTCGTACGCAAATGATTTGGGGACTGTCCCGATTCTCCCGGGGGGAAAATGGGACTGTCCCCTTCGGAATCAGGGAAGTTGTTTCTGTACGAGTTCTTAGTGCAACGCGAGATTGTTCGGCCCGGGTCCGTTTGATACACTCGAAATCTTGCCACGCCGTCTCGAGGGCCCCGTTGCCATGCCCGCTAATCTGACCCAGCAATATCTCAAGGCCGAGGAGGAGTATCGCCGGGCCACCACGGTGGACGAAGAGCTCAAGTGCCTCCAGGTGATGCTGCAGGAGATCCCCAAACACAAGGGGACCGACCATCTCCAGGCCCAAATCAAGTCGAAGATCGCCAAGGCCAAGCGGGAAGTCACCGCGGAGAAGAAGACGGGCAAGAAGAGCCGCGGGCTGCGGATTCCTCGGCAGGGGGCAGGAACAGCCATTCTTTTGGGTGGGCCCAATGCGGGCAAGAGCCAGTTGGTCCGCAGCCTGACCCGGGCGACGCCCGAGGTGGCTCCCTACCCCTTCACCACCACCGTCCCGGCCCCCGGCATGATGCCCTGGGAAGACGTGCTGGTCCAACTGATCGATACGCCGCCGATCACCGCCGACTACATGGAGACCCACCTGCACGGCCTGACCCGGGCCGCCGACCTGGCACTGCTGGTCGTGGACCTGGGCAACGACGAGGGCATCGAGCAGTGCCAGGACGTGCTCGACCGGCTCTCCACCACCAAGACCCGACTGGCGGCCACGTCGTATCTCGACGAGCAGGACGTGGGGCTCTCCTACACGCAGACGTTTCTGGTGGCCAACAAGATCGACGACCCCGACGCCCCCGCCCGTCTGGAACTGCTGCACGAGCTCTGCCCGCTCGACTTCGCCGAGTACGTCGTCTCGGCCCAGCACGGCACGGGACTGGAAGCGCTGCGCGACGCGATCTACCGGGCGATGGACGTGGTTCGCGTCTACACGAAGCTTCCCTCGGCCAAGCAGGCCGACTTCGACCGCCCCTTCACCGTCCGCCGCGGCAGCACGCTGCTGGAAATGGCCGGGCAGGTGCACAAGGATTACGTCGAAGGGCTGAGGTTCGCCCGGGTTTGGGGAACGGCTGTGCACGACGCGACAGCGGTGAAGGGAGATTATGTGTTGAACGATAAGGACGTGGTGGAGCTGCATATGTGAGGGGGTGAGAGGGTGAAGGGGTGAGGGGGTGATGAAGAAGAGGGTTCGGACGCATTGCGATTTGGAGGTTTATCGGAAGGCGTTTGATGCGGCGATGCGAGTATTTGAATTGTCGAAGCGGTTTCCGAAAGAGGAAGCCTATTCGCTGACCAATCAGATTCGTCGATCTTCGCGCAGCGTTTGTGCGAATCTGGCGGAAGCATGGAGGAAACGACGTTACAAAGCGGCCTTCGTCAGCAAGCTCTCCGATTCGGAAACCGAAGCCGCAGAGACCCAAGTTTGGATCGAATACGCCGTCAAATGCAACTACCTGTCGCGCGACGAAGCAGCACAACTCTACGCCACCTACGACGAAATCCTCACCACGATAGTCGGCATGATCAATCACCCCGAAACATGGATCCTGTCAAAATGAACGCACCAACGTCACCCTCTCACCTTGTCACCCCCTCACCCTGTCACCTTGTCACCCTGCCATGACCAACCACGACATCGCCGCCGTGTTTGAGCAGATCGCCGATCTGCTGGAATTCAAGGGCTCCAACCCGTTCCGCATTCGTGCCTATCGCAATGCGGCGCGGACCATCCAGGACCTGCCCGAATCGATGGCCGATATCGTGGCCGACCCGGACCGGTCGCCGGACGACGTGGAGGGGATCGGAAAAGATCTGGCCGAGAAGATCGCCGCGCTGGTCGAAACCGGCTCGCTGCCGATGCTCGACGAGCTATTGGCCGAGATTCCCGAGAGCGTGCTGGCGATTCTGCGGGTGCCCGGCTTGGGGCCCAAACGGGCGGCGATCCTCTACAACGAGTTGAACGTGACCACGCTGGACGAGCTTCGCGACGCCTGCCAGGCCGGCCGGGTCCGCGAGCTGAAAGGCTTCGCCGCCAAGACCGAGGCGGCCATCTTGCAGGGGCTGGAAATCGCCTCGGTGGCCCAAGAGCGGATCCTCTGGGCGGAGGCCGACGAGCACGCCCGGTCGATTCTGGCCCATCTGCAGCAGTGTTCGGCCATCGAGCGGCTGCAGGCGGCCGGGAGCTATCGCCGCGGGAAGGATACGATCGGCGACCTCGATTTCCTGGCGGTGGCCGGCGACGTGAACCGGGTGATGGACCATTTGGCCCAATACGGCGATCTGGCCGACGTGCTGTTGCGCGGCGAGACCAAGATGTCGATCCGGCTCGCCGGCGGCCTGCAAGTCGATCTCCGCGTGGTGCCGGCCGAATCGTTCGGGGCGGCACTGCAATACTTCACCGGCTCGCAGGCCCATAACATCGAGTTGCGGGGTCGGGCGAAAGCCCGTGGGCTGAAGATCAACGAGTACGGCGTATTTCGCGGCAAGAAGTCGATCGCCGGCCGCACGGAAGAGGAGGTCTACGGCGCGCTCGATCTGCCCTGTTTCCCGCCCGAGTTGCGCGAAGCCCGCCGCGAGTTCGACTGGGCCGAGGCGGGCGAGTTGCCCACGCTGATCGAGCCGGGCGATATCCGCGGCGATCTGCACATGCACAGCACCTGGAGCGACGGCGTGGCCACCATCGAGGAAATGGCCGCCGCCTCCAAACAGCGCGGAATGAAATACATCGCCATTACCGATCATTCCAAGCGCGTGGCCATGGCCGGCGGGCTCGACGAGAAGCGGCTGCGGAAGCAATGGGCCGAAATCGACAAGCTCAACCAACGGCTGAAGGGAATCACCGTGCTGAAAGGCGTCGAGGTCGACATCCTCGAGAAGGGCGGGCTGGATATCCGCGACGACGTGCTGGCCGAGGCCGATTGGGTCGTGGCCAGCGTCCATTACGGCCAGAACCAGCCGCGCGAGCGGATCACCCGGCGAGTGATCGAGGCCCTGGAGAACCCGCACGTTTCGGCCCTGGCCCATCCCACCGGCCGCATGCTCCGGCAGCGGAAGCCCTACGAGATCGACCTGGAGGCGGTGTTGAAGACGGCCCGCGATTGCGGCAAGATGATGGAGTTGAACGCCCATCCGATCCGGCTCGACCTGGACGACGTGGCCTGTGCGGCGGCCAAGAACCACGGCGTCCCCGTGGTGATCTCGACCGACGCCCATCGCCCCGATGGCCTGGACGCGATGCGTTACGGCGTGCTGCAAGCCCGCCGCGGCGGGTTGACCAGCCACGACGTGGCCAACACGCGCACGTGGGCCCAGATGAAGAAGATGATCGGGAGCCGGTAGACGGCAGCTGCCGGGGCCAAGTGGTCGTGGATGCCGCATTTCCCAGAGTTT
>Ga0180437_10012068_pt1 | contig 10277 bp, 7 predicted proteins | sample SS_ome_4_FD_132410 | JGI IMG/M metagenome (GOLD analysis project Ga0180437, IMG submission 132410) | Hypersaline lake sediment archaeal communities from the Salton Sea, California, USA - SS_3_D_1 metaG | ecosystem: Environmental > Aquatic > Non-marine Saline and Alkaline > Hypersaline > Sediment... | reverse complement strand
CAGAGTCGACGGCCACGCAGACACAGGGCTTCTACCTCATCGAAGACGTCGAGACGCCAGACGAGCTCACGGCAGTGGTTCACTATAAAGAGTTTTACGTGGCCTGGGTGACCCAGTTCGCTCTGGGGCTTCTGCCGAAGAGCGCCGGAGAGCCAGCAGGGATGGGGGAGTGGGAGTGGAACCGCACATCCAACCCGACCAATGGCCCCTTCATCCTGACGGAATGGGTGGCGTCGGATCACATGATCTTTGAACGCAACCCCTACTGGTGGGAGGAGGGGAAACCCTACCTGGACAAGATCTACTACCCCATCATCGCCGAGCTGGAAACGCAGCGACAGATGTTACTCGCTGGAGAGAACGACGCGCACCACTGGCTCAGTAAGGACTACATCCAGATGATGCTGGACGCAGGGATGACGGTGAAATACAGTTCCTCTCCTTACTGGAAGCGGATCCAGTTCAAGCTGAGTGAGTTCGGTGACGATCGTCCCTCTCCTCCGGCCAAACCGCACGTCATCCTGGGCGATCCCAAGGTCCGCGAGGCTCTGACCTATGCCTTCAATAGGGAGGAAATCTGCTACGACTACCTTGAGCCAATTTTCCCGCTTTCCATGTTCTTCAAGGGTGATTTCAACTGCGAGGACGAGTTGAAAGCATTAAAGCCGCACGAGTACAACCCGGAGAGAAGCATGGCCTTGTTGGAGGAGACTGGCTGGAAAGACGAGGACGGCGACGGCGTTCGGGAGTGCCACGGCTGCATGTATGCCGAGGAGGGTACCCCAATGCGGATGGCGATCGGCGGCTTTTCGGGCTGGGGTCAAGAAGATAACCAGGCGGTGATGGTCGAGAATCTCAAAGCCGTTGGCGTCGATTCCTACATCCAGAACGTCGAGGCCACCGTCCTGTACGGCACCTACGGCGAGGGTTCACCGGCCCGCCGCGGTGAGTTCGACATCCTCTATTGGGACTATGAGCTGGGTGCTGACCCTCACTCAAAGGCAGAGGATTTCTATGCTACGTGGCGGATTCCTAATGCGGAAAATCCCGGCGGCTTTAACTGCACGCGTATCTCCGACCCACAGATCGACGAGTGGATGAAGATCGCTGGCAGCACGCCGGACGTGGCGACGCGCCATGAGGCCTACTGCAACATTGCCAAAAAGATCACTACCGAAATCTACTCGGAGCTGTCGCTTGGCATGGGCATGAGCTCGAACGCCAGCAGCCAAAGGCTGAAAGGCTGGGAAGCCAACGAAACGTACATGCCCTTCTCGGTCTATGGCTGGGATGCTGAAAACTGGTACATCGAGGAATGAGTTGGTCTGTGGGGAGAGGCGACAAGTCGCCTCTCCCCCTCCTCGAAGGAGGTGACAAGAATGAGTCGTTACATCATCCGCCGACTGCTTGAGGCCATTCCGTTGTTGCTTCTGGTGAGTATCGCCGTTTTCAGCCTGCTTCAACTTGTGCCAGGAGGCCCCATGGGTGTCTATGGCAGGAATCCCAACCTGACGCAAGAGGGTCTGGAGAACCTGCAGGCCAAGCTGGGATTGGATCAGCCTTTGCACATCCAATACCTGCGCTGGCTGGAGAAGGCTCTGCAGGGTGACTTTGGCCATTCCTACGACACCAGACGACCTGCGCTGGTCGAGATCGGCGATCGCTTACCTGCTACGCTTTTGCTGATGACGTTTACGTTTGTCATCGTGTTGCTTATTTCCATCCCTGCCGGTGTTTTGTCAGCACTGAAACAGTATTCCGCTTTTGACATGGTCGTCACCGGCCTGTCGTTTGCCGGCCAGGCACTGCCTGTCTTTTGGGTTGGATTGGTGATGATGCTGATCTTTTATGCCTGGCTAAAGAACCCTGTCACCGGCAAGGGCCTTCTCCCGGCCGCGGGGATGTATACCCTGGGACAGCCTTTTAGCCTGGTCGATCGCATCAAACACTTGATTCTGCCATCGGCGACACTGGGTCTGGCATGGGTGTCGTGGTATTCGCGTTATTTGCGGTCGAGTATGTTAGACGTGATCCATCAAGACTATGTTCGGACAGCGCGTGCCAAGGGATTGCGTGAGAGGGTGGTGATCTTTAAACATGCTCTCAAGAATGCAGCCATCCCTCTTGTAACGGTGATTGCCATGGACCTGCGGACCTTTTTCAGTGGATCGCTGTTCACGGAACAGATATTTTCGTGGCCCGGCATGGGACGCCTATTCTATCGAGCGGCTGAGCGACGCGACTACCCGGTTCTCATGGCCGTGGTCATGATGACTGCGGTAATTATCATCCTATCCAACCTTTTGGCCGATATAGTGTACGCCTACCTGGATCCGCGGATTAGATATGAGTGACAGGTCAAAGAAGGAGAACCGTATGAGCCAGCCACTAATTGCAGAACCCACAGCAGTTGAGAACCACGCGCAATTAATGGAGGGGCGTCCCGTTGAGACGATGAGGGCCATAATTTGGCGTCAATTCAGACGTCACCCTGCTGCAATCGCCGCATCAAGCGTACTGCTGGTTATCGTCCTCACATCGGTCTTGGCCCAGTGGTGGTGGCCCCACGACCCGGAGGCCGTGAGTGTGATGAACAGGTTTGAGCCACCGTCGCTGGCCCATCCCATGGGCACCGACAGGATCGGTAGGGACACCCTGGCACGTGTCCTCTACGGGGGACGCATCTCGCTGAGTGTGGGGTTGCTGGCGATGGTGACAGCCACGCTGATCGGTACCGTTGTGGGCGGTGTGGCCGGTTATTACGGGGGGATAGTAGACGGTGTACTCATGCGTCTCACCGATTTCTTTCTCTGCTTTCCACGGCTATTTATACTGATCTTGCTCTCGTTCCTGCTGCGAGAAACCAATATCCCTTTCTTGCAGGGGGGGGTAGCCCCGATCGTGCTCGTCATCGGCGTCATGTCTTGGATGATGGTGGCTCGCCTGGTACGTGCCGTGTTTCTGAGTATCAAGCAGGCGGAATTCGTCACGGCGGCACATGCCTATGGAGCTTCGGATGCAAGGATCATGTTTGGTCACATCCTGCCTAACTCGGTAGGGCCGATCATTGTCAATGCGACGATGGGGATCGCGTGGGCCATTTTGAGCGAATCAGGCCTGAGCTTCCTGGGCTATGGCGTCCTGCCTCCCACCCCCAGTTGGGGCAACATCCTGTCCGACGCCCAGGAATCCATGAGCCTGTATCCCTGGGTGGCTATCTTTCCTGGCTTTATGATTTTTGTCACGGTCATTTGCATCAACTTTATTGGCGACGCTCTACGGGATGCCCTGGATCCGTACAAGGTGGTGGGCTTGCAGCGCGGGCAGTGAGGTGGGATGTTGTCCTTGATGGGAACCTATTATCATGTCGAGGGAGGAGTCTTTCATGAGAAAGATGTTGGTCGCGAATTACGATGTCTGCACGGGGTGTCGGATCTGCGAATTGACCTGCTCGTTTGAGAAGGAGGGAGCTTACAATCCACGCTTCGCTCGGTTGTGTGTCGTCACTTCCGACGATGGGCTGTGGAGCGACGTCGTCGTCTGCGCCCAGTGTGAGAACCCGGCTTGCCTGCGCGTCTGCCCCGCGAATGCTATAGCGAGAGACGATGAGAGAGGCATCGTCGTAGTCGACCTTGAGCGGTGCACGGGATGCGGGTTGTGCGCCCAATATTGCTATCGCCAGATTATCAAGCTCTATTCCAAAGCCGAAGGAGGCCAAGCCTATAAATGCGACCTGTGTGACGGCCGCGTGCCATGTGTGGAAGCCTGCCCTACAGGGGCACTGCGTCTGGTAGAATTGGAGGAGAACGTTGCGATACGGGTACCATGAGCGCTTCCTGCGCATAGATCTGACAAACGGTGAGAACGACACTTTCCCCCCCAGCAAAGACCTGATCGAGAACTTTGTCGGGGGACGGGGCTGGGCAGCCAAGATGATGTGGGACCTGGCTGTGCCCAGGGTTGATCCCCTGGAACCTGAGAACGTCTTCATGTTCCTCACAGGCCCACTGACCGGCCTGGGCGCGCCTTGCGCGCGCTCTATGCTCGCGTTCAAGTCACCGCTCACGCTCACCTACGGTGATAGCTATCACGGGGGTTTTCTTGGAGCCGAGATCAAGTACGCCGGTTATGATGGCATCGTGATCTATGGCAAAGCCGATGCGCCAGTCTACCTCTACATCGAGGATGACAAGGTCGAGATCCGTGATGCAACGCACCTATGGGGGTTGGACACCGAGCAGGTCTACCATGCGTTGTACGAGGAGATCGGCGGACAGCGCTTCGAGATCGCCTGCATCGGCCCGGCCGGTGAGAACCTGGTGCGCTTTGCATTGGTGGACTGCTCTTACCACCGACAGTCGGGCCGGGGTGGTGGTGGAGCCGTGATGGGCTCCAAGAACCTCAAGGCCATCGTCGTACGGGGGACACACCGGTTGCGCGTGGCCGAGCCGAAGCGCTTTCAGGCAGCGGTGCGCCAGGCTTACACCAACCTGGCATCGTCGCCCGGAGCGCAGGACTTTCAGCGCTACGCCACGCTCAGTGGCATCGTAGATGACAGCGAGAAGGGCATCCTGCCCACCTTCAACTACCAGCAGGCCTCCTTTGAGCACGCGGCCAATTTGCTGGGCAAAGTATACAAAGAGCGCATCTGGCTGCGCAACGCGGCCTGCATGGGCTGTTCCGTCGCCTGCAGCAAAATGGGCGCCATCCGGCGCGGCAAACATAGGGGAACCATCAGCGACAACGTCGAGTTCGAGACGACGGGGACGATGGGTAGCAATCTGGGTTTCACCAGAGTGGAAGACTTGCAGTACGCAAATCATCTGTGCGACATCCTGGGGTTGGACACCATGTCGACCGGCGTCACCATCGCCTTCGCCACCGAAGCCTACAAGAGAGGTATCTTGTCCAGGGAAGATCTGGACGGTATTGAATTGGACTGGGACGCGGCCGATGCCATTCACACCATGATCGAAAAGATCGCCCGTCGAGAGGGCATCGGCGATTTGCTCGCAGAAGGGGTAAAACGGGTTTCGGAGCAGTTGGGCGGACAAGCCCTCAAAATAGCCATGCACTCCAAGGGACTGGAGACACCAGGCTACGAACCGCGTGGTATGCCTGGTCACGCCCTGGGTTATGCCACTGGGGACCGCGGTGGCGACCACGAGCGCAGCTACCTGGTGCACTATGAGGCTCGCGGTGCACTGTGGCAGGGCAAGCCAGTGGATCCCTTTGCCCGGGAGGGCAAGGCCGCGATCCAGATCCATCGCCAGAACAGCACGGCCGGCAAAGACACGCTGGTCCTCTGCCACTTTGCTGGTGGCATGAGCCAGGAGACTGCGATCGAGATGCTGAACGCAGCCACTGGCTTTGACCTGACGGAGGAGGATCTTTTTATCATCGGGGCGCGGGTGTGGAACATCACGCGGCTGTTCAATCTACGCGAAGGCTTTACCCGCGCTGACGACGACCTGCCAGTGCGGGTGAAAGAAGAGCCTTTGCCCGATCCACGCGTGAAGGGACAGCTCATCTCTCAGAAAGACCTGGACTTTATGCTGGATGACTATTACCGCCTACGCGGCTGGGACGAGAATGGCGTGCCCACAGCGGAAAAGCTGACGGCGCTGGGGATCGATGCCCGCCCGGAGCAGAGCTAGGGCACGGCCTCCGTTTCATCCAGTTATGGAAATAGTATCGCACAATAGATGACATGGAGATATGGACTATGACCCCGAACAGTGGGAAAGAGAAAATAGAGAATCTAGTGAACGAGCACGAAAAGTGGCGCTCGGAGTGTATTAACCTGGTCTCATCAGAGAACGTTCCAAGCCCTCATGTCAAGCGTTTCTTGAGTGGCGATCTGGTGCAGCGCTACGGCGACTATGTCGGGCGAGACTTTGGCGCGCGCAAATACCAGGGCACGCGCTGGGTAGAGCAGATCGAGGAACTGGTCACTGACCTGGCAGCCGAACTCTATGGCACCCAATACGCCGAGTTACGGGCCATCTCGGGGCACCTGGCAGGCGCTGCCGTGCTCATGGCCCTGACCAAGCCGGGAGACGTGATCCTGGAGGTTAGCCGCGAGATCGGCAGCCATCGCATGGCTTACAAGCTGGGACTGACACCGGCCATGCCCCTCGACGTGCGCTTCCTGCCCTTCGATCCATGGGGCTACAACGTCGATGTGGCTCAGACTGTGGAGATGATCCAGAAGGTCAAACCAAAGATGGTGATCCTCGGCTCCAGCAATTTTCTGTTCCCGCACCCGGTGCGCGAATTGACCCGAGCCCTGCAGTCGTTCCCCGAGACGATATTGGTCTACGATGCCTCCCACGTCCTGGGACTGATTGCTGGAAGACGTTTCCAAGATCCGATCGCAGAAGGCGCTCAAATTGTATTCGGGAGCACTCACAAGACCCTGCCGGGTCCCCAGGGCGGACTTGTCCTATCGAACAGCCTTGAGTTCATGGAAAGGGTTGCAGAAGCCATCTACCCAGCTCTTGTGACCAACCATCACCTCTTTCGGCTGCCAGCCTTGGGCGTGGCACTGCTCGAGTTGAAGCAGTGGGGCTCAGCCTATGCCGATCAGATCATCGTCAATGCCCAACGACTGGGCAGAGCGATACAGTCCAAGGGAGTTGAGGTGGTCTCAAAGAACGGTCGTTTCACCGAATCGCATACCATTTTGTTGCGCGTCGCTCCGTTTGGCACGGCTCAGAAAGTGGGCACCCTGTTGGAGGAGGCCAACATCATTGTCACCGCCGCTCACCTGCCCGAGGCATTGGGGACAGAAGGTGTGCGTATTGGCGTGCAAGAGATCAGCCGGATGGGCGCGAAAGAGGATGATATGGAGCCTCTGGCGGATTTCATCGTGGACGTCATCACCGGGACGAAATCTCCGCAGGATATAGAGCCTTTGGCGCGGGAATACGCCAGTCAATTCCGCACCGTGCATTTCACCTGGCAGTAGAGAGATGAAGAAAGAGAAAGATATGGACCTGACCAGTGATTGCATCCTCACCATTGATGTTGGGACGACGAACTGCAAGTGTGTGATCTTTGCCCAAGACGGCGCGATTGTAGGGCAAGGAACAGCATCGTATCCTGAACAGTACCCGCAACCGGGCTGGGTGGAACAGAAGCCTGAGGATTGGTGGACGGCGACGATGGCCAGTGTTCACGAGGCTTTGTCTGCTCCAGAGATTGACAGACAAAAGATTCTGGCCATCGGCTTGACGGGGCAGATGCACGGCATCCTGGCAATGGATGGCAGCGGGCAGGCTTTGACGCCCTGCCTGACCCTGCGCGACGGGCGGGCTACAGCCGAAGAAAAAGAAATCGTCCGCACATTAGGCCTGGAGAGAGTCTATCGCATCACCGGTGCGCGTCTGGCACCCTCACTGCCGGTGGTCAAGATCAGTTGGATACGAAAGAACCAACCGGATCTGTACAAGCGAACACGCGCTTTCCTTCCGACTAAGGATTATGTCAGATACCTGTTGACCGGGGACATTGCGACGGAAGTCATCGACGCGGCCGGGATGCTGCTGTACGACGTCCGTGATCGCACCTGGTCGGCAGAGATGGTCCAGGCGGCGGGCATCTCGATAGACAAGTTGCCTCCTATACGGTCTCCGTGGGAAGTAGCAGGGAAACTTACGGAAAGGGCAGCCGAGCAACTGGGCCTGGTCGCTGGCACGCCGGTGGTGATGGGTGCTGGAGACGATATCGAATGCTTGGGTTTTGGCATAGTCGAGTCCGGCATATCGTTAGAACATATTGGCACCACGGGCTCCATCATGACGTGTGTCGATCAGGCGGTGGAGGATCCTGCGATGGCCGTAGAGCTCTATCCTCACGTCGATCCATCGCTATGGCTGGTGGGCGGATCGGTCAACGCCGCCGGCGGGGCGCTTGATTGGGCGCAACGTGTGTTTTCCGATGAAGAATCGAATGGTTTCCATGCGCTGCTGGATCGCCATGAAGGCCTGTCGCCATCGCTTGATAATCCGCTGATCTTTTTGCCCTATCTGGCCGGCGAGCGCTGTCCCATTTGGGATCCAGCGGCCAAAGGGGGGTGGTTAGGGTTGACCGTGGCACACGAACGGACCGACCTGTTGCGCGCAGTGCTCGAAGGGGTGGTCTTTTCCCTCAGGCATGTGTTGGAAAAGATCGAACAGATGGCTGTGCCGGTGACCTCACTCGCCGTACAAAAACCCGATAGAGATTCGCCATGGTTAGCCTTGCGGGCAAGCATCTATGGCAAATCACTGAGAGTGGTCGGCAATCCCGAGCCGACCGCCCTGGGAACCATGATCCTCGCTGGCATGGGCATCGGGCTCTTTACCGATATGGCCCAGGGCGTGGAGGCCACCCGTGGGCCCGAATACTTGATCGACCCGGACGAGGAGGCTGCCGCACGCTACGAATGGCTTTATGCTCTGTACAGAAAAGTCTCATCTACGTGCCATCCCTTATTCTCCCGCTTTACTGGCCAGTTCGACCCTCTATAGGTATCGCCTTCAATGACCCTGTCAGAACTTGATCCCAGCGCAGTTGAACCGAAAGGTCACGCACGCATCCAGGGAGTGCTTGAGGCGGCCCGGGCCAGCCTGAGCCAGAGACTCGGCAAGCACACGAAGGGAAGCCCAGGACCGCACAGGTCCGGAGGCCAATCCGGTAGTTCGTGTGACAGCAAGTAGGCCGCCGTGCAATAGGCCGTAACAAGAAGCAGATTACAAATCGACGGTGGCACATTGCCTTTGCAGAGATCCATCTCGAGATAGATCTCGTGTTGTGGTCATTAATCAGTGCGATTTCAGACGATTGGAGGGCAGAAATGACAATAGTCATCAAGAACGCCAGGATCATAGAGGCGACAGGCGCTGAGCCGATCGCCTCGGGTGTTGTGACGGTCGAGGGGCAGCATATCGCGGCTATCGGCCCCAGTGATAGGGTCCAAGTGCCAACAGGCAACGACGTGCAAGTGATGGATGCCCAGGGGGGAACCGTCCTGCCCAGCTTGATGGACATGCACGTCCATATCAGAGGAGCGATAACGGAAGAGGAAAGGGTGGAAGGGTGGACGCCGCGAGTGGTCACGGCGCACATGCTGCGGGTGATGAACAAGATGGAGGACGTGGTGCGCGGTGGGGTGACCGGGTTGCGCGAGGCGGGCTTTCCACACCATGGGGTTTTTGCATTGCGAGAAGCCATCGACGATGGTCGGTGCCTCGGTCCCCGGCTGTTCCTCAGCGGGCGAGCGCTCTGTGCCACGGGCGGTCATGGATCTTCGGTCAGCGTTCAGGTGGACGGCTCCGACGCCGTGAGAAAGGCCGCGCGTGCCGAGATCAAGGCCGGAGCCGACTGGATCAAGCTGATGGCCACAGGCGGCACAGGCTCGCCGGGAGAGCGCACCCTGGATGTGCAGTTCACCGTGGCAGAGATGGCAGCGGCGGTGGACGAGGCGCACCGGCGGGGCAAGAAGGTACTCGCCCATTGCTCCTGTCTGGAAGGGGCACGCGCACTCGTCCAAGCGGGCGTCGACTCTATCGAGCATGGCATCGTGCTCGACGACGGCGTCGTGCAAGACATGGTGAGCCAAGGAATCTGGCTGGTGCCAAGTCTCAAGTGCACGGCTATTGAGGGAGAGAGCGGGCCAGAGAGCGGCATCGCTGATTTCACTCGCGAGAAGGCACGCCACATCTACAAGACGCAGATGCGCTCTTTTCAGCGGGCGCTGGCGGCAGGGGTGCACATCGCAGCCGGAACGGATATGGGGCCTCATTACTTGCCCTTGGGTCGGGAGAGCCTGGTCTTGGAACTGGCCTTGATGGTCGAGTTGGGCATGGCCCCGCTGGCGACCATCGAGTCTTGCACACGCCAGGCTGCCCGCTTGCTCGGGGTAGAAGACACCCTGGGCACGCTGGAGAAGGGCAAGTTGGCCGACATCCTGGTGGTAGATGGGAACCCCCTGCAGGACATGACTGCGCTGAACCGGGTACGATGGGTCATGAAGGGCGGGCAACTCGTCACGAATGCTTCCCCATAGAAGAGATCGGCCAGCCGTGGAATCAAGCAAGAAGTAGATACTTTCCTGTTGTCTTACAACAGGGATAGACCGGCGGGAAGCCAAACTTCCTACCAGAAAGGCTCCTTTGGAGGTGAGAGATGGCATTTGATTACGCAGTTCTTTCGGAAGCCTACACTGAATGGATCGACTATCCAACTCATGACCTGGGCCATGACTTTTCCAGGGAAGAGTATCAGCTCCGCCT
>Ga0180437_10012065_pt1 | contig 10279 bp, 5 predicted proteins | sample SS_ome_4_FD_132410 | JGI IMG/M metagenome (GOLD analysis project Ga0180437, IMG submission 132410) | Hypersaline lake sediment archaeal communities from the Salton Sea, California, USA - SS_3_D_1 metaG | ecosystem: Environmental > Aquatic > Non-marine Saline and Alkaline > Hypersaline > Sediment... | reverse complement strand
TTAACGCCAGGGCGACCTCCACCAGTTTCCCCCTGTCCACCAGCTCCGGACGGTCTTTTTCGGTGTGGGTGATAAAAGTCGATAATTCCATAAATTTTTGGGAGGTGATTGCCACTGCCGGGCAGCCGTTCTGGATAAAGACGGAATGGTCGCCCTGGTACCACTGCTCGCCCCGCTCGATCCCCTCGTAACCGGCGAAGACCTCCCGGGCTGCCTTTTCGAGCTGCTCAGGCGTTTCATAGAAAGAGTAGAGGGTTTTGCCGTCAAAATAGCCAACCGCATCCAGGTTGACCGCCAGAACGATCCCCTCAAATCTGCCCCGGTTGATTTCCACCAGCTGGATTTCGCCGTTTGCCCCGTAATAATCCTCGCCGTTAATCGAGATCAATTCAACCACCAGCTCGCCTTCGTATTCCCCCAGCAGTTCAGCCAGCAGCAGGATCGTCACGATTCCGGTGGCGTTATCCAGCGCCCCGGGGGTTCCCGGCTTGGCGTCGATGTGGGCGCAGACCACCAGTCTTTTACCCTGGTCGCGACCTTTGCGGGCGTACACATTGAAGCCCAGCGAGGGGATCCGTTCAGCCGAAAAGGAAAGCGACACCGGGCTGCCAGCGTGCGGGAGCAGACTGCGGCCTTCTTCTTCAGTCATGTAAACGGAGGGGATATTAAAATCGCCGTCCTCGATCAGCGGGAAGGGGTACATGCCCCCGGCAAGTTCAGGGTTGCGGGAGGTGGCGGCGATGATAGCGAGCGGACGTTTACGCTCCAGCAGTTTGTATATCTGTTTGTGGTGGTCCGGGTTGTAAAAGGGGAAGTTCTTCGGCATCAACTGTTCCCGGGTAGGCTCCCCGTGCAGGAACAGGATCTTATCCAGCGCTTCAACCTGCTCCAGTTCTTCAACGGACGCGGCTGAGACCAGCGGCGCGGTCCCGCTCCACCCCAGCGAATACGGGCCTGGGAATGCCTTAAAGTTTTCCTCGCCGGCTTTCAACACCACCGGCCCTGATTTCCAATCCAGGCATTCAAATTCCAGGCTCTCGGTTTTGAATCCATACGAGGCGCATGTTTCTGCGAAGAAATCCGTTGCCTGGCAGTTACCCTGGCTCCCGACCCGCCGGCTGTCGATTTTACGGCAGAGCCTCTCCAGGTACTGGCTGGCTTTCTCCTCCAGGTAAGCGTTTTTGGCCATCATAACTCCCTTTATTTCAGTCCGGATAATTCTCTTCCGATCCGGATTGTCTCCTGGACCAGGATATTAAAATCCTCCCGGGTGCTGCGGTGGTTTGTGATCGCGGCGTGCAGGGCATACCTGCCCTTGATCATCGTTCCGGAAACCACTGCGATCCCGCTCTCCTGAAGTTCGATCTCAATGTCCTTGTTCAATCTGTCCTGTCCAGGCCCGTCTATCCGCTCATTAACATAGCGGAAACAGACCACATTGAGGGGAACCGGGGCGGCCAGTTCCAGCTCGGGCGCATCTTGAATTAGTTCCCCCAGGTAAGCGGCCTGGTCGATATTCTGCTGTACCAGGCGCCCGTATTTTTCCAGCCCGTGCTCCTTGAGGGACATCCAGGCTTTCAGTGCCTTAAACCCGCGCGATAGCTCAAAGCCGTAATCGTGCAGCCAGGCGACATCCACTCCGGTCATGCCGCGCTCCCCGGCGCCATGCGCCAGGTAAGCCGGTGTGAAAGAGAACGCCTCCCGGTGGATTTGTTCGTCCCGCACCAGCACGCAGGCGATCTCGTAAGGCATGTACATCCATTTATGCAGGTCAAAGGCCAGCGAATCAGCCCGCTCCATCCCTCTTACAAGCTCTTTTGAGCGGGGGGCGATGACCGCCCAAGCCCCAAACGCCCCGTCCACATGCAGCCACATGTCCTCAATCTGGCAGATATCCGCCAGCGCCTGCAGGTCGTCGACCGCCCCGGTGTTGGTCGTCCCGGCCGCCCCGATCACGCAGATCGGCAGCGCCCCGTTTTTACGGTCCGTCCGGATCGCTTCTTCCAGCGCGGAAAGGTCGATCTGGAATTCGGAGTTAACCGGGATGATCCGCAGCCCTTCGCAGCCCAAACCGAGCAGTTCCACAGCCTTATGGATTGAGCTGTGGACCTGGTCGGAGGCGTACATTACCAGCCTTTTCGGCGCAGCCTGCAGGCCGCGCTCGCCCAGGTCGATGCCCGCTTTCGCGTTGCGGGCCACCGCCAGGCCGATCAAATTGGCGGCCGAGCACCCGCTGGTGAGCAAACCGCTGGCTGACACGGGGAAGCCCATGATCTCCTTGAACCAGTTGAGCACCTGGTGCTCGACATAATTGGCGCTGTGGTATGCCAGCCCACCGCTGGCTCCGACGTTCATTGTGGCGGACAGCATCTCCGCCAGGCTCCCGCTGACCGTGCCAGTGCCCAGCACCCAGCCCCAGAAGCGCGGGTGGATGTTCCCGGTCGGGTAGGGCAGCACGTTCTCCAGAAACTCCTGGTAAATTTGATCCAGAGGCTGGGGGTTAAGGGGCACCGGCTGTTCGAAATGCGCTTTTACCTCAGCGGGGGCGTGCCTCCAGGGCGGGCGCTGGCGCACGGTCTGCAGATAGTCGACCATGTCATCCAGCATGCGGTGTCCGGTCTTTCGCAGCGCTTCCCAGTCCTGCGGGTCGAGGCTCTCCTCGGGTGGGTCCTGGTTTATATTCGCGTTCATAATCAATCGCCCTCTGATTTAGGGATTCTCAGACCAATATGTTTAAACTTAAATATCCGGGGATTATAACCCTTCAGATGCAGTTATCCTGAGTTTTTCCTAATAACTGCGCCAGTCGCCCCCTGATTAAACGCCACCGCTTCAAGGAAGTAAACCGGAAACAAGGAATTAATGCGGCTCGATAACAATATCCTTCCATAACCACCACTTCAGCGGGGATGTTGAGAAATTTTTGATCCAGGGTTTGACCAGCATGTGGAACCGGCGGTAGCATAGCGGGATAAATGTCGCATCATCTATGAGTTTCCTGTCAGCTTGTTGGTACATGCGCATACGCTTTTCCTGGTCAAGAACCCGGCGGGCGCCTTCTACCAGTTCTTTAAAAAGTTCATTCTGCCATCCGGTGAAATTTATCCACCAGTTGATCCGCAGGATGTCATCCGGATCTGGATAGTCCGCATACCAGCTAACCATCCACATGTTGGGTGTTCCCTCGGATACCATATCGTAAAAGTTTACCCACCTTATCTGCTTCCATTCAATTTTTATCCCGAGATATTCCCGCCACTGCCCCTGGAGGTACTCGCATGCCAGGTCATGTCCGGGGTCGTCTCTGGCCAGACATATAATCTCAGGGAAGCCTATTCCGTCTTTAAAGCCTGCTTCTGAAAGCAGGTATCTTGCCTTTTCGGGGTCGAAAGGCAAACCGATATCCGGGGAGTGGCCGGGCATATCTGGTGGGATATAGCCTCCCGAAGCGGGAAAGGCATAGCCTCTCAGGATTATATCCGCCAGCTGTTCACGGTCGGTTGCCATTGCGATCGCGCGCCTTACTCTCTGGTCATAAAAGGGGGGCTGGTTGACGTTTAAACCGATGAAACTGGTACTCATCCAGGGGCCGGATATATATTCGCCGGCAAACTGCTGGCGGGCGTTTGCCAGAGTAAGCAGCGGCAGATCACGGTAGATGTCCAGCTCATCCTGGGCATACATCTTTATCAACTCACCCGGTTTATCCGTCAGGAATGAGCATTCCACACGCTCCAGGTTTCCTGTAAACCGGCCATGGTAAGCCGGATTACGATCGAAAATCAAGGACTGGCCTTTTTCCCACGATACCACCCTGAACGGCCCATTGGTGACCATATTCTCCAATTTGATCCATTCGTCACCGGCAGTCTCGATAACGTGTTTTGGCATCGGAAAACCAGCCACAAACGCAACCAGATAGGGGAAATAGCTGGTAGGACCCTCCATTTCTACCTCCAGGGTTATATCGTTGAGGGCTTTTACCCCTACCAGATCAGGATCGTCCAGCATACCTTTGTTGTATGCCTTGGCATTCTTGATATCTAGCAGGTACGGGTACCAGCGCTGCCCGCCTTGCGGGTCTAATGTGTGTTTCCAGGTGAATTCAAAATCATGGGCGGTCACCTGGACCCCGTCGCTCCAAAATACATCATCCCTGAGGTGAAAAACGTATTTTCGACCGCTGTCAAGCACTTCCCAACTGCTGGCTATATCAGGAATCACGCCCAATTCGGGGCTGACTTCCACCAAACCGCAAAAAAGCTGGTCAAAAACTATATGGCCTGGAAAATCCATTGCCATACCCAATCCCAGGGCGGTCGGTTCAATGATATTCAGCCTGAGGGCGTGGGGAGCGGAAGGGGGAAATGCCGGCTTTTTCCGGGTGGCATCCGCCATCTTTTGCCAGTATATAAAACCTTCCTGGTATGCCTGGCGTGAAGCCCTGAAATCAAATGCGTTGTGATACGCCAGCCCTAATTTCATCAATGCCTGAGCTGCTCGTTCAGGATCATTTAACTTTTTTAGGATTTCAATAGCAAGCGTGTAATTGCTTATCGCCTCCTGGTGGGCATGCATACTGCGGGCCCGGTCTCCGGCTTTCAGCAGGTAGTTTACCGCTTTATCTTCTTCACCAGCACCCTGGAAGTGGAGCGCAAGGGCTTCGTAATCTTCCGGGTAATTTTGCTCAATAGCATTTCCGGCTGCCAGGTGCAGTTTTCGGCGCCTGGAAACCGGCATCGTCTCAACCAGGGTGGCGGGGATCAAGGAGTGTACGAATGAATAGTTCTCCTTTCCATTACCGCCAGTTTGTTCAATCAACTGGGCGTCTACACAGTGAGCCAGAGATTCGAGCAGCAGGTCTTCTTCGAAGGAGCATGCCAGTCTTAAAGTAGAAAGATAAAAATCGCGCCCGATTACAGCGGCGGTATCTAGGATCTCCTGAGTGCCGGCGGGAAGGACGCGGACGCGCGATTCGATCACTGTCCGCACGCTCAGCGGTATCTCAAGTTCATCCCAGGACGGGCGGTGCCAGCGACCATCCTGGAAGTAGACCCTGCCGCTTTCCACCAGCGCCTTACAGACTTCCTCGATATAAAACGGGTTGCCTTCGGTGACATCATAGACTGCATCCAGCGACTCGGGCAAAATTTCTTCGGCGAATAATATTTCCAGCATCTGGGCGGTTTGTTCGCGGTCCAGCCGGGCAAGTTTTTGGTGGCTGGCCAGTCTTTCCCGCTTCAGGTCGAGCAGCATTTCATGGAAAACCTCCGCCTCCACTGGCACGACATCCCGGAAGGTAGTCACAATCATAATTCTCTGGCTGCGGGTGAAGCGGGCCAGGTGGCGCAGCAGGTGCAGGCTGCCGCTGTCTGCCCATTGGATGTCTTCCACAACCAGCAGCAGTGGGCATTCTTCGCTGAAGGTATTAATAGTGATCAAAACGGATTCAAACAGGCGGTGCTGTTCCGCGGCCGGGTCATCCCTGTGGGCTGGGATTTCGATATCCGGGAACTGAGGTTGTAATTCCGGCAGCAGGGTGAAAAGTTCGCCAAGCGCTGAACCCGGCAGGTTGCTATCAGTTATTTTATAGACCTCCAGGGCGCCGCGCAGGATCTGGGTGAAGGGCGCGTAGGGAACCCCGCCTTCAGCGAAGCAGGCGCCGTTAAAGACACGCCCGCCGGATACCTGGACCTGGGTGGTGATTTCACGCACCAGGCGGGTTTTGCCGATCCCGGGCTCCCCGCTGACCAACAGCGTCTGCCCCTGGTTGGCGAGCGTCCGTCCCCACAGGCTGCGGGCTTCCGCCAGCTCGCTTTCGCGGCCCACCAGGCTGCCTCTTTCAATCCGCTTCAGCACTGAAAGCTCCTCTTCGGGCTGAAACTCGGTGTTCAACAGGTCAGAGGCGGCAAGCGCCCGCTGCACTTCGGCGGCGCTAGCCGGGCGCTCAGCCGGGCTCTTGCTCAGCAGGTTCAGGATCAGGGATTCCAGCCTCGGCGGGATAGCCTCGTTGCGGAGGCGTGGCGGGACAACCGGGGCGTGGATATGCTGGGTGATCACTGCCAGCGGTTCCTCCGCCGAGAAAGGCAGCCGTCCAGTGGTGAGCTCGTAGAGCATCACTCCCAGGGCGTACAGGTCAGCCCGCCCGTCGTATTTCTCTCCTAAAGCCACCTCCGGGGCGAGGTAGAATACCGTCCCGGATATCTGGCCGGTGCTGGTCACCCGCGAGGCCACCGGTCGGGCTAAACCAAAGTCGCTCAATTTGACCAGGCTTTCAGCGCAGTAGATTACATTTTCGGGTTTCAGGTCGCGGTGGACGATGCCCTGCCCGTGGGCGTATTCCAGCGCGCTGCAAATCTGCCTGGATACGGCGCAGATTTCTTCCAGCGAATCCGGTTTTTTTTCGTGCAGGGATTTTCCCATCCCACGTTCCATCACAATATATGAGACCCCGCTGGATTCGCCCGCGTCGTAGACCGCCACGATATTGGGGTGGTTCAGTTTTGCAGCCGCCTGGGCCTCCTCCAGCAGGCGTATCCCTTCCTCAACGCCCAGTTTTTCCATCTCGACGACCTTGACTGCCACTTCACGGTCGAGCAGGATATCATGAGCCCGGTATACCACCCCCAGGCCTCCCCTCCCGATCTCTTCGTCCAGGTGGTAGCGCTCGTCCAGCAGGTCCGGGCTGGATTCTGTGGGGACAGCCGCTGGTTCCGGGGCTGAGGCGGTTGGGCTGCGCTGGTTTTTGATCGATTCATACAACTCTACAGTTTCCGTTTCGGGTCTGACCCCCAGCTCCTCCCTGAGCAGTTTCTCACACTGGGTGTACTGGCGCAGGGCTGCCGCCCGCTGGTTAGCGGCGGCGTACAGTTCCATCAGCTTGCGGTGAACCGCCTCGTTTAAGCGGTCCAGCTGCAGCCAGCGCCGGGCATAAATAATCGCCTGGTTGGAGTCACCCCTGGACTGGAAGCCCTCCGCCAGTCTTTCCAGTACAAATGCAAACTCCCGGCGCAGGCTTTCCGCCTGGAAGAACTGCCAGTCGTCAAAAGCAGGTGCATCCGGCAGGCCGAAGCCTTCCATAAAGTCCCCCCGGTACAGATCAAATGCATTTTGCAGCGCTTCCAAGCATTCTTTACAGGTCCCGCCCGTAGGGTGGTTGTGCCCCTCCCAGAGAGCTGCCAGGTCCCGGAACTGGTGGACATCCAGCTCGATGTCCCCCTGGGGGTCTATGCCGATAATATCCCGCTCGATGAGCAGGTGCTCTCCGCCGAGCGATTTTTTCAGGGTTGAAAGGTTACGGCGCAATCCCGCCCGGGCGTAACTTGGGTCGTGGTCCGGCCAGAGCAGGGCGGTCAGCGTCTCCCGGGTGTGAATTTCTCCAGTGACCGCCAGGTATGCCAGCATTGCTGTATTTTTGCGGATACCCGGTTTAAATTGTTCCCCATCAAGTTCAAATTCTGGTGCGCCGAGCAGCCCCAGTCTCAAATTCGACATATATTCACCCCGCCGAAATATTCATTATAAAAAACGCCTATTTTTGTAACGATTCCGGAACGCTTATGGGACGCCTCCTTGAACGTTTTGCGGACGCATGCTGGCTAGAATAATCCCAACAAAATAAATCTCTTTGCAGACAAACCATATTTTATCAGAAGGGAATAACCCCGCAAAATTTAGAAAAAGGAGTGAATAAGATGAACAGCACAAGTATTCTCGAACAATTTGTTGTCAAGGGGAAAGGCGCCTCAGCCCAGAAAAAGTCCATTTTCACAATTCTCGTTATTATAACGGCTGTCGCGTTCACCGGCCTGATTGTTTTCCTGGCGTCCGGCACCGGCGCCCAGGAGCTGGGCGGATCGGGTGGTTTCTCCATTTCCGGGAACCCGGAACTGCTGGTCGCACAGAGATACGCTGCTGAAATTGCGGCCCGCGGCGAGACTCTCTTCGAAATCCAGAACCCGGAGTTGAACCTGGTCATGCGGCTGCAGGATGCCGGGGCTGCAGAGAGTGGTATTACTGAATATCCAAGTCCGGAAGTTTTGTTCGCAAGCCGCGTTGGACCGGATTGGATTGAGAACCCGGAGCTGAACCTGCTCAGATGGTATAAAAACTACCTCGGACAGATATCGCATTATAAGAATCCCGAATTGATGGTTGCCGGGCGCTACGCGGCAGGTTCCTCGACCACCAGCGGGCTGACCATTGAACAGAAATACGCCGTGATGGGCGTTGAAGCCAGCCAGCCCGTCTCGGTCTATGCCAACCCCGAACTGGGAGTTGTGAGCCGCTTCGCTTTAGTAGATGGGCCGGTTTCTTTCTCGGATAATCCCGAATTGATGGTCGCCGGGCGCTACGCGGCAGGCTCTCCTGTTGAAACGGGTTTGACCATTGAACAGAAATACGCCGTGATGGGCGTGGAAGCCAGCCAGCCCGTTTCGGTCTATGCCAACCCCGAACTGGGAGTTGTGAGCCGCTTCGCTTCAGTAGATGGGCCGGTTTCTTTCTCGGATAATCCCGAATTGATGGTCGCCGGGCGCTACGCGGCGGGTACCTTGCCAGCCAGCGGATTGACCATCGAGCAGAAGTATGCCGTGATGGGCGTTGAGATCAGCCAGCCCGTCAGTATCTATACAAACCCGGAGGTCCAGTTAGCCCAACGCCTTGCGGGGATGAGCGAGCCCGTCTCCTTATATCCAAATCCAGAAGTCACGCTTGCCCAGCGATTTGCCGAAAAATTTGGGGCGGGCTCGCAGGGCTGGGCGGTCAATCCCGAACTGGCTCTTGCCCAGAGGTTCGCAGTCCAGCCATACAGCGCAGAATTTTTATCGCAAAACCCTGAAGTCAGGCTGCACCTGCAGTTCGTCCAGGGAGGTTAGCCGGCTTGAATATCTTGGATAAACAAATCGACCGCTTGGGCTTTCCGTGAGCGGTCGATTTGATTTCCGGCTTCCTTTTCGATTATTTATTTTGGGTTGGAGTATAATCTGTGTGTAAACCTCAGTTTAACGTTATACCCTCCATCGCTGGCGGTTCCCCCGACTCGCAGCAACAACCCCATCACAAACAAACCTGTCGAACAAGCCGCAGTAAAGTCCCCTTTGGTTCTTTTTCTCTGAACCGGGGGAATATACTCATCCATTTTAAAAGGAGGTGAAATCCCGGAAAAAACCTGTAACCGCTGTTTTGAGGTTATGACTGGTAAACATCCGATTAATCTACAAAAGGAGGCAGCATGTTATTTGTCGCATTACTCAAGGTGAGAGCCGGCACGATCCAGGAGCGGACTGCCCGCCGGCTGGAGTGGAAAGTGCCCGAGGGATCGAAAATCCTGGCTGAATACTGGCTGCAAACGCCGGATCCCAATGCGATTGTGGTCAGCGAAGCGGACCATATCAGCCAGATCTGGGCGATGACCATGGGCTGGGACGATGTCTTTGATATTTCTGTGTATCCTGCAGTTGATGCCCAGGAGGGGATTGAGCTTCTGAAACAAATGCTTTAGAAAAAAGGGCAGGTCAGCCGTTTGATCCCGGCGAGTCTGATCTGCCCGGTTTTTATCCTGTTCTCCCTTTACTATAATTTATACAAGCGCTTTTTTATTTAATATTCCTCAACGAAGTTAAGGTCAGTTGACAGATGGTCCGGTTCAATCCCTTCAAACCGGGCGGAGCCTGCATAAAAATCGACCTGGACAGGTCCCAGGAGCCTTATTACCCGGGCGATAAGCTCGAGCTGGAGGTCACCCTGCTGGCTGAGACAGACCTGAATGTCGAAAAATTCTGGTGTGGGCTGGTTTCCTGGGAGCAGGTGACCAGCGAGGATTCAGACGGCTACAGCACCAGCTGGAAAACCCTGGATGAAATGGAAGCGGAGCAGGTTCTGGCGGGAATTTTTGAGATCGCCTCCGGGACTGAGCGTACATTTCAGCTGCGATTCTGGATTCCAAAAGACGCTTTTCCGCCCTGCAGCGGCATTTACGTCAGCGGCGGGCTGCAAGTCCAGGCCAGGCTTGAACTGGCATCCCAGAAGGACATAATCCATAAGATCGAAGTGCCGCTGGTTGTGCCTCCGCCTGAAAAAAGACCGCCCGCCGGGGAGCATAAAGGATCAAACCAGCCTGAGGAGCTCGATATAGGCCTCAGGCTGCCGGCTTTAGATCCTTGATCCCATTTTCCTGAAAAAATCGCCAGCAGTTAAAAGACTTTTTGGATTATAATTATCAAATATCTGAAATGTTTTAATAAATTCCTAAAAATTATAGTTAACTTTGAATTGGATT
>Ga0180437_10012063_pt1 | contig 10279 bp, 13 predicted proteins | sample SS_ome_4_FD_132410 | JGI IMG/M metagenome (GOLD analysis project Ga0180437, IMG submission 132410) | Hypersaline lake sediment archaeal communities from the Salton Sea, California, USA - SS_3_D_1 metaG | ecosystem: Environmental > Aquatic > Non-marine Saline and Alkaline > Hypersaline >... | reverse complement strand
GGTCCCTGGATTTCTGAGAAGGATAGTACAGGCAGAGAGCTCCTCTTTGTTTAGGATCACCGCAGGAATTCAGGTGTACCTCCACAGCAAGGTTCGGCTTTGCCTGGTTCACGATCTGCACCTTAGCCTTCAGGCGCTCCGCGAAATTCACTATTTCGAATCCCTTCTGAAAAAGCATCCTGTACGCAAAGCTGACAATCTTATTAGCCTCTACGAACTCAGCAAGCTTGCCATCTACTGAAAGGGCGCCGATATCCCCGGGTGGATTGTGCCCGCAATCAATAGCTATTCTCATGGCAGCCTCCTATCTGAAAAATCTTATGAGCACTCCAATGGTTGATATAAGTGCAGAGACACCAATTGAAATGCCAATTATTTTGGCTCTCCACATCATGAGGTTAATTGTCTTCTTTTCGAGGCAATCAACCTTATTCTCGATTCGTTCAAGGATCTCCTTGATCCATTCAATGTCAGTTTCGATCCCGTTAAGGCTTCTCGGTTCCTTGTCCATTAATTCCCCCGTTCTGCACCTTCTTTTGCCACACATTCACTCCAAGATATGCGAATATGCCAATCAATACCGGATAGGTGTAGAATTTCGCAAATGTCCAGTCTCTAATGACATAACTCCATATCACAACAACCCACTCTACCAGTATTGCGCCGATAAGAAGCGCGGTGAATTTGCGCCCGCCCAATCTCTCATACCATCTCATAGCGTCCTCCTATTCTGGATACAGATCACCGACAATAAGAAGCTGACCGCTGAAAGTGAATCCCGCAGGCACGGAAACATCGATGACCGTATTGCTGTCTTTGATTACCCTGATTCGCGTTCCTGCAGGAAGATTCTCCGCTGCCTTGTGAATGTAAACAGATCTCGTTGTATACTCCTCATATGGCATATCGGGTGCGAGTAGCGGAGCTGTAAGTATAACAATAGCTAGCAAAGCAAAAAGGTATTTCACCATTCCTCCTATTTTTTGTCTGTTACTACGAATGTATCACCAGTTGTTGTAGCAAACATGAGTGAGTCGTTCCGGACAAAGATCTTCCCGAGGTTGGTCCCACCCTGTCCCAGTTTGAAGCTGTCCATGTCTGCATCGAAATAGTGCACCAGGTCAGTGATTTGTACCTCGGTGGTGTCAACGAAAAGCAAGGAGCTATCATCGTGTGAAGCATCGAAGTCAGGATACTTACAAACACGAAAAGCCGGCGAGCCCGTGTTCGCTATGTTGCAGTATATATCGTTCTCGAAGCCATAGATGAAGACGTCTCTGCCTGCCTGGCTGCCTCCCGAATATAGGCTGATATAGCCATCAGCGAAGTGATGATTCGGTCCGTTGAAATAGTTGCCCTTATAGCGTGTTCCATTCTGATAGTAGATGTCGCCTGAACCATACATATCGATGCACGTGAACCAGTTGCCGCTTGCGAATTTCGTGTTCGACATGTCGATGATCGTCCCGCCGTTTGGGACGGTGTCGATGATTGTAATAAACGGATCCCAGTTATTTCCTTTGTGGTCGAATATAACTGGACCTGAGTGAACAACAGAATCGGGGAATTCCGTTCTCGAACTATCATTGGGGAGAATGAAATTGAATTTCCCTGTATCCGCACTTGCGCTTGGCGAGCCCCCGCCTTGCGGGTATACCACGGCTCTTGTGCCTCCGAGTTGAGCGATGATAGAATCATTGGCTGTATCTGCACCGAAAAAGCCAGAGCTGGGATTTGTAGGCAGTCCGCCATTGAATTGCGGGATAAAGAGAGAATCATAGATATGAAAACCTCCATAGAAGAATGATTGACCATAGTTCCATTCAAGCTTTGGTGCAAAATATCCCTTGATTTGAAGGAGCAGTCGCAATGAATCTTCTCCTCCAATGCTATCATAGCTCCATATTTCAAAACGTCCTGCTTCATCGAGAACTCCACTATAGAAATACGGCAACCTGTGAAATACCGTCACGCCATCAGTCATGATTTTTGGGCCATATGCATTCCCCGTAACATCAAGACCTTCTCCTGCAATTTTCAGTTCTGGTCCCTTGTTATTATTAAATGTAGTGATTGTCCAATTCCGGATACTGTCGCCAGTAAATCGATTATAGTAGATGCGCTGCCGATACCGCTTGAAGTGATCGAATATCATACCTTGCTCAGCTCCCATGGATCCAAAACTATCGCTTACAGAAAAGAGACTATCGATACAGAAAAATGTATATTTGTCCGCACTAAAGGGTCCAGGAGCATTATCGATGAAAAGACTCTCCATTTTGGGATAGTAATTAATAAACCATACTGAGCCCGTAGTATCGATCAACATGAATGTATCCTGGGCAGAACCAGCCCGGCGAATAACAAGGAATGCAAGGCTGTCATCGCGATTGCCGTTGAACTCAATGTGATCATACCCGATTTTCCATCCCTTATCGGCAAAAGCCGGAAAAGCTAGCAAAAGGATCCAGAATAGGATCAGTATTCCTTTCTTCATTATGCCTCCCCTACCAAAACAAGAACATTGACATAGATTGGGAGATCATCTCCCCAGGCCTCGGATGCGGTGATGGTGAATCCGGAATCGGTTACGTTTGTAATGTAGAAATGCCGGTCTCCTTCGACATGAGAAAGGATCACCATAGCATTCTTAATTGCTGCAGGAAGCGGATTCCCGTTTTCATCATTGATTCCTGAAAAACTGACATTTTGCGGTGTTTGGGTGACCTGGAAGCGAGAGAACCAGCGCCATGCGACTCCCAGCGGAATATTTGGCATTACCAGTGTGCTGCCATCGCGTATGTCATACTTCGGTGCAATGACACCGTTTCCTTCCTCCACATATCTTATTTTGATTAGATAAGTGCCATCCTGGTTGTCAGTCACATTTGCATCATTCAATTGTGTCCCGGCAGGGAAGCAGTGTATCGTTCTACCAGGCAGGCTTACCCCATTAAAGCTTGATACTCTGATTAAATGCCATATCTCCTTTCCCATGCTATCTCCTAAACTGGCGTTTCCAGGCTAATGTCAATGATTTTCTCTCCTGTGAACACAAGTGTTCCTTGCCATCCAACCCATTTCGCAAATGCATAGGGGAATACCCAATCACTATCCAACAGCACCCAGTAATCGATTGACGGTTCATCATCGTGGGGAATAACTTTGATTTTCCCTGAATGATTATGAAGGTCCTGAAGGAACTCCTGACATGTCCTATTCTGATTGCTCTTTGTCGCGACCCAGTCATCGAATCGGAAGTCAAGCTCGATATGGACGCGATAACCGCGCCAGAAGCGCTTGATCGATCCATCGTCCATGACCTTATCGGCGCAATCTTTCTCTCTCAGGAAATTAACTCTAATATTCTCCTCTTCCCTCAAGGTTAAAAGGAAATAGTCCTGCAGTTGATCACCAGCTGCATTCCAACGTTCGATTTTGCACCGACCTTGTCCACCAAGCATTTTTCTACGTGTTTATGACTATTGTATTGCCTACCGATACAACGTTTATGATTTTGGGCTCAGCTTCAAACTGTACCAATTTGAGAATAACATCGTTTGCACCTTCCTGTTTTGGTTCGGAATCGAAGCTTTTTTCATAGACAAGCATATCGTATGTTCGCCATTCTCCCCCATCTTTGTCTTTGAGCGTAACAGTGATCTTATCGAGTGCTTCAAGCTCAACGAAAAATGGGGCTATTATGCTTCCTATGAGTCTATCAACTTCAAGGAAGTCATAGTATCTCTGGGCCGTTATATCCAAAGCTTGCCCGGTAACGTATGGGACTTCGATATCCAGGCAATTACGATTGAATCCAAATTTGCCCTTGGTTACTTCTTCCTTCGTTTCCGGGTTATATAGCCTCACTCCATCAACCTTATTCCCCCAGTAATCCAGTTTAGGCTGCAGGTTGTACTGCGTTTCATTAAGGGTTGCGACCGGATCCTTGTCCAACGCCCTGTAGTAGAATCGCGCTTTGCCCTTCTCGTACACATCGATAACGCAGCAGTAGTCCTCAGCCAGCTTCTGCAGCAATTGCCTTGCATTCATTTCCGTTGTGTCCAGTTTCGGAATCGTCCCGAGGATCTGGGAACTGAAAAGGAAAGGAATTAGCTGCTTGGTCACAGGCTGCAGCACCAAACCACAATAATTGTGTATTACCTCTTCATTGATTATTTCCTCATACAGCATAGGGCCGATTTCACTGATCTCATAATCTCCTCTGAGAAATCCATTTTCCCGGTTGACGATATTACCGGTCTCGACATTGATGTTCCCAATTTGATATCCTTCCGGAGAATTCCACCAGTAGGTGTAGAATTTTTCAAGGGCCTGGGAGGATGAACGGTCGATATTCTTGCTCTTATTGCTTGCCGGCTGCCCCATACCGTGCCAATTGCCATTATGATGAATCGAAAGCATATATTTGTTTGAGGATGTATGCTGCCACACAAGGATCGCCCGGTATTGATTATTGGTTGAATTGTGGTTTGACCGAGCTCGCTCCATGGTCCTGCCCTCGATAGAATCATTCCAGATCTTCTCGAAACTGTCGCTGGTGATGTCGTATTTGAAAATATTAAGATCAAAGGGGGATGTCCATAAACGCATGCCATAAAAGAAGCATTTCTTAATTCCCTGCTGCCAGGCACAGCATGCAACGTCATCCGGGAAGATATTGTTTATGGATCCACCGGGACCATGGAGCGCTTTCACTCCGGACTGAGTCAAAGAACTGCCATTCCAATGCAATTTTTGAAGTGATGCAACAGGGTTCCCTCCCCCTACCCTTTGCGCAAATGGGATATAAAGATCATCATCGTCGAATGTGCCGGCTGCCCGGGCAAGATAGAAAACCCAAGTTTGATCCGTTGAGCAATCCGGATTCGGATCATCTTTTGCCGGTGAGGCATCCGAAGAAAAGTCGAATGTGTAGTCTACGCCTGAAGCATTTGAATTCAGTTTGTAGAGCTTTGCTGCAGAAATCCTGTCTCCCCTTCCTGCCCCATCTACAGAATTCCCTGTTATTGTCCACCAGGAACTGGCAAAATGGAAGAACCCCACTCCACGCTTATTCTGACCATTATAGAATCCATTGCCCTCCGCGACCCATTCATAGTTTACTTCATGGGTGCTAGTATCTATTGTGATTTTGCAAAGCCAATTCTGGTCGTTGTCTTCATTATTATCCATTCTCGAACGGACCCAAACAAGCATGGTAGCAATATTATTTGAATAGCTGGTGAGAACCGCTTCCGTCACAATAGCCTCTATAGCTCCTTCAGTGCCAGCGGCGGGTGGAACCGTGCTGAGGTAGGTGAAGGATCTTCCTATCTGGCTTTCAAGATCCGCTATGTCGATATCATAGGTGTCGATATCACAAGCCTTGAAAATTTCTTCAAGGACATCTTCGAGAAAAGCGTTTTCATAGAAATAGCAGGCTTTTATTCCTTCATCAGTTTGCCTGATCACAAAATTGTCGGTTTCCGCTTGATCTGGAAGTTCGGAATAATCGACATCAACTCGAATGCTCCTTTGCTTCATTTTATCATACAGAGGGAGATTGGTTTCGTCACCGGTAACAAATACCTTATTGCCATCACAGTACTGAAGATATTTCGAGGTTCCCTCCATGCCAAAATCCATCTTGACCACGCCAAGGCGTCCCTGCGGACCTTCTGGATAGTAGTCCACTGAAACTCCGGAGATATTCCGGAACACAAACTCGTTGTTGGGATCTGCGATTAGTTCCGCATTGACATTTTCGAGATCCTGCAGCCAACCGGTCGCGCTAAACACTGCGGTTTCCCGATTTGGCCTCTTGGGCCTGCGACCTACCTTCCCGTCAAAAACAAGGATCCACTCATAGGGGTATACCTGGGTAAGGGTCACATATATCTGCAGGCGATATCCCCGTTGCAATCCACCATGCCAGTCGTCAAAAAGCCCGGTTTTGTCACTCTTGAAAAACATCTCATCGTCTTTGACCGTTACGGTTACTGCCGGGGGCTGGAAATTATTGAACGTTTTCCTCTCTACTCTATCGATAATCCGGGATATCTTCTGTACCAGGTTCTCTCCATTGTAATTGGTCAGTGTAATAGCAGTTTGAGATCCGGTCAGGTCGGTAAGAACAACCTTGCGCGAGGTCCCCTTGATATTTCCTCTGTTTCTTATGTCCTTGAACGCTTGCGATACGGTTTTCATGCATCCAGTCCTTCGATCAAAGGAAGCACTTCTTCTCCGAGAATTCGGGCAAGAATTCGCTTATTCCCTTCCGATAATCCCCCTACACGCCTTACAAGTAGATCCTCTGTAGCATTATAGATCTCAACCTTGGTTTGCATTGCCTTAAATAGCTCAGTCAATTGTTGCCCGTTTAGGACCCATTCTGTCTCGTAATGCTCACCGGTCAACACACCATGCTTTGTAAGAGTTGGTTTGTTTACCTTGGTGACAATCCCCTGTTGTGCTTTGGGTACTGCGCTTACACCGCCTTCAGCAAATTTCAATAGCTCCCCAAGGAATCCCAAACCGAATTGATCAACACCGGGTGGCAGCAGATTCTTTGCAGCGAGCATGGCGCCGGCTCTGAAAAGATTTTGAAGCCATTTATCGCTTCCTGTCACCATCTGACCCCAGGCCTGGCCGAGAGACCGCGTGGCCTGGTCCAGCCCCTTGATTTTTCCCCTCAGCGCGTCATAGAGCGATGATTGCACTTTGAGCTGTTCTGTCCCTTCTTTGAGGATCGGAAAATATCCCTTCTCCATGGTAAGTTTTGCCTGAAGTTCAATCCACTTGCGCTCTGTCTCATCAAGGACGGTTTTGTATTCCCGGTATGATTGAGTGATGCTTGGTTGAATGAGCTCTATATTTTTTAGAATCTCCAGTCGCTCTTTTTCAGCTTCTGAAAGGCCGCCTATGGACGCCGTCAAATCTATGACCTTTTCATTGAAATCCATGGTCTCCCAGTTGATTCTCTTGAAGCTTCCATGAATCTCGTGAATCCTTTGGGTTGCTCTTTCGACATTGCCACTAAGATGGTCATATTGCTTCGCATTTTCTTCCGTCCTTGGTCCCAATGCTTCCAACTCTTTTCTCTGTTCCGTGAGATATACCTTCATTCGTACAGCAGATTTTGCATATTGCTCTGAGGTCTTCTCCTTCACTATTTCAGATGTTAGTTCATGGTAAGCGTCCAACATCTTGTTGACTGCCCACAAACCTGCAGCAAGAGCTACCATACCTCCCGTAAGCTGTTTGGTGTGTCCTGACAGTTTGGGAACGACCTTTGTGAGGGATGTGAAGCCCTTATGTGAATTTCCAATAAATCCAAGCCAATCATCCTTCTTGCTGAGGATCTTCTCAATTTTGTCATTCCACCCCTTCAGTTTCTCATTGCTCTCAATCAGAGGTTTAGACAGCTTGTATAGTGCCTGTCCCATCTTGCCGACTATTTTGATCGCGTCCGATGTCTTATCGACAAAACCTTTGAGCTTATCAATGCTATTTTCGAGAGCCTCATCCCACTCCTCAGCATGCATCCTGATCTCGCCCCAGATTTCGCCTATCTTTTCTCTAGCAGGCATTATGTGCTCCTGAATAACCGGTCTTCATATTCATCGACACCTTCATCAGTCAGGTCCTTGTAGAGCGGCCTATCCTTTGCGACCCTGTTCCATTTGGCCCAGCTCTCCAATATGGAGAAGAATGTATCAAACGGCATCTTATTGAGTTCGCCGGGGCTTATTCCGTGGCTTGCGAAGGCGGTGTAGATATCTCCATCTGTGATGCGAATGAGAACACGCTGTCGATCTTCCCCTGAAGATCCTTCGCATATTTCACGAAAAAATTTCTATTCACCTCCAGAATTTCAATAAAATAATCGAATACAACCTCTGAATCCATTTTTGTGATTGCGCTCTCTTCGATATCTGTTCCACAGGCAACGATCGTGCGGATGAATCCTTCCATCTCATCCTCGCCCTTCTCTCTCAGATTTCTCAGAGCGTGCCGTATTTTATTGAAATCTTCAAAGATGAACTTGTGAATCTTCGGTTTCTCTTGCAACCAAAGCCTCCTTACGTGATTCGCTTATCCTGCCCGAGCTCCGCGCCAACAGCGCTTGCCTTCTCCACCGAGCGGATCTCGAACTCATACCTGCACTGCTCCCCCATCTCGTGAACGATCTCCGGCGCTGCAACAATGTATCCATCAGGGATCTTAATTTCCTGGGTTTTTCCGTTCGCGAGGTTCTTGGTGTAGATGTATTCCGCCCTGGTTGATATCGCGGTATCGCCTTTAGGGAATTTAATGATCATCGCTTCCACCGTCTGGTATGAATACCAGGCGTATACGGTATCGGGATCCGTCATGCTGCCGCTCGCTTTTCTTGCCACATAAGCAAATGGATATCCAACCTGGAAATCGACATCCTCATCGAACTCGGATCCTGCCTGCCCGCTGTCCGGCCAGATGCCTCCGGGAGTCCTTCCGGCTGTTGCGATAGTTCCCTGCCCTGTGCCCCCCGATACGGTCGCAACCTCGGCATCCTGGTATACATCTGCATGGGTGTCTCTCGAAACGAGCCAGGTGCGCGTGGTGTTGTTATAAGCAACGAGTGTCCCGGTGTCCCCTGATGTTCCCCCGGTCACAGTCTTCCCTATGTCGCCCTCGACTGCAGGCGTATAGCCGCCTGAATCGAAAACCAATTCAATGACCTCGAAGGATATGGGCACCTCGGAGGCTCTCCCTTGAGCGAGTAGGGTTTTATCACCATTCAGATGTGATCCGGAGACAATGATTTCCTCAGCCTTCACGATCGCCCTGCCGGTGTTCTCGGCAACAGGTGTCAGCCCAAGGACTTTGGCTATCTGATCATGGGTGTGCTTGTCGCATCTTACCTTCATGGAATCCCAGAGATAGAATTCCTTGGTGTCAAGGATGCCGCCGGTTTGTGGATTCGGTATCTCATGGGACTGCTTATTGGGCTGGTGTCCCATCATGTGGACATTGCCAACATCCACACCGTTGATAGCCAGTTGCCCAACGTTGACTTCAACATTTTTCTCGTAATTCATTACTTTTCACCTCCTTTGGTGAACTTCATTTCATTGATCAAGCGAGTCAGCTCCGGGATCTCTGCCTGCAGATCTCTCAGCTTCTTGAGCTTTTTGGCTTTTTCCCTTTCGAGCTCGCTGATCGATTTTTCCTTTTTGCCCATAAGACCTCCTATGTGGAATAGCTTATCAAAAGGCTGATCTCAATTTGAATGACCCTTACTTCCTGCTTTAATTGCTCCCCAACCGCCTGCAGATAAGTGCATCTTCCAAAGCTTATCTTATTGACTTTTCCATCCAAGTGTATTGGTGCTTCAGTCAGTTTGTCCTTGATGTCCTTTTCCCGCTCAAAAATGCCCTGAAGGCTCTGCGTGCCGGTGACCTGTTTCTCTTTCTCCCATAGTACGAAAAACACCCAAAGAGTGAGGTTCAGTTCCTCGAGCGCGTAATTCCCGCCGGTATTATCGTAATGATCCTCTTTGACTTCAGTGGTGTAGGGCTCCAGCATCGCACAGGGCATGCTGTCATCAGGGATGGTTGTCGGATCCACAAATCCATCATATACATTTTCCATCCAGGAGATGCTGTCAAGCCTTGAGATCATCTCTTGCCAGACTGCTTTCTTATCCACTCTTCACCTCGCTCCAGAATTTTTGACCGAGGATTCTCTGGATCTTTCGCCTGAGTTCTTTAAGGCTTGGCGCGATATAGGGACGCTTGGGCATCTTAATTTCCGGGATATTGGCATATTTGGCAAATACCTCTTTCCCGTCAATCATGAATCGCAGCGCCTTCTTCTTGACGGGATATACCGTGTGTGCAGGAATTGATCCCCCGAGCTCGTGGATCCTCGCATATTCCACATTGGTTCCGACCCGTCCAACAACGTCATGGCCTTCGATATCCACATCCTTGGTTATGCTTCCTCGTAGCCTATCAGTCCTCACATGTAATACTTGACCGCTCAGCTTTTTTGCAACGATGTATCCTCGCAGTACTTCTGTTGCTGTGAGCATAGCTATCCTTGCTGCTGCAGGCGCTCTTTCTTTGAATTTTTCCAGGTTTGAAAGCACCTCTTTCTGTCCCTTCAGCTTCAATGATGCCATTATGCTATGGTTACCTTTCTGTATTTGTTGAGTACTGCATCGATGCTTTTTTGAGAAAAAACCTTATTATCACCTTCTTTTTCTGTAACTACATGCGTTGCATGGAAGGTG
>Ga0180437_10012062_pt1 | contig 10280 bp, 6 predicted proteins | sample SS_ome_4_FD_132410 | JGI IMG/M metagenome (GOLD analysis project Ga0180437, IMG submission 132410) | Hypersaline lake sediment archaeal communities from the Salton Sea, California, USA - SS_3_D_1 metaG | ecosystem: Environmental > Aquatic > Non-marine Saline and Alkaline > Hypersaline > Sediment... | reverse complement strand
GATTGAAATCGGGGAAGGCGGCCACCGTATCGAGCTCCTTCCACAGCCGCTGGCGGTGGCGGCCGTCGCCGTGCAAGCGGTAGGCCAGCGCCAGCGTGTACACGTGGCCGAGCACGCGGCGGCTGGTGCTCAAGAGCCGTTTGCCGTCGGGCAGGACATGCCTCGGCAGCGAGGCACCCAGCACGCCGTCGGCCTCGCGGCGAAGCTCCGCGTCCCACTTCGCCAGCAATGGATCGGCGGCCACGCGGCGCTTGAGATCCTCGAACCCCTCTTGATCGATAAGGAGCCGGGGATGCCCGGGCTTGAGCCGGGCGATCAACGCCTCGGCACCGGGAACGCCTGCGGCCGGCTCTTCGGCAGCAGTCGCAATAGCTGCACCCACGAGCGTGAAAAACACCGCAAACACGACAAACGGCAGTTGCCAGGGGGAACACATGGGCAGGACTCCTTCAAGAGGGGCAAAAACGACACCGCGGTCTTCGCTGCATCCAGCCCCTAACCGGCGGCTAACAGCCGCCGGTGACGCAAGCGCCTTGACGAGCGGCGATTCACACGGCAGGCATTCCGGCGGCCGTTGGCCGCCGGCTGTTTTGCTGATCCAGGGTATCTGCTTCGGCGGGCCATGGCAAGCTAGTCGCGGCATTTCGTTGACACGCGCTTCCAGCGCCACTAGAGTGTCACCGTGGACTGGGGCGCCGGACCGACGTTCGCCTTGCGCCCCCGCTTGCCAGCCAATTCTCGTAGGGGAGGCCATGCCATGAAGCGATCGACTTTTCTGGTCCAACCTTGGGGCCGGCTCTTGCTGGCCGCGGCCGTCTTCGCCGTCGTGTTTTCTCCGAAGGCGGCCCGCTCCGCCGAGCCCCAGCGGGCACTGCTCGCCGGGGCGGCGGCGAGCAACATCACGCCGCCCTTGGGCGCGCTCGTCGTCGGCGGCTGGGGTCCGCACCCGGCCACGCACGTCCACGACGAGCTTTTCGCCAAGTGCCTCGTGCTCGACGACGGCAAGACGCGGCTGGTGTTTGTCATTTGCGACAACGTCGGCATTCCCCGCGAGGTCTTCGACGCCGCCAAGCAGTCGATCCGCGAGCACACCGGCATCCCGGTGGAACATATGCTGATGGCCTCCGACCACACCCATTCGGCCGCCAGCGCCCGCGGCGAGAAACGGATGGCCGTCTCCGAGACGCTCAGCGACTACCAACAGTTCGTGGCGACGCGGATCTCGGACGGGGTGCGGCGGGCGGTGAACAACCTCGAGCCGGCGCGGATCGGCTGGGGCTCGGCCAGCGAGCCCTCGCAGGTCTTCAACCGCCGCTGGCACCTAAAGCCCGGAACGCCCATCCCGAACCCCTTCGGCGGCGAAGACAAGGTGATGATGAACCCGGGCCGCGGCAGCGACAGGCTCCTTAAACCCGCCGGGCCCACCGACCCCGAGATTGCTTTCCTCTCCGTGCAGTCGACCGATGGCCGCCCGATCGCGCTGGTGGCCAACTATTCGCTGCACTACGTCGGCGGCGTGCCGGGCGCGACGATCTCGGCCGACTATTTCGGCGTCTTTGCCGACCGCATCCAGGAGCTTCTCGGCGCCGACCGGCTCGACCCACCTTTCGTGGCGATGATGTCCAACGGCACCAGCGGCGACGTGAACAACATCGACTTCCTGGGCGGCTCGTCGCGAAAAGCCCCCTTCGAGAAAATCCGCGAGGTGGCCGACCTGGTGGCCCGCGACGTCTTTGAGGCCCACAAGAACATCCAATTCCACGACCGGGTCGAGCTGGGCGCCCAGCAGGAAGAGCTGACGTTGGCCGTCCGCAAGCCCACCGCCGACGAGACGGCCTACTTCCAGAAAGTGCTCGCCAAGGGGGAGGATGAAAAACCCTACCACGTCCGCGAGAAGATCTACGCCCAGCGGGCGCAGGATCTGGCCGAGTCGCCGGACAAGGTCTCGGTAATTTTGCAGGCGTTTCGCGTCGGTGACGTCGGCATCGCGGCGATTCCCTTCGAGGTGTTCACCGAAATCGGCCTGGAAATCAAGCGGGAATGCCCGCTGCCGAAGGCGTTCACCATCTCGCTGGCGGGCGGCTCCTACGGCTACCTGCCCACACCACGGCAGCACGCCCTGGGCGGCTACGAGACGTGGCTCGGCACGAACAACGTGCAGTTGGACGCCTCGGAGAAGATCGTCGCGCGGCTGTTGGCGATGTTCGAGCGGCTCAAGCAATCGCAATGACCGCCGCAGAGCGTAGCGAGTGCGCAAAGCGCCGGTGGGGCAAAGCATCAAGAAGAGGGCTCACGCAAAGGCGCAAAGCCGGCAAGAGCATAAGAGAAGATCCCGGTCTTGCCCTGCTTTGTGTCTTTGTGCCTTTGCGTGAGATTGCCTCGCCCCGCAAACATTACTGGAATGCCCGACGGAGTATGATTCTATGAGATTTTCAGTCGCCTGGCCGGCGGTTTTTGTCTTTGGCGTCTTCGGCATGGCGTCACTCTCTGTTGCCGGCGACTGGCCGCAGTTTCGCGGCCCCGGCGGGCGGGGAATCTCGGACGAGACCGAGGTGCCGGTCACCTGGAGCCGGCAGGAAAACGTCCGCTGGCGGGCCGAGCTGCCGCCGCCGGGCAACAACTCTAGCCCCATCGTCTCCGGCGACGCCGTCTTCCTCGCCGTCGCCACCGACGAAGGGCACCGGCGGAGCCTGCACTGCTACGACCGCGACTCGGGCGAGCTCCGCTGGCAGCGAACCGTCAACTTCGAGGGCGACGAGCCCACCCACCGCACCAGCCCGTACGCCGGCAGCACGCCCGCCGCCGACGGCGAGCGCGTCGTCGTCTGGCACTCCTCGGCCGGAATGCACGCGTACGATTACGACGGCAACCCGCTCTGGTCGCAAGACCTGGGCCCGTTCATTCACATCTGGGGCTACGGCGGCTCGCCGGTGATCGTCGGCGACCTGGTCGTCTGCAACTGCGGCCCCGGCGAGCGGCAATGCGTCGTCGCTCTCGACAATCGCGACGGCCGCGTCGTCTGGAAGACCGCCGAGCCGAACGGAACCGACGGCCGCCAAAAACCCTGGATCGGCTCCTGGAGCACGCCCGTGGTCGCCCAGGTCGACGGCCACGAGCAGATCCTCGTCAGCTACCCCGACCACGTCAACGCCTACAGCCCGGCCGACGGCTCGGTCCTCTGGCAGTGCGACGGGCTGGACAAGCTCGTTTACACCTCCGTCCTGTTGGGCGACGGCCTGGCCGTCTCGATGGGCGGCTTCCGCGGGCCGGCCATCGGCTTCCGTCTCGGCGGGGCGGGAAACGTCACCGAAGGGAACCGGCTCTGGCGGGTCGAGAAGAACCCTCAGCGGATCGGCTCCGGCGTGATCCTCGGCAAGTATCTGTTCATGGTCAACGAGCCGGGCACCGCCGAATGCATCGACCCGGCCGGCGGCGAGCCGCTCTGGCAAGAACAGTTGCCCGTCAAGGGCCCGATCTGGTCGTCGCTCGTGGCGGCGGCCGGCCGCCTCTACGTCACCACGCAGCAGGGCGACACGGTCGTCTTCGCCGCCGACCCCGAGAAGCTAGAAGTCCTCTCGGTCAACTCGCTGGGCGAGAAGACCAACTCGACCATCGCCATCGCCGGCAGCCGCATCTACCACCGCACCCACGCCGCGCTTTATTGCATCGAATAGCCCCGCGCCCCGCTCGGCTCAATGTGGGGCGGCGGGTTTGCGGAAGTTGGCGGTTGCGTCTTTTTCGGGGTCGTGGTTGGGGTTGGGGCCGGGCATCTGCGCGGCGACCGCCTCGCGCCACTGGTGGAGCAAACGGCGGAGCTCGGCGGCCCTCTCGGGCATTTTGGCGGCCAGATCGTTCCGCTCGCGAACGTCTTCTCGCAAGTTGTAAAGCTCCACCCGCATGTCCTCGTAAAACTCCACCAGCTTCCACTCGCCTGCCCGAACGGCACCGTACGGCGCGGCGCCGAGGTTGTGGTAGTGGGGAAAGTGCCAGAAGATCGCCTTGCGGGCGAGGCTGGCGGCGGGGTCTTTTAGAAGCGGCACGAGGCTCACGCCGTCCACGTCGGCGTTGTGTCGCGGGTCGCCCTCGACCCCGGCGATCTCCAGGAGCGTGGGGTAATAATCGACCGTGATCACCGGCTCGTGGCAGACGCTCGCCGGCGGAGTCACGCCGGGCCAGCGGACGATCGTCGGCACGCGGACGCCGCCTTCATAGGTCGAGCCCTTGCCGTCGCGCAGCGGCATGTTCTCCGTCGGATCGCCGTCGCGGTCCAGCCCGCCGTTGTCGCCGGTGAGCACGATCAGCGTCCGCTCGGCGATCCCCAGCGCGTCGAGCGCGTCGCTGAGCCGGCCCACGCTGTCGTCGACGCTCTGGACCATCGCGGCGTAGACGGGATTGGTGTGCCGCATGCCGGGCTGGATCAGCTTGCGGTACCTTTCGGCGTAGTCCGGCCTGCCTTCGATGGGCGTATGGACGTTGAAATAGGGGAAGTAGAGGAAGAACGGCCGGCGGCGGTTCGCCTCGATGAACTTGATCGCTTCGTCGGTGAGCCGATCGGTCAGGTAGTCGTCCGGCTTGCTCCCCTCGGCCAGGCCGGTGTCGTAGCCGCGTTTGGCGAAGGGATAGAAGTAGGTGCCGGGGCTGCAGGTGGCGGCCACCTGGACGTCGAAGCCGTGCCGGACAGGGAAATAGTCGCGGTCTTCGATCTGCCGCTGTTGAGGATCGCGCGGCGCCAGGTGCCACTTGCCCACTTGTGCCGTGGCGTAGCCGGCCGGCTTGAGCGCTTCGGCCAGCGTGACGTAGCGGTGTTCCAGCCGCATCGTCCAGTCGGGGATCTTGAGCGGAGCATGGGGCCGCTCGTTCCCGGGGATGAAGTCGGTCACGTGGAGTCGCGCCGGGTACATGCCGGTCATGGCGGCGGCGCGGGTGGGCGAGCAGACGGTGCAGGCGGCGTAGCCGTCGGTGAATCGCATGCCGGCCGCCGCCAGCCGGTCGATGTTGGGCGTGCGATAAAGATCGCTGCCGAAACAGCCCGCGTCGGTCCAGCCCCAGTCGTCGACCAACAGAAAGATCAGGTTGGGCCGCCGGGCGTCGACCGCGTCGGATTGTCCCGCGGCGCCCGCCCCGACGGGGCCAAGGCACGCTGCCACAACGAACAACACGAGGGCAAGGCGGTTCATCGGCGTGGCTCCTTCACTTCTTGCGGAAGATGTGCGGAACGTGGGGGCACTTTCAAATCCGAAATACGAAATCCGAAACACGAAACAAATCCAAAGCTCGAATGTCAAAAGCTCTAAACAAAGACACCGGACCGATCGGATTTGAGCGACTCTATGCGGGAGGTTTGAAGCATTTGGATTTCGTCTTTCGGATTTGTTGAGACTGTAGCAACATTACGGAGCAACCACGAAAGCACGAAAGGACAAAAACGCGAAATCAGGCGAGAAGACGAAGGCATTAGGACTACCTGGCCGAGCAGTCGGAATCCCCTTTGTTTCGCGATTTCGTCCTTTCGTGTTTTCGTGGTCCTTTCAGTGCGCTGATCGCAACGGATCCCCGTATTGGTGCTACACTCTCGATTTGTTTCGGATTTCGGATTTCGCACCTCGGTTGCAGCGTCACGGCGCCGGTCGCTTTGCCCGTCGGCCATTTCACCTCGCGGCTCTTCGGCTGACGACTGAATGCTGATAGCTGACGGCTGATAGCTGACGGCCAACGGCCGGCAGTTCGCTCCTACATCACCTCCGTCGCACCGGGGATAGGGTGCGGGTAGGTGCCGTCGGGGTTGGGGAGCACGGGCGGGTCGGCGTCCCAGTCGTAGCGTTCGGGGGCGAGCACGAGGTTCGAGGCGTAGGCATCGTCCCACTCGATGCGCTGCCCGCTGTGCGTGGCCATGCGGCCGAGGATCGCGACCATCGTGCTGCCGGCCATCGTCTCGGCGTCGTTGATCGGCTTGCCGCGGTCGATGGCGGCGAAGACCTCCTCGAAGCAGTTGATCTCGGGATGGACGTCGGGTTTCTCGATTCGCCAGTTGGTTTCGCCTTCGATGACGTAGCCGCCCCAGCCGGGGGCGCTGGAGAGCCGGCCCTTCGTGCCCATGATCACGAAGCCGACTTCGTTCCAGCAGCCTGTCTGCTGGCGGGTGAAGGTGAAGGCTTGGAGGTTGCCGGGGTACTCGAAGGCCACGGCGTGGTGGTCGAAGATGTCGCCCCATTTGGGCTCGGTCCGCACGCTGCGGCCGCCGTAGCCCCAGGCGCGTTCGGGCCGCTGTTCCTGGACGAACCAGCTCATCAGGTCCATAAAGTGGACGTGCTGTTCGACGATGTGGTCGCCGGAGAGCCAGGTGAAGTAGTACCAGTTGCGCATCTGGTATTTCATCTCGGTGTCGTCGGGCTGGCGGCCGCGGTGCCAGAGGAAGCCGACGTTGTAGTGGCCCTCGATGGCCACCAGCTCGCCGATCGCGCCGTCGTGGACGCGGGCGACGGCTTCCCGCGCGGCGGGGTTGTAGCGGGTCTCGAAGCCGCTGATGAAGCTGAGGTTCTTCCGCCGGGCGACCTGGCCGGCGGCCAGCACGCGGTGGACGCCGGGGACGTCGACGGCCATCGGCTTCTCGGCAAACACGTGCACGCCCGCCTCGACGCAGGCCTCGATGTGGCGGGGGCGGAAATGGGGCGGCTCGCCCAGGATCGCCAGATCGACCCCGCTGGCCAACAGCTTCTCGTGGCCGTCGAAGTCCGCAAAGCAGTGGTCGTCGTCGACGGCAATGCGGTCGCCGAATTTCTTCGTTAAGGCGGCGCGGGACGTGTGCATGCGGTCGTCGAAGGCGTCGGCCATGGCGGTCAGCCGGGCAGAGGGGTTGACCGACAGCGCGCTGGCGACCGCGCCGGAGCCCCGCCCTCCGCAGCCGATCAGGCCGATTCGCATGGCGTCGCTGCCGGCGGCGTGGGCGGATCGCTGGATGGCCAGGCTCCCGGCCGCCGCGGCGCCCGCGGCCGCCGTGGAAGCGGCGAGGAACTCCCTCCGGGTGGAACCTTTGGAATCGCTTGTGCTGGACATGGCGAACTCTCCTCTTGGATGGTGCTCGGTTTTGGCGAGAGGCTCTCGGCAATCAGCTTTCAGCTATCAGCTTTCCGTCGTCAGCTTTCTGATTGCTGACTGCTGATTGCTGACTGCTGATGGCTACCCGCTAGCTCCCCTTGACGTCGAAGCAGTAAAGGTTCGTATCGTAACGCAGATAGAGCCGGCCGCCGATGACGACGGGGTGGGCCCAGCTTGGGCCTTCGCCTGCGACGCTCACTTCGCCGCGGATTTCGAGGCCGTCGGTGGAGCAGGTTCCCAGCGCCGCAGCGCCGCCCCGCTCGCCGAACAGGTAGAGCATGCCGTCGGCCCAGCAGAGCGAACCTTTGCCGACCGCCTTCTCATTCCACAACACCGCGCCGGTCTTCAGCTCCAGGCAGCTATAGCCGCCGCTGTGGTTGCCGTAGATGTAGCCGTCCTGGATGACGTATCCGCCGTGGTGGCAGACCATGTCCCCGGTAGTCCAGGCGACGTCGGCGTCGACCTTGCCCCCGGCCGTCTTGAGCTTCATGCAGATGCCGCCCTTGCCGTAGCCGTTCGCCCAGAAGACGTAGCCGTCGCCGTAGGCGGGCGTGGGGCAGTTGGCCGTGTTGTTGGCCGACCAGTCGTTCATCCACTGGAGACTGCCATCGGCCGCGTCGACGCAGACCAACCCACCCCTGGTGCCCGTGGCGAGGAGCGTCCGGCCGTCGTACTCGATCGGCAGGCAGGAGCTGTACTCCGGGCCGGCGCTGAAGCCGCTGCTGGTCCAGACGGTCTTGCCGGTAAGCTTGTCCAATGCGGCGATGCACTGGGCCCCGCCGGGCTTGAAGATTGCCAGATCGCCGAGGATCAGCACCGACTCGGCGTAGCCCCATCCGCCGGGTCGGCCGCCAAACTCGCCAGCGGACCGCGTCCACTTTACCTGGCCGCCCGCGGCGTCGTAACAGCCGATCTGCCCGTGGCCGGAAAGCAAGTAGAGCCGGTCGCCGTCGATGGTGGGCGTAGCGCGGGAGCCGGGGTGGTTCTTGGTCCAGGCGTCGTCGGCCTCCGTCTTCCACTTCAGCGTGCCCTCGCTGTCGAAGGCAAAGATCGCCAGCTTATCGTTCACGTCGCCGGTGGTGTAGACGGTGTCGCCGACCACGGCCACGTTCGAGAATCCCTTGCCGAGGCCGTCGACCTTCCAGAGCAGCTCCGGCCCGCCGGAGGGCCATTGGCGGAGCAGTCCGGTGTCGGGCGATTTGCCGTCGTGATTCGGTCCCCGCCACCACGGCCAGTCGCCGCCGAGCGCCGCCGGGAGATTGGCACAGACGACGGCTGCCGCCGCCAAAACTACCGCCATAAAACAGCTCCGCGCACGTTGCATGATCGGCTCCTTTGAGGTGAACACGTCTGGCAGGCTTCGGGGTGTCGGCCATCGGCTGCCGGCTGATGGCTGGTCCATTGTAGGCAGCGGCGGAGGCGAGCATCAAGCTTTCCGGTCGCGTGGGGGCAAAAGGGCCGCCAGGAGCCCCATGCCCAGGACGGCGCTGGCGAGCGAGCCGCCCAGGATGCCGATCTTTGCCGTATCCAGAAGCGCCCCCTCCAGGGCCAGCCCGGCGATGAACAGGGCCATCGTGAATCCAATGCCCGCCAGCCACCCCGCCGCCAAGATCACTCCCCAGCCGACGCCGTGGGGAAGGCGGGCCCACCCCAGCCGGACCGCCAGCCAACTGGAAAGCACGATCCCCAGCGGCTTGCCGATCCCCAGCCCGGCCATCACGGCCAGCGAGACGGGCGCGCCGAAGTCCGACAGCTCCAGCGGCACGCCGGCGTTGGCCAGGGCGAAGGCCGGCATGATCAGGAAGCCCACCCAGGGATGCAGCGAGGCTTCGAGCCGCTCTAGCGGGGAGATGCTCTCGCGGGCGGCCTGTTCCACGTGGCGGAGCGCGTCGTGCTGCCAAGCCGCTTCCGGCCCCTTGCCGCGGACGACGTGCGCCGCCTTCTCGACGATCTCGCCCCAGAGACCGCGGCTGACCCAGCTCTCGGTGGGCGTGATCAAGCCGAGGATCACGCCGGCGATCGTGGCGTGCACGCCCGATTCGTGGAACGCAAACCAGACGAGGATTCCCAGCACGGCGTGCAGGGCCATGTTGCGGAGCCCCACCCTGATCAGGGCCACGATCAGAAGGATGCCGGCTGCGCCCAATGCGAGCGCAGTCCAATCGAGGCCTTCGGTGTACCCGACGGCGATTACCAGGATCGCGCCGATGTCGTCGACGATCGCCAGGGAAAGGACGGTGACGCGGAGGCTGTGGGGGACGCGCGGGCCGAGCAGCGCCATGCAGCCGACGACGAAGGCAATGTCGGTCGCCATGGGAATACCCCACCCCCTTGCGCCTTCTTCGCCCCACTGCAAGGCAAGATAGATGGCGGCCGGGGCAACCATGCCGCCCACGGCAGCGGCCACCGGCAGCGCCGCGCGGCGAAGCTCACGCAGCTCGCCCGTCACCAGCTCGCGCTTCACCTCCAGCCCGATGACGAAGAAGAAAATCACCATCAGGCCGTCGTTGATCCAATGCTTGAGGGAATGGACCGAGCTGAACTCGCCGATCTGGAAGCCGATGGGAGTCTTCCAGAATTGCAGGAATCCTTCCGCCAGCGGCGAGTTGGCCAGCACCAGCGCGGCGGCAGTGCACGCCAGGAGCACGATGCCGCCGGCCGCCTCGACGTGAAGAAACTGCGCAAGCGGCGCCAGGATGCGGTCTGCCGGCTCTTGCGGCAATGACGGCAGGCGGCCGGCGGCGTCCGGTCGTTTGGCCATGGTCCGGTCTCCGGTCGCAGCGGAGAAGAGGTAGTCTTCGCGCTTTGGAGGGCCATTATACGGCAATCTCGCCCTCGAAGAACCTTTCCCGGCCCGCTCCCGGGGGCCCCTCGCGTTGACAACGCCGATTGGCCGCGGGAAAATACGGCCACCGCCGGTCGGCCGATGCATTGTGGCGGCTGCCGGGCGTTTTGCACGTGGACACCTCCCGAGGAACGAAAGGGCCCTTTCCATGAACGCCAGCACGGTCGGCAGATCCTCCCCCTCGCGTCGCGACTTCCTGAAGCGCTCCGGCGGCGCCGCGGCCGCAGCGGCGCTGGGCAGCCAATTGGCCGCCCGCGCCTACGCCGGCGAAAGCAACACCATCAACGTCGCCCTGGTCGGCTGTGGAGGGCGGGGCACCGGCGCGGCGGCCAACGCGCTG
>Ga0180437_10012060_pt1 | contig 10281 bp, 15 predicted proteins | sample SS_ome_4_FD_132410 | JGI IMG/M metagenome (GOLD analysis project Ga0180437, IMG submission 132410) | Hypersaline lake sediment archaeal communities from the Salton Sea, California, USA - SS_3_D_1 metaG | ecosystem: Environmental > Aquatic > Non-marine Saline and Alkaline > Hypersaline >... | reverse complement strand
TTTTGTCTTTTGTTTTTTCCATATGCGTACCTCCGGCTAAAATGCTTAGCGATAGCCAAACTTTGCTATCGCTAAGCTCTGGTTAACATTAACATTCGCCCACATTGATCTCCGAAGCCAATAGGTTAATCTGGATATCAGGGTCAACCGGCAGCAATCTCAGATACTTGGTAAATTGCGCCAGCATAAACCCCGCCGCGATATTAGCACAGTAGATCGTGGTTTTCGCGGTACATGGACCTGCATGGGCTTGCTGGGCTGTAAACAATGTTTGCGGATAATACTGTCTACTTTTTTCATCACAGGCGGTTATTACCCGCAGAACTTCAGCACTCATCCGGCCATCACAATAAAAAGAGATTTTGTCTTTTACCGAATCCCATATAAGTTTTCGGATTTCTATCGAATCAACACATGCGAAAATACAATTACCCACAGGGGTTGACCGCTTGAACCGCTCAAATACAACTTCAACATTCAAGTCACTATCCATCTCTCTGACAAACTCAGCTGTTGCATCAACCTTAGGTCTTTTCAAATCTTTTTGCATAAAACCCTGTGTAGCCAGGTTGGATGTTTCCACATGGTCAAAATCTATAAATTGTAAATGTGGTACGCCTATGGCGGTGAGCTGCAGTGCGACCTGCCTTCCGATAGCACCTACACCGATTACAGTTGCCTTGCAATCCAGAATTCTTTCGCGGGGTACTATATCAGCCTGTCTTGAGAATCTGTCACTCATAGAACACCTCGCTTTCTTCATCCCAGAAATCGCTCCTTACAGACAACTCTTCCATAAAAATTTCACGTTCCATAGGATCCATCGCATCAATTTCTGAGAGTAAATCCTGATTTGAGTATTGAGATACACCGCCGAAATCTTCACTGCCGAAAATGCCGATTTCCTGTTGAGTGTCGTCTGATTTCTGTTTGGATTTACTGGTAAGCTTGAAGGTGTCATCTTCAGTGACATTGGCTCTATATTGCTGCTGCCAGACTTCAAAATCAGCTGCATCGAATTCATAGCCATAGTCAACACAGACAGGAATCTTTACTTCTCCACCGGGGCCGGCGCTGAAACGCAGTCTCGCATAAGTTGTACCGTCCTGTGCAACGATGCACATAATTGCCCAATCGCAGGTTCCAAATACTCTGGCGAAGGTATTTTCATCGGTCATACTTGGTTCACAGGAATTGCCCGGATGAGTGTGCAGCCACACTCGGGCGAACTGTTCCGGCTGTCTGCCTGCCTCGACCTGATCCTCGAAGAAATTTGCAACAGATTCATCATCGAATGAAACTGACACAGCCGTTACTTTTTGTTTTACCAAGACGAAATCGGTTACAAATAAAAGATCGTCAGCTTCGGTAATTCCGAATCCGCCGACTTCATTGTCGGTAACATCACGCATGAACAATAGCTTGGCCCATGCTGTCGGGCTGAACCGCAGCACAGGTTTGCTGTTTCTCTGGTTTATTCTCTTGTTCTTCATCGCTATTTTCCTTTCTCTGCTCTTCGCAGCTTTGGCATAGACCTTCTTCAGTTAAACAATCCTTACAAAATACCTCCTCGCATTCCTTGCATTTAGCTGTACATCCCTGGCAAACCGGTTCATTACATGCGGGACATTCATAGGCACAGCCAAGACAAATCGTGGTATCACACATCTGACAATACGTGCTGCACTGCGAACAATAGTCACGGTCACAGTATTCGCAGTAATAACACTCATCGCCCGATACGGTATAGCCGCAGTCGTAGCAGGATATACCCTCCCAGTCATCGAGGGAGACGTATGGACTGTCCGGGTTGTAGTTTTGCAGGATGTTTACAATCATCGTAAAGAAATCACAGAACCTTCCCTGTTCGATAGCTTTTCTGATAGAGACAACGCCATCGCCTTCACAGAGTTTTTCATCGCTTACGTGTGGATGGGTGACACTGTCATTGGCTCCTGCGGGGTTGGGCTCAAGTGCTATAACAAAGTAAGGGCTTTCAGTGTAGAGCTTGTCTATCTTGTCGATAAACAGCTTTATCTCAAACGGCCCTAATGGAATGTCTTCCAGTGTAATCGGTTCGGTTATTACCGATATGGTTCTTTCCTTAAGGTCGAACTGATACTCACCGATTTCCTGGTCAATCTGAGACAGTTCCGAGAAAATATCTGACAGTTTCGGTAGTTTGGTCTCATCTGAATTTACAAGGTCTTTGAATCGCTGAAGATGATATGTAAAGTCAGACAAATTTCTATTTACTCGTGTTCTGATTGTTTCAGCTGATCCAAACCAGCCCTTTTCGACAGCAGCATAAAACAGATGCGAGTCTTTCGTTGCATCACTGCATTTATAGCTGAAGTCCTCCAGGCTGGCCTGAATCTTCTGCAATCTTGCTGTTTTAAGCTCGTTTAGGGCGCTTAAAAGCAGGTTTGACAGCTTTATTATATTTTTGTATTTTTTCATAAAAAACCTCTTGCGCATAAAAAGGCCTCCGCCTATAATTGAAAATAGACAGAGGCCTTGAGTTAATATTAACGATTCAGCGGCCTGCTGGTAGGGTCAGCAGGTCGCTCCTTCTATCTTGGTTGGAGTTATTGTCACCCTGTCATTTTCCTTAAGACAATAGTCCTTAGGGACAGGCTGGCGATTGACTCTGATAAGATAGTCTTCGGAGTTTTCGTTAGACATTTTTTGCTTGAAAAGTTTTTCAATGCTCATGCCTTCTTCGACGTTCATGTAATTAGCGAATCCGCCTCCTGCGTTATTTATGTACATTATTCTCATGATTTGTTTCCTTTCATTTTTAGGTTAAAAGTTTCTTGTTTAAGACATACAAATTACTTCTGACACATAGTCCGCTTGAGGCGGACTGCGCGCAGAGAATTTCCGTTTTTGCATAGCATTTCCTTTCGATTGAAAAATTTAGAGATATGTATTTACGATTGTTTTTTTACGATGCAGCTGTATTTAGCAATTGCATCTTTTGCCTGTTGGATTTCCTCGACATCACTGAGATCAACCTGGTCATCCAGCCGGTAAAGCAAATCCATTGTATAAGAGGTCAATACCTTGCAGGCTTCCAGCAGTTCTACTGCCGAACGAGTAATTTTGGTTGTCGCTAGTTCATCCGGCAGTTCTGCAATGCTGTGTAATGAAATCTGTGATTTCATCCATTCATTAATCGTTGTCTCCTGAACGCTTTTAATCTTGAGGCTGATACATCCGCAGATAAATTCAAACTCATCAGGGTTATCGGTGTTGTGATCTTCCGGCTCATCGCCGTCATCATACCACTGCCTGAAATAATCCCTGGCTATCTGCCAAGCCTGATCAATGTTTTCAGCGGCAAGCAGTTTACACTGAAAGTATTCCTGCTCACCATTGTATTCGGTTGCTTGTATTTCAAATAGTTTCATGATTAATCTCCCAGTTCATTGTTAATAATATCGGCCAGTGTTTGTTCCAGATTCTGTTCACTGTCCTCGGCTATTTCCCGAAGTCTTATCATCTGGTTGTAGCCAAGTTCCACCGAAAACAGCCTCTCGTTATCATCGTTTTGTACGATATGCATGATTTGCCTCACTTCCATTTGTTAATTCTTATTGTTCTGATTGATACTTGCTTCTCCGAGAGCTTGTAATACAGCCTCTACATCGTCTCTCGCCCGCTCCATAACCCTGATCGCTCCGTCCACCGTACTTTCACCGCCTTCGAAAATTTCAATAACAATAAATTTGAACAAGCTGTCACCAATGTTTTCAGAAGTTACTTTGGTTAGCAAAGTCTGGAGGTCACGACAGTCCTGTTCAGGATCGATAGGTAGCAAGTCAGCATTCGGATAAGCATTGTAGATCATACGGGCGATATTGATTTGGTTTTTAGTTTTGGTCATAGTTTTTCACCTTTCAAAATTTACTTGTATTTTTACTGTGCCGCTCTGCATGCATCCAGGCAGGTTTCACTGCAAAACAAAAGGCCTTTCCACTTGATTGATGCTGCCTGCTCAATTTCTTTTTTACACCAGTTACATCTGCTGCGGTTTGTTTCTCTGGCTTTCTCTAAATCGATAATCTGCGGCTCTTCCCTGTTGATGTCATCAAAGACTATCAATCTCAATTTGCCTTGCCAAATCTCGATGCCGACAGGCCAGCCCTCATCATCCATGGCACATTTTTCACCGTAACCTTCGGGCTGAATCCAGATCTGACCGCCTTCGGATAAGATGTTTACCTTTACTTCAACCGGTGTTGCATCTGGGCACTGTTCTTTTATATTGATTGTATAATTCTTCTCAGACATAAAATTTCACCTCATTGCTAAACACTATCTTCAATTTCATAGTCGGTGATCTCGGTATCCAAGATATCAGCGGCGGTGGTCGTATCGTTTAGCTGATAATCCAGCTCGTTGACCACCTCTGAAATCTCGATACCTTCATCAACCGACATTACAACACGCATCTGTAGTTTTATTGTTACCTTTCTCATTGGCACCTCCAAAAAAGATTCTAAGGATTGATACTTATGACTTGATATGTTATCAGCCGGCCTTCTTTTTACCTGCTAATCGCTGACACTTTTTACAGGGATTTTTAGCATACCTGAAATACTTGACCGGCAGACAATACTGATCCTTTACTCGACCGCATAAGGTCGTAAGCATGTTGTCAGGCAGTGTGCAATGTGCTGTCTTTATTCTGCCTTTGACCTTTGTGTTGCCTCGTTCGATAAAGATTTCCTTTAGTCTCTTTTTTACAGCAGCAATGCCTTTGCTGTTTAGCAGGTCAGTCGCTTCGTTGATTGCTGCTTTTCTTGTGGATAGCTGCTTATTTGTAACCGAACAACCGGTCTGAAGCTCAAAAACAAGCCATCTATTATGGATTTTGTCGTCTCTGGCCAGACCGAAAGACAAGCCCTTCCATGTAAACAGATAGCCCTTACATTTTGTACCATCGGCTGTTGTAAATTCTAATTTTTCCATTACGGACCTCACTTTCAAAAAAAGAGACAACTGTTTGCACGCATACAAACAGTTGTCTAAGGTTAATCAATCTTCTATACTGACTCCGACATCAGCAATAAACCGAAGCAGTTTTGCCAGGTCATATTCCTTGAAAAACACATCGATAGTTGCATCCTGAATGGTTCCGTCGAACCACTTTTCAAGCGGAAGCGTTGGAAGAGAGGCCTTGAGACCTTCTGCCTCAACAGACAATCTTCGCAGTTTATCTGTCAGGTAACTTCTTCGCTGGACTTCTTCGAATACACCATCAGTGAGTTGAGGATAGCCGAGCACTTCGCGAAGAATTTTTATCTCTTCTGCGAACCGCTTCGATTGCTTACCGCCTGCGTCTAAATTTTGCAGGACTTTCTCAATTGCATTGTATAGTTTGTTGACCATAGCTAATCCTCCTTTGGTATCCAGCCGAGGTCTTTCAGCAATTCATCCAGAATTTTTATTTCATGACTGAACTGTCTCGACTGTTCGCCGCCGACATCAATGCTGGTAAGCGCATCGCCAATCCGCTCAATAATTTGGTCTTTACTCAGCATGGTCATATTGAACGGCTGATACTCATGCTCGGGTGCTTCGATTGGGTCGCCCTTGAGGTTCTCGAACTGAACGTCGTCACCAGCGATAAATTCCTGGCTAATGCATGTAAATTTACCGGCGCTGTTTTTGCGGTATTTTTGAACAACGAAACCCGTGGTTACCTTGTTAAACTCGATATAATCAGACAGATCAAGTTTTGTCTGCTTGCCTTCGCTGTCCAGAATCACCAGGGCAGGATCGAAAGCATCCTCGGCCCGCATCATTTGCTGCCAGGCAATTTCCGCTGCCTTTCTCTCGTCAGCAGCGCCTACATCAATCACATAAACGACCCGAAACAGTGGTTCTTCGCCTTTGTCCTTTGGAGGAGGACTGATTTTGTAATCTTTGCTGCTCATCTTTTCCCCTCCTTCCGGAACATTTCAGGTGCTATTTCTTCAAGTGTTTTGGGTTTGAAGTAAAGGTCCCGCTCAATCGGCAAACCGAGAGGCCCACGAACTTCTTCAAGCTCACTTAAGAGAAAGTACCCAAATTCCCGTTCATGGCCGAAAACCAAGCCAAAGAATTTGTAATCGACCTCTTTTTGTGACTCATCAAACACCGGTTCTCCCTCCGTCGCCAGCCAGGTCCAGTTACTTGATGGGGTGAAGTACTTCGTATAAACAACTGCTTTTCCGCCTTTGCCATCCTGCGAATACAATGGCGGCAGTTGTTCGCGGATTTCCTTTGTCAGCAGTTTCATGCCGCGAATTTTATTGTTAGCGACAACCTTTTTCGCACGCTCAACAGCTACGGTGTTACCTGTTGCGATTGCATTTTGCTCAGGTATGTTGCAGGCTGATGCTATTCCGCATAAAAAGCCGGCCATATTTTCGGCCTGCTTTTTTCTGTCAAGCGGATCAGATTCACAGGCAGGTATTGGTTGAGATAAAAGTTCAACCTGATCAGGTTCAAGTTCGATAACAACTCTGCCGTTATCATCTCCATACCATTCGAAATAGCCATAGTTGACATAATCTGCCGGTTCTCTTCCTGCTGTCATGTCACCAACGTTTCCGTTTTGAACTGTCGCGAAGCCTTCCATGTATTTTTCTGATTCTTCTGTATTTGCAGATTCACCATCGCCGCGAAGCCTTACTTTTGCTCCACGGATGTCCCTGTGGAAGTCACCTTCCAAATCAAAAATAATACGGTCTTTCACGCCGGCAAATCTCATCCAGCCGGTAACTTTCCCCGGAGTCGTATTGTCCAGGATGCCTTCAATAAACTGTTCATTTGGTCTCCAAGCCATTTGAATCACCTTTCCTTTCTGATAATTAAGATGTGGTTAAAAACAAAAAGCACATCTCTCACGCTAAGAGATGTGCTTTGACGATTTGAAATAATGTTTGTGCTAATTTTCTTCGGGCGGTCTTACCCGTTCTTTGGTGCCATCCTTGAGAAGTATCTCAAGACTGCCGTCTTGCAGAATAGTTATCTTCTGCCATTTATCGTACAGACCGTAATGGCCGCGAAGTGCGGAAAACAGTTCAGTGCGAAGACTTTCATAAGGGCCAATCAGTTCGTTCCAGAACTCATCAAGCTCTTTTTCAAAGTAATGAAGCTGGGTATCATAGCTGTCGCCTTCAAGGTCGAAACCTCCTACATGGAACCAGATGTTCTCTGAAGACAGGTGGTTTCTTGCATTTTTGGTCACACATACAGTTCCATCTGACCAGCTATGCCCGGACTTCTGCGGCTCCTCTATAACAGCCATATCTACATTTGAGCTGAATGTTTTACCATCGGATGTGTGAACCGTTATAATGAGGTCATCAAAACAGGCGATTTCGCTGCAATAAATCGAATGGCGCAGCTTTTCGACACCTTTTTTGACCTCAACCTTTGTCACCTTCGGCAATTTCGTCCAGCTGTAGCCCATGTACCCATTATCGATGGTAATAGGGATAAAGGGGTCGTTCTTAAACTCGCCAAGAGCCGAAAGCAAATGTGCATTTGCCTGTGCCGTTTCATCTTTGAAATCCTTATTGAAGCACAGATAGCAGTCTTGGAGTTTAAAATCCTTCGGCATAAAAACTTCGACAGGCTCATTGCATTCACCCCAGATGAGACCTGCTCTGTACTGAGGCTCGGCTTCCGGCAGTTCGATACCAAGCTCTTTCGCTCGCAGATATTCTTCATAGTACAGACAGTGGGTTTTTTGCTTCTGGAAATATTTGTAATACTCCAGTTCAATGGCTGCTTTGAGTTGCTCAAAGGCCTGGTTTTCTACAAGTCTTGTTCGTGCCGGAAGCATAAGCCTGATGTCAGTTTGATCTGCGATATCAACAAGGATTGTCAGCCCCGAACGGTTTTTGCCAGGCCAATGATCGATTTGAACTACCTGACCGTGGAAGTTTATCAGCACTCTGCCGTGATACCAGGTCGATGTCCAGTCCCTGTGATATTTGGATACTTCTTTGGCTACTTCGATTTTGCAGCCGGGGTTTGCATAGTGAGCAGCTTCGCTGCTGCAAAACGGCATCTGGTGACAGTACTTGCCATCAACGATGACTTTAATACCTGCAAATACCGCGTGTTTTTCAACCAATGCCATATCCCATGGTTTTTCATCGTTGAATTTCAGGATAGTACCATTTACCGATTCCGCTGTTCCTGTTACTTCAACAGGTTTTCCTGTCCAGCCATCCTTGTCGATAACAGTTTTCCTATTGCCGGATACGATTTCTACTTCTCTCGGCGATAGACTGAATAGTCCTACACCTGCCGGATCTTCTCCGGCTTCTAACTGTTCGTCCCAGCCGCTGCCGCCTAAATCCAGCAGTTTCTGGAAATCTTCAATGCCCGAACCGTTGTCCTGAACGGTTACAATTTCCTCTTTGTTCGAAATTCTTATCTCTGTTGCTCCAGCTCTTCTTGCGTTCTGCAGGATTTCAATTATCCTGCCATCCAGTGTGCCAGTGAATAATCTACTGGCCTTTGTCAGCAATCTTTCACTGACTTTTGCACAAATTGTTTCTTGCATGTTTACACCTTCCTTTCATTAAAAAGCGATGGCACGCTTCGTTTGGTAAGCGTGCCATCTGGTTAATACGCGCATAAAAAAAGAGCCCCAGGAATAACCTGAAGCTCATAAAACAATTTATATACTTTTAACTACATTGGTCCTGGCATAGGCATGGGTCCCATAGGACCGAATCCAGGATTCATTGGCCCAAATCCGGGCATCATATAATCCGCCATAAATTGCTGCATTGGATCAACCATATACTCGGGCATCATAGGCGGTCCATATTGCATCTGCATCGGATCAGGTTCTATTTGCTGCTGTATCTGATCAATTGCCTGATTTATCTCATCGAAAATCGGTGCGGCGCCATAACCAACATCCTGTTCCATCGGCTCTTGTATCTGAGGGGCGGGCATATCTACAACGGGCATTACATCTTCAGCAACAAACTGCTGCTGAGGTCCAAAAGCAGTTGCCTCGTTTTCTACAATCTGCTCAAGTGTGCTCTCCGCGCGCGTTTCCTGTGGAAATACCTCAGATTCAGGTACAAGTTCTGTCATAGGCATTATCTGATCTGCTTGCAAGAGCTGTTCATCATGCTGGACAATTTCATCAATACCTCGATTTGTAACGGGTTCTGCTGATTCAAATGTCCCTGTGTCCAAGGAAGCCTCACGTAAAGGCATTTTCTGGCTTTCGGTGGACTCTGGCTCAGGTAGATCAAATGACTTATCAAGAATCTGCATCTGCTGGTTGAAAAGCTGTGCCGCTTCTTCGTGCGGATCAATTGCATAAGAGTCTTCCACAGCAGATAACGGCTCGTGGGCTTGCGAAGGTTGTCTCTCGGCTGAAAACTGCCCATTGGTCAGCTTATCTGCGGCATTTGTCAGATTTATAATATCCGGATGGTCTTGCGGCAGTACCTTTTCGAGTTGATTGAGCGTATCAGTTATATCTGAAAGATCTGGCAGTGGCCGGGTATTAAGGTCATCTCGCAAGTCCAGGTTTGTTCTTACTTCGCCATTAACAAAAGCAAACTCATCAGGCAACATCGATATTGGCCTCTCCTGCGGCCTTGGGCTTATCCCTCTTGCCATTGACCATAGTTCATCCATGGGCAGGTCATCTGCTGGGATATCTAACATGCCAGGCGCGTTGCCAGCAAAATGATTAGATGGTCCTGTCCTGATAGGCGGGGTGCGGGCAAAACTTATATGTGATGGTTCATGCGAGTCATATTCATTCCAGCCAATGTTCGGAGAATTTAATCTCGGATGATATTCTCTCGGCATGTTCCCCATATATGACTCATGATGATAACCGGATGAAACCGGCTTGGAAGGCATTCCTGATACATGCCTTGTTGACCTTCTGAAACTGTTATATGGTATCCCCGGCACAGCATTGCCCACGGAGTGCCTTTTTCCTTTGCGATATTTTGTAAGTTCGTATCGCAAGTGACCACGCATTGCCATTACGAAATTCCTTTAAACCTTTTGTTATCATTTCTGTTGGGTGTAATAGCACTATCATAACAGAATCAACAAAGCGATTTTTCCTTGTAAAGTGCTTTCTCAGTAACAAATAGCTTACTATAAAATTATCGTAACCGTTCACAGTTTTTGACGGATTAACGATGGATATTTTTTAGTACTCCAGTGAGCAATAACAGATTCATGGATAAAATCAAAGACATTTCGCTGTTGTTTTTTGCAGGTGGCTAT
>Ga0180437_10012059_pt1 | contig 10282 bp, 6 predicted proteins | sample SS_ome_4_FD_132410 | JGI IMG/M metagenome (GOLD analysis project Ga0180437, IMG submission 132410) | Hypersaline lake sediment archaeal communities from the Salton Sea, California, USA - SS_3_D_1 metaG | ecosystem: Environmental > Aquatic > Non-marine Saline and Alkaline > Hypersaline > Sediment... | reverse complement strand
GGGTACGGTCGCGTCAAGTTAAAGATCAAACCAGGCTGGGATGTGGAGGTGGTCCGCGCTGTCCGCGAGCGCTGGCCTGACCTGCCGGTGCAGGTGGACGCCAACTCTGCGTACACCCTGGCTGACATCGCAGTTTTCCGGGAACTGGATCAGTTTGAGCTGCTGCTTATCGAGCAGCCGCTGCATCACGACGACATCGTGGACCACGCCAAGTTGCAGTCTCAACTCCACACACCCCTGTGCCTGGATGAGAGCATTCATTCCCCAGAGCATGCCCGCTGGGCGCTGGACATAAGGGCCTGCCGGGTTATCAACATCAAGGTGGGACGGGTGGGCGGATTGACCGCTGCGCGGCAGATCCACGACTTGTGTGCTGAACGGGGCGTGCCGGTGTGGTGTGGAGGTATGCTGGAGACGAATGTCGGACGCGCCGCGAATGTGGCTGTGGCTACGTTGGCGAACTTTGCCCTGCCCGGCGACATCTCTGCCTCGTCGCGCTACTATCCTGAGGGCAGGGACGTCGCTGTACCCAACTTTGTGCTGAACGATGACTCGACCCTGTCAGTACCTTCTGGTGCAGGGCTGGGGGTGCAAATCGTGCCTCAACGGCTGGTCGCCGCTCGTCTGCGACATCTGGTCCAGAATGCCTGATGATCGTCGCGTCCACAGGACGCAGGTCATTTACTCCTGCAACCTGTCCGAGCAAGAGGTGAGGAATCTGACAATCCGCTACGAGCATTTGGAGAAGCGCTGAGAGTCGCGGTTCTGATTGGGGCCGCCCTTTAAGGAGGATTCCGTGCCCACTTCCGGTGTAACGATGCGCGACGTCTATCTGGCGAGGCAACGAATCGCGTCCATCGCCAGGCGGACACCTCTTATCCACTCTTCCGAGCTGTCGAAGCGGATCCGCGGTTCCGACTTTGGCGAGCTCACGCGAGACGTCTACCTGAAGCTTGAGAGCTTACAGGTGACAGGCTCGTTCAAGATTCGGGGCGCCACCAACAAGCTCCTGAGCCTGGCTCCAGATGTGCGCAAGCGCGGCGTGATCACGGTCTCCAGTGGCAACCATGGCAGAGCGCTTTCGTACGTTGCCGGTCAGTTGGGAGTCCGCGCAGTGGTGTGTCTCTCAGAGGCGGTTCCCGAGGGGAAGAGGGAGGAGATTCGGAATCTGGGGGCTGAGACGATTGTGCACGGCAGAACCTACGATGAGGCCCAGGAGTACGCTTCCCGCCTGCAAGAGGAGAGGGGCTTGGTTATGGTTCATCCCTTCGACGATCCTTCTGTGATCGCCGGACAGGGCACCATTGGGTTGGAATTGCTGGAGGACCTTCCCGAGATTGACACCGTCGTCGTTCCTCTCTCAGGCGGGGGATTGCTTGCTGGCATTGCTCTGGCCCTCAAGTCCGCGCACCCCGGGATCCGCACCATCGGTGTCTCTATGGAGCGAGGTCCGGCTATGATCGAGAGCCTTCGTGCTGGCAAAGTGGTGGACATCGTAGAGGAGCCAACTATAGCTGATGCTCTGGCGGGCGGGATCAGACCTAATGCTTACACCTTCGACATGATCCAGAAGTACGTTGATGACACAGTTTTGGTTTCTGAAGGGGAGATCGCAGGTGCCATGGCCTTTGCCCTTGAGAGGCATCATCTGGTCGTTGAAGGGGGCGGGGCTGTGGGTATCGCGGCGCTGTTATATGGAAAGGTGGGACGTCCTGGACGGCACGTGGTCGTGATTGTCAGCGGCAGCAACGTGGATCTGGCGTTGCTAGTGAGGATTGTCGGTGACCATGCGTATCGCCGATCCAAGGGCGAAACTGCCAGTGTTGCAAACCCCTCTCGATCAATAGCGCCAAAGTAGTTGGCGGTCAGGCTCATATTTACGGTCATACCGACCATGGTGATGACGAAAGCGCCGGTTATCAGTGGTATCGCCTCGCGCACTGCGAGCGGGGCATCGCTTTGCGCCATGTTTCGCAAAGGAAACACCATCACCACCGCCATAATCAGCGAGGAGAAGATCAGCCGCCGTGGCAGTGGGCTGCGCCAAAGGTAGGTCCAGTCCTTGCGAAAAGCGGCCCAGAAGGCCGAGGGGCCGGGCAGACGTACAAACCTCCCGCGGCTACGCACCCTTGCCAGGCCGACGCTTAGTGCCGCTCCCTGCATCAGCCGCCAGGTGATTCGCGTATGTGTCCATAGCAGGAGAGCGACGAACGTTGACGATAAGGCCAGGAATAGGGCCGCCCGGCCCCATTCTCCCGTCACGGCTAGCCCCATTCCTGCTGTGGTCCAACCTGGCGGTAGCCAGATCAGTAGGCGCGATAGACGCAAGATCTCCAGGGTGCCACTCAGACCATCTCGGAGCTCGCTAATGTCGCCCGGCTCTTTCAGTTTCTCCATTTCCTCCTGAATCCGAGCAGGGACAATCTGGGGCAGGTTGGTGTAATTGTCAGTGGTGTACTGGATGGCGTATTGACCGACCCAGCACAGCATGAAGGGAAGAGTGAGCAAGACAAGCATCACTTGTGATGTCGAAGCCGCCCACCTTGGCGGTGCCTGCAGTGGGCGGCAGTAGACTAATCAGCATGTTTATTGTAGTGGACTTGCCTGCACCGTTGGGACCCAGAAAGCCAAAGATGACGCCTCGGTCCACAATCAGACTCAGATTGTCCACGGCGATCAGGTCACCAAAGCGGCGCGTTAGGTTCTCTGTTTGAATAGCCAGTGCTGGTTCGTTCATATTGCCTTCCTTCGGTTTCCGCTCCTTGAATTATATGCTAATTTGAGGCTATCGCAACGTAGCACCGGATCGGTTGCTGACATAGGGCAATTGCATTTGGAGGAGCGGAGTGTTTTCGCCGTACCTGTCGGCCCACTTCGCTCCCTTTGGATCGCCAGATCCGAAGGTTGGGCCTGCCAGAGGTCTGGATCTGGCGATCCAGACCGAGCGGATGGGCTAAATGCGATTGCCCTAGTTGCTGACAGCCGATCCATTGACAGCGTTTTCCATTCGTGGTATAGTCTGAGCCACGCTCAGGGCAGGGTTTGAGGTTTCTCTCGTGACCTTGCGGGGAAGTAAGGAGCATAGCCATAGATTATGACGGGTAGAACGAAATTCGTGTTTGCTGGGTTACTTATTGCGGCTGCCGTGACGTACTTGATCGTGAGCAGTACGGGCAGCACTGCCCACTATTTTCTCACCATCGAGGAACTGCGGGCGATGGGGGATGATGCATACGGTCGGAACATCACGGTCTCCGGGGCGGTCTTGGGGGATACCATCGCCTATGACTCCTCCAGCCCTCGGGTGACTTTCACGGTCGTCCAGGTACCTGGCGACCCTGAGGAGGTGGAACGAGGTGGAGGTCTGGCAGCGGTTCTCCATGCTGCTGTCAACGATCTTGGAGCGCCCCGCCTGGAGGTGGTCTACAACGACGTAAAGCCGGATCTCCTGCAGCACGAGGCGCAGGCCATTATACGTGGCCAGCTAGGCGAGGACGGCCGCTTCTACGCAGACGAGGTTCTCCTCAAGTGTCCCACCCGGTATGAGGAAGATGTCCCTGGTCAGTCAGGTGGTGCCTGATGCTGGCAGAGGTGGGGACTATTGTCGTCGGTTTAGCGCTGGCCGTGGCTCTCTACGCGGCCTGCGCTGCCTTTTGGGGCATCCGTCGGGCTGACTCTTGCTGGGCGTTGAGCGCGCGCAACGGTGTCCACACTACAACAGGTCTACTTGGGCTGGCGCTTCTTGCCCTCTTGGTCGCTTTCCTGGGCGACCAGTTCCAAATCCAGTACGTCGCTCAACACTCCAGCATCGCACTTCCGCTCTATCTAAAGGTCTCGTCCGTGTGGGCGGGGCAGGAGGGTTCGTTACTTCTTTGGTCCTTCCTGCAGGCGCTTTTCACTAGCCTGGTGGTGGCTCGTCCCTCAGACAGGACTCGTTCGCTGGTTCCGTGGGCGACGGTCTTTCTCTGCCTTGTCACCGCTTTCTTCACCGCCGTGACACTCTTCCTCTCGAGCCCATTCTTCCAGTTGGGGATGATGCCGCCAGACGGCCAGGGACTAAACCCCCTATTGCGTCATCCTGGTATGATCTTTCACCCCCCTGCCTTATACTTGGGTTACGTGGGGTTGTCGGTTCCCTTCGCCTTTGCCCTGGCTGCACTGGTCACCCGGCAAGTACGCGGCTGGCCTGGCGCTGTTCGCCGCTGGACGTTGGCGGCCTGGCTCTTTCTGGGCCTGGGGCTTTTGCTGGGTGCTCGCTGGGCCTACGATGTGTTAGGGTGGGGCGGATATTGGGGATGGGATCCTGTGGAGAACGCCGGGTTGTTGCCCTGGTTCACCGTCACCGCCCTGCTGCATAGCGCGGTGATGCAGGAGCGGCGAGGTGGTTTTCGAGTGTGGAACCTGCTCTTGGCTGTTTTCTCCTTCACCCTGGTTCTTTTCGGCACGTTTACTACTCGCAGTGGGCTGATTCAATCCGTTCACGCCTTCGCTCGCTCCAATCTGGGTCCTTACTTCTTGACTGCTATCGTGCTGACGCTGGCTGGCTCGTTGGCCCTGGTGTATAGCCGTCGGTCCATTCTGGTGAACTCGCGTCCCGTGGAGGGGTTGTTCTCACGGGATGGAATGTTTTTTCTAGCGCTGATTCTCTTTCTCACTCTCACCGTTTCGGTGCTGATCGGCAGTGTATTGCCTACAATCACGGAGGCCCTTACTGGCCAGCGGTATGAGGCTGGTCCGGACTGGTTTGACCGTGTGACCGGCCCGCAATTCGCGGCGCTGGTGTTGGTGATAGGGGTCTGCCCCTTGTTAGGTAGCACCGCTTCTGCCATGCGGCGATTGCGCAGTCGCGGGCTACCTGGCCTGCTGGGAGCTGCCCTGCTTACGGCTGGTGCGGCATTGGCAGGTTTCACCCAATGGGTCTCGCTGGTCGGTTTTGCTATCATTGGTCTGGCAGGGGCGACAACTCTGGCGGAGTACGTGCGCGATGTGGCCGCCCGCAGCCGTGGCCCTGCGGGGGAGAATCCCCTTCGGGCTCTCTGGTCGCTCTTTGGGCGCAATCGCCGCAAGTACGGTGGCTACTTGGTCCACACGGGGGTGATCCTGATGGCACTGGGCATCGTCGGCACGCGTATGTATGCCCTCGAGACAGAGCTGGTGCTTTCATCCGGTAAACCGGTCCCTGTCGCAGACTACACCCTGGTCTTTGAGGAGTTGGGGGGCGAACCTGCCGACGACCACCTGAGCACGTGGGCCTCCCTCGCGGTTTACCGGAACGGGGATTACCTGACGAGGCTTGAGCCGCGAATGGATCAATATGTGGGTTTCGACCAGACGGTGGCGCTTCCTGCGCTCCATTCCAGTCTGCGAGAGGATCTGTATCTGGTTCTGGCTGGGTGGAGCGAGAATGGGGCGATCGCGACGTTCAAAGTCTTTGTCAACCCGCTGGCCAGCTTTCTGTGGTTTGGCGGCTTGGTCTTTCTGGTTGGCGGAGCGGTCGCTGTCTGGCCATCGGCTCGTGAGGAGCGCGTGCCTGCTCCCCAGGCTCGGCGGCGGATGCTAGGAACCAATGTCGGATTGGTAGTGGGACTGCTGGTGGTCGTAGCCGCCGGAGTGGCAATGTGGGGCTGGGGCGCTGGCTTTGGGATAGAAGCTCGGTCTGCAGGGCGTCCCCTCACGGGCCAGCCGGCCCCGGACTTCACCCTTGACCTGCTGGACGGTTCCACGCTGGCCTTGGCGGACCTGCGCGGGCAGGTGGTGGTGATCAACTTCTGGGCCACCTGGTGCCCGCCCTGTGAGGACGAGATGCCTGACCTGCAGGTGTCCTGGAGTGAATACCAGGCGGAGGGGGTTGTCTTTGTTGGTATTGCCTTTGATGACGAGGAGGCTGCAGTGCAGAAAATGATCTCACGCTTTGGGCTCACATACCCAATGGCGTTGGACGTGGGAGGCAACATCTCCGCCGCATACGGCATCACTGGTGTGCCGGAGACCTTTGTAGTAGACGCACAGGGAAACGTGGCCCATGTCCACATCGGACCGGTGAGTGTGCAGGAATTGAGAGACGAACTAGAGAGTTTGTTGGAGGAGTAGTCCGTTTAGTCTTTTGGTTGGTTGGCTGGTTGTTGACCACAAAGCGGGCTGGGGGTGTGAATGGGTGTCGGGTCTGTTCTAGTGGGTATTGCCATGGCTCTGATCGCGGGCGCCTATCTGGCGCGACCGTTCCGCGTGGTCAGGGGGGGCACGGATTGGGATCAGGCTATTGAGACATGGGTTGCGCAAGCCCATGCTGAGGGTGCTGCGCCCACAGTTGTTGAGGAAGATACGGAACCTGTGAGTTTCTGTCCCCAGTGTGGTCGCCGCGTTGGCCCTGATGATCGTTTCTGTGCCGGTTGCGGGACACCGCTGCGGGGAGGTGCGGCGTGAGGACCAGGCGTTTATCACGTACCAAACATCACGCCTTGCATACTCCGCTTTACGTCCCAGGTTTCAGGGCTATCTTGGCCCTTCTGACCCTTATGTTGGCGACAGGCTGGATCCCTGCGCCACAGGCAGATGAGACGACGGTGGCAGGTCAGGTAACCAATGGAACGTCCAGTGGTATCGTCCCTGTCGATCTAGAGGTCACTCTCCGTGTTTTTTCCGAGATGGAGGAGAAGGGGACGTATATTACCACCTTGGCCGCCGACGGTACCTTCCGCTTCGATGGCCTCGCGTTGGAGGAAGGGGATACGTTCCTGGCACAAGTCGTCTACCAGGATGTAGCGTATGCATCTGAGTTCGTCACCTTTGAACCTGGGCAAGAGAAGCTTCCTTTGTCGATGACCGTCTATGACACCACGAAAGACCTCTCCGCTATCCAGGTTACTCAGATGCATATCTTCTTATCCATGGTGGGTGATCGTGTACGGATCGGAGAGTATTACCTGGTTAGTAACACGGCGGATCGGACATATGTGGGGGAGGACGATCCAGAGACAGGCCGGAGGATCACGCTGTCGTTTGCTTTGCCCCAGGGGGCGGAGGGTCTGTCCTTTGACAGATCCGGTCTCGGGGAGCGGTACCTAGAGCAGGAAGGTGGCTTTGCCGATACGGAGCCTATCGTACCTGGCACTGCAACGGTCGAAACGTTGTTCAGCTATGAGCTCCTACGCCGAGATGGGATGCAGGTCGAGCGTGCATTTGACGTGCCGGTGACTTCGGTGGTGATATTGCTGTCTGACGAGGGGATGGCGCTGGAAGGGGACGGATTGGTCCCGGCGGGCACCCTGGACACTCAAATGGGGCCGGCCCTGTCCTACACGGCTGGGCCGCTGGTGCCGGGGGAATCCCTGGTCTTTTCTCTCGTTGATCGACCGCAAGCGGCTATGCCCTCTGTCCCGCCGGTAACCTCTTCATTGGGTTCCCCCCTGAACCGCAATACTGCGCGGGAGATCAGCGTGGGCCTTGTGGCGCTGGCAGCGGCTGTGGCGGTGGGCTATCTGTTGTGGCAACCTTCGATCCCGCAGTCGCCGCCAGCGAGAGCCCATTCGCTGGTGAAGGCTATCGCTGCCCTGGATGCAGATTTCGAGGCTGGACAGGTCTCAGAAAAGAGCTATCACCAGAAGCGTGGAGCTCTCAAGCGGCGCCTACGCGCGCTCTTGAGGGAGGATGGGCGGAAGGGCGAGAGCGCAAGGTAGCGAGTGGGGCGGAGAATCGGTAGGGCTGGTATGAGCCAGAAGCCAACATCCGTCGCTGGTCGTTGGTCGCTGTACCGCTCCCTGTCTTGTCTATTGATCTTTCTCGGTTTCGTACTGCGGCTCTATCGGATTGCCCATCAAAGCGTGTGGTGGGACGAGGCGCATGCAGTCCGTGTGGCCCGGGATGGGCTGGTCGCCGTGCTGAGGACCCCTGCTGGTGTGTCTTGGACTCATCCGCCCTTGCACTACGGGTTGCTGACCGGATGGGGGCTTCTGGCAGGTTTCAGCGAGCTAAGTATCCGGTACCTTTCACTGCTCTTCGGCGTGCTGTTGCTGCCTGTCACCTGCATGGTAGTGCGTCGCCTCTTTGACCGACCTACAGCTCTGGCCGCTATGACTGTGGCTGTTCTCTCGCCCCTATATGTTGCCTACAGCCAAGAAGCGCGGGTGTATGTCCTACTGCCGCTGGTTTACCTGCTGCTTCTCCATGCCCTGCATCAGTTGACGAGAACGGAGGCTTCCCCATCTCTTGGAGGATGGTTGGGGTTGGGCCTCCTCGAGGCCCTGGTCTTCTATTCGCACTTTGTCCTTGCGCTTGGGGTACTCTACGTTAACTTATCCCTGGCGATCACCTGGCTCAGACGGCGGCGGCTTGCAATAGGTGCGTGGGTTGGCAGCCAAGTCCTGGCTGCAGGGCTGTTCATGCCGTGGCTGTGGAATATGGCCCGCTACCTGGATAACATCCGGCCATGGATAGGCATTGGAGAGGGGGAGAAAGGTCCAAGCCTTCCCGCCTTCCTCTGGCGTGTCTGGCAATTTACCATCGCTGGCAATGAGGCAGCCGCCAGTAGCTATAGGTCATTGGCGGTGGGCGTGGCGCTGCTGGCGCTGACAAGTGTGCTGGCCGTGCTGCTGACCAGTCTCATTGATGACAAGCGCCGACAGACGCTGACTGTGCTGGCCCACGGGCTGGTGCCGTTGGCTTTCTGTTTTCTCTTTTGGCAGAAGTGGCCCCTGGCGCACCCGCGCTACACGATGGGTTTCTCTATCCCGCTCTTTGTCGTCGTGGGCCGATCGCTTGTGGTGTTGTGGAATCGGGGCACCTGGCATCGTCTGATGTGCGTACTGTTTGCCAGTGCCCTGGCGCTGGCCTTAGGAACAGGGCTGTACGTCCAGTACTTTGTGGAGGTATTCCACAAGGACGATGTGCGCGGTGTGGCGGCCTATCTGGAGAGAACGACAACGGCCGAGGACGTGATCTTGATTGGCCCTGACGACTACTCCGTGCCCTATTACTACGGCGGCCCAGCGACCGTCGCTATGGCCCGCGACGAGCCCCTCGCAAGTAAAGCTCACCATCTGAGCAAGATCACGGCCGGGAAGCAGCGTCTCTTTCTGGTGCACTGGGATCCCTCCAAGGCCGATGTGCAGGGGCTGAGGCCGTTCCTGCTGGAGCAGGTGGGACGGTTGACTGACTGGTGCGACTTTCGGGGGCTTGATGTGCGTGTCTACGCGTTGGACGGCGCCACTGGCGGCTTGCCTCACCTGTCGGGCCTGGGCGAGAACCCTGTCCGATTTGGGCCGCTCTTGCTGACAGGGGCTTTCTATGAGCCTGTTGCCACAACTGACAACGCGGTGGCCGTTGCGTTACGTTGGCGCTTGGTCAAGCCAGTGGATGTGGCGTACAAGGTCGTCGTGATGCTGGTCGATTCCGAGGGCCGTCGTCTGTTTGCTGCCGATGTGACTATTCTGGATGAGGCTGGTCGTCAGACGCATCGCTGGCCCGTGGGGGCGGAGACGGTGAACTTCTACGTCGTACCGGTGCCTGTGGGGGCACCGGCGGTGCGCCATCGCCTGGTCGTGGGTGTTTATGATGCCGATACGCTGACCAGACTGCCGTTGATGGACGCACGCGGCCAGTTGACTGCAGAGCACGACTTGGTGCTGGGGGAGGTGACGCTGGTGGCGGGGCGGCACTTCGAGGGCGATGCCTACGGTACGTGGGACGGCGTTGACTGGGAGTTTCCAGAGCAGGGTATGGTAGCGGAGGGGGTGTTCCTGGAGCGCTTCGCTGTCTCACCCCGGGCCGTATTGCCTGGCGGACAGATGACGGTATTGCTTCGCTGGTGCGCCGAGGGGACGCATCGCCTGCCTGTTGTACCGCTGCTTCGGCTCGTCCACGCCGATGAGGTGTGGACTGAGGTTGGCAGCCCATTGCTGTCGGGTGTCTATCCTCCTGACGGTTGGGCCGCTGGCGAAGTCGTTGTCGAGCGGCGCATATTGACCTATCCGCCTCGGCGTGGTGCGGCTGCCGTGGTTTTAGTGATCGATGATCAGCTTGTATCGCTGGGACAGGTGGAACTGGACGAGTCAGCGTTGCTGTGGAAACCACCACCGACGGCACAGAGCGTCGGCGTGCAGATCGGTGGTTTCGCCGAATTGTTGGGTTATGACCTGAGAGCCACTCAGGTGGCGCCGGACCGGCCGTTCCGGCTCACTCTGTACTGGCAGGCGCTGAATGACACCCCGCTGGAGACATCCTACACCGTCTTCACTCAACTTCTGGCTGCCGATGGGCATCTGATCGCTCAGCACGATGGCCCGCC
>Ga0180437_10012055_pt1 | contig 10283 bp, 9 predicted proteins | sample SS_ome_4_FD_132410 | JGI IMG/M metagenome (GOLD analysis project Ga0180437, IMG submission 132410) | Hypersaline lake sediment archaeal communities from the Salton Sea, California, USA - SS_3_D_1 metaG | ecosystem: Environmental > Aquatic > Non-marine Saline and Alkaline > Hypersaline > Sediment... | reverse complement strand
TCGCTCCACGCGATGCCGCCCTCTTTGTATCCACTCATCTCTATAAGTGGAATGCCAGCGGTCGCAGCCAGCCGCTCACGGAATCTTGCGAATCCGCTATACACCCAATGTGCTTCGCAGTTGAAGTCTAACCCCATCACTCTTCCTCATCGAGAATCAGTTCCCGAATGTACTGCGACAGACTCCCGTCGGTATGCACATCGGCAAGCTCTTGTAGGGCCGCGTGCTCGCGCTTGCTCAGCCCCACATCGACCCGATACCACCCAATGCCAACATCCGCCCCGAATCGGCTGGCCCTCACTCCTTCGACGGCGACAGTGGCATCCTGCGTCTCCTCGTCCAGCGGCCGCAGTTGCTCGTAGCTAGCCGCCGGGTGCGCCAGGCGGCGCAGGCGGGCGCGGAGGCGGGGGACATCGGCGCCCCTGAGGTGCGTTTCGTCTCCATCGCTCTCTCCAACAAACCACAGGAGAGCCTTATCATCCCTGCCGAACCACACAACTATCACATTATCTAGGTTGAGAAATCGCCCATGGTCTTCGGGGCTCTCCAGCTCAAACCACTCTGCCACTTGACACCCCCCACCTCTACTTCCTACTATATGCTACGGGTTTCATAACCCTGGGGCTATCCAGAGTTTCCCTCGCGCTGCCCGCCAGATGCAAGGTTTCTTGCAACAGCACACCACCAGGGGTGGCGGGGTTAGGCTGGCTTACACTTCATACTACATAACTTATGGTAAACTGAAGCGAGCCTAAGTATCCCAGTTGCAATACTTCTTGCAGGCGGTGGGGCGGCGATATTGCCACCCGCAACAATCCTATAATGCAGTATACCACACATTATGCGCTATGTCAAGAGGGAATGTTTTGACTCTTGACAGAAACGTGGGGCTGTGGTATACTTTACCAAAGCATAGCAGTGCCCTGAGCCAGCGCTGCGAACACACGGAGGGAAGCATGGAGATTACAGAGCTTGATGTACCTTTCATCAGATGGGTAAAGGGGGAGCTGATTCGGCGGGGATGGAGCCAGAACACACTCATCCGGCGCAGCGGGCTTTCAAACCCATCGGTGAGTAACGTCATCACCGGCAAGAGAAAGCCCGGGCGCTACTGGTGTGAATCTGTGGCGCACGCTTTCGGGATGCACCCGGAGGTCGTCCTGCGGCGAGCGGGGATCCTTGGGCCGCTGCCCGAGGCCGACATGCGCAGGCTCCAACTTCGCTACATCTTCGACCAACTCAATGAGAATGACCAACAAAGCTTGCTCGCGCAGGCAGAGGCAGTTGCTGAGCTGCGAGGACGCGAGACATGTATCGCAGAGAATACTCAAATCGCGCTTCAAGAGCGTGATCCAGAAGCTGAGTGAGGATCAACTCTGCGATCTGTGTCACTACGCCGCCCTGCACTTCCACACATGCCAAGCCTGCAAACACTATGATTCGCTGTTCTCACCCGTCGCCCTTCATCGCAACTAGCTGAGCAGCCGCAGCACCTCGGCCATTAGGTCGTGGCGCCAATAGCCGCTCGCCCTGGCCTCCCAGCCCGGGCAGATGGTCGCGGTGTAGTCGCTGTGGCCGCGCACCTGGTCCCGGCTTATGTTGAAGTCAGGGTTGCAGACAGCCCACGCCGCCACCGCTGCCGCAGCGTCCAGCTGCGCCACGGTCGGGCGGTACTTGTGCAACGTCCCCGCCAGCCCCACGCTTAGGTGTACGTTGCGGTGCCCCGTGTGGTCGTGCCAGCAGCCGTCGCGGAAGTTGCCGCACTGCAGCACCATTCCGCAACCGCAGATCCAGAGCGTGTACGGGATACTCGGCCTGCCTCCCCCCTTGCGGATGTAATGGGCGGCCGTAGCCCAAGGGGAGTAGCTCAGCGTGTGGTGAAACGTCAGCCCCACGATGTCCTCCAGCTCCCGCCGCCACCAGCCAGCCTGCAGCGGGGCGGGGCAGTCGTCGTTGGTGGGCAGCGTGCATCGGATGTCCTCGAAGTGGATAGAAGTCTCTTGACTTATCATGATGTATAGGCCAATTTATCCAGCTCCTCCTTGCCGATCAGGAACCAGTCCCAGTTGATCTCGGGGGGGCCGCTGGTGAAAAGCACGTAGCCCAGGCAGCGGTTCTCGTTGAGCTGGTTCCAGATATCAATGCGTCCCTCGAAGTTGCCGATGTCAGCCACGTACCGTGACCAGTTCCCGTTGTAGCAGTCCCGGTGCCGCCAGCCCGAGCGGGGGTTCAACGCATAGCCGTCGCTCGAAGCTACCGCGCCGCACTCGCCCAGGATGTAGCGCGGCTTCAGCCCGTAGCGGGCAAACTCCTTGTCCCACTCCATCCATCGCCCAGCGTGCCACTGGAACCAGCTAGAAAGCCCGCTAACGCTTCTATTGCCCCACCAGTACCCGTGGTATCCCAACACGCCCCCCGTCTCGCAGGCGGCCCTGGCAGCGGGCACGAGGTACTGCACCCACTCCTCGAGCGGATTCCCCACCGCCACGTTCAGCACGCACGCCTTCGTGTGCAGGCCCAGCGCGTCGATCTGGTAGGCGAACTCCTTATCGAACTCCACGAACCACTGAAGGGCAGGGAGGTCGGACGAGCCGATCGTTTCGTTCCAGCTTTCGATGTAGTCAATGCTCTCGTGGTTCGTCTTCAGTGAATCACAGAACGTCTGGATGTACCGGGTAGCCGCCAGCCCAGGATCCCCGCCCATTGGCTGGTCGTCGGTATGCTTCCGCACCACGGTCGTCACCCCGATGTCGTGGAAAGGCTTGGCGTCCTCTAGGCTAAAGACCTTGACCACCGGCGCCCCAGACTTCTGGTAGTATTCCAGGTCCCAGTTGCGGAGCTGCCCGTTGTAGTCGCCTCGTATCCGCCCCTGCAGGTGCAGCCCCGCCCGCATCTTGCGGGCCGCTGGCGTTGGCGGAGGAGGCGGGGGCGGGGGGGGAGGCTCGGGTTCGTCCAGCGTGCGGAACGTCAGGTCCAGGTCCGGCTCGAAGATTCTCCAGAACCGCTCCAGCTCTTCCTTCCGGTCCTCGCATTCCCACGCCACGATGTGCGGCTCGGGGCTCAGGCTCACCATCGCAATCGCGTCGTGCTCGCTCCTCGTGACGCTGCGCAGCAGCACGCCAGCCTGGTTGCAGATGTGCAGGTAGTCCGCTGGCGCTACGTCCTGCGGCACGTACCACACAAACGCCGGATAGTCGAACGGCGCCTCTGCTCTCGTGATCTCCACCCCGCCGCCGTCCCACACCGGGCCGCTGTGCCGGAAGCCAGCGTAGGTGGGGGCGGTGTAGAGGAACAGGGCCGTGGCGTCTCCCTTCGCCTTTGCCTCCACCTCGAACCGATACCACACCGGCTCAACGTCGTAGCCCCGGACCGCAATCTCCTGCTCAGGTGACCAGGTAGCCTGCTCCGGCTTGCCGATCTGCCCTATGCCAACACGCATGTGGATAGGCCCAACCGTGTCACCCGGCTTCACGTCGTCGCTGGGCACGTCGTAGATGTAGCGCCCATGTATCCAGAACCGCACCGTGTCGCCCGCCTTCGTGTCTTGCACGTAGTAGCAGCCGCCCGCGTGCGTGTTCCAGTTGAGCCCGTACTGGATGCTCCTCGTTCCCCGCTTCACCAGGGATGACAGGTGCGGGTCGGTGTCCAGTGGGTAGCCGTACTCCGGCATTCGGTCGGGGTCCCCGTAGGGCCGCCAGCCGCGAGGCAGCACGTTGCGGTAGGGGCTCGGGAGCACCTGCCATCCGCCCTCAAATCCGAAACTTTTTCTAGTTTTCATCAGCTCGCCTTTGTCAATTCCACGTACCACCAGGTACTACCCACTGCAGCCACCAGCCACATCGTCGTCTCGGCGTTGTTATCATCCACGATCCCCACGAACCCCTCGCCCACCGTCGCGGGTGCCCCGAATGCCGTGTCCAGCTCAGCATCGGTTGGCGGATCTGTCACGTTCGTCGTCGCCACCTTCGTCCGCACCCCGCCTGCCAGGTACGCCTTGCCGTCGCTGTCCAGCGTCGCCACCTCTGTCCCGGCGCTATCGAGCCAGCGCACCTTGCTCGTGCCGGATGCGTCGAATAGCTGCCAGAGAAAGTCGGAGCCTATCTTCCTGATCCACTCAGTCACGGAGCCCAATGCCCACCTCTGCTTTCCTGAATATTTCCGGGGAGCGGTTGTAGATATCCATCTCCCACAGATCCACCACCACAACAATCGGCATCCCGTAAGCCCGCTCCTGCAGTAATCGCTGCTTCTGGGCCTGATCCTTGGCCCTGGTCTCCCTCATCTGGTGCCAGTATTCCCCCTGCACTCGAAACACCGCAGCGCCGCCGGCGAACAGGTCGAAGATGATGAAGTCGGCCACGGCGCCGCCCGTGATCAGCCGCCCGCCCATGAGAGAACTCTGAAAGTCGAATGACCACTTGCGGTCTTCCAGCCAGATGTAGGTCAGCAGCTCGGGGAGGGTAGCAGGCTCGCCCAGCTCCGCAAGCTTCTTCCACGCCTTCCGCGCCCGGTCCCGGCCCACCATCCGCGTCCACTCCTGTACCGTGGGCGGGTCGAAGTCCAGCACCCGCGGGCCGCGTGGCGTCGCAGGCAGCGGCTCCAGGGTGGGGCGGCCGGGGAGGATGCTGCCGATCTTGCCAACACGCCGGACTCTCTGAATGCGCTCACTCAATGTTCACCTCAGTCAGCGCCAGCCGCATCGTGCAGGCGTACTTGGCCGTGGACTGGTTCGGGCCCGTCACCACCAGCCGAGGCGGCGACTGGGCGGCGTTCGCCACCTTCACGGTCCGGTCCACGCCATACATATCGTGCAGCGTGAATGCCGTCTCTCGTGTCACCCACCGCTCCAGCTCTGTCATCAGCTCTTTTGCGTTGTACGGATAGATAGAATCGTCCAGGCACAACTGTTCGTCCCGCACGCTCACAGTCAGGTTCACAGTCCAGCGGTCCATTACATTCGCCTGGCAGTACAGCGCGTTCGACAAGAGCTTCGGGCTGCTGCCCTCCGAGGTCGTCGACAGCTCGAACTTCAGGCGTATCTCGACACCCGCCGCCCGGGCCCCATACACTAGGTCACCCGAGTCTGGCTCCACGCTGAGCGCCTGTGTCAATACGAAAGTATCGTTGTCCGTTATGCTGCTGATCTGGCGGATTTCCTCGTTGATGCGCACCCAGTCGCCAGCCTTGATGTTCGTCGTGGTACTGCCGCTCGCTAGGTTGATCGTCGTCTTCGTGCAGCCGGTCGTCGTCGTTTTGTAGTCGAACGCTGTTACGGGGAACTGTAGGACGTGGATAGCCTGCGCGTCGTTGATCTCCCCCAGCAGCGTCCAGAGGCCGCTCCGGTCTACCTCGTAGTAGACTCGGATGGTCTGGCCGGAGGCGGTGTCTTCGCTATGGACCACCACCGCTCTGTAATCTTTGATGACCTTCAGCATCCCGGAGCCCCACCAGGACTGCGTTAGCTCGCCGGTGGAGGCAAACTTGTAGCCGCTGAAGCCCGCGGGGTTGTCGGAGTAGTCCGGAAGCTCTACGAAGCGGATCTTGTCGGCTTCCCCCCACCACAGGCGGGGTGGGCTGCTCAGCGTTTCGTAGCCCATCCCCCGTATCCGGTCGCCAGCAATCTCAGCTCGCACAATCTCGTGCCAGCCCATGCCGTTGTATGCCAGGATGGAGGAGGTGTTCGACGCGCCGCCGTCGATTGCGGCGAAGAGGGAATTGACGGTGCCCACCAGGCTCGCCACTTTCCCCTGCCGAGCTGCTGGCAGGCCCGCGCCCAGGTCCGGTCCCATGCTCACCATCGTCGTGAAGTTCCAGCGGTACAACCCGTAGCCCACAGGAATGAATAGATCGTTGACCTTCGACCACACCATCATCTGCCGACCGTTATCCCCGCTCTCAACCGAGGTCCAGTCAAGTAGCTGGTCGCTGTACTCTAGGATGTTGCGCCAGAGCCCCACATCGTTGGCAATCATCAGATCGCCCCGGAACCCCGCCATAGCGTTGATGCCCCAATCCCCGGGTCCCACCTCAACCGCGCTCGACCAGGTGCTGCCGTCGCCGGTGTAGTACATTGTGTCCGGTGCGCTGTTATCGGAGTAGAACAGATAGCCGCCGTACTGGCAGAGGTGCAGCATATCCTTCGGCCCGGTCACGTCCGACCAGCTGTCGTCCGTGTCGGCATAGCGAGCGTTGTTAGCCCCCCGCGCTACCCACAGGTAGGCGTCCCAGGCGATCATGTCCGTCACGTCCTCGTCCGCCTGCGCGTCACCCCTCGCCCAGATAGGTGTAGTCGAGTCGTACTTATACACCACGTCGCCGCCAGCGCAGTACCATCCGTCATCGAAGCGCACGAAGTCGGTCACGATGTCCCCGGCGCCAGCGAGCCCCTTGTTCACTCGGAACCAAAGATCCGTCGTCGTGTCCGCCGTCCAGCTCCCGCTACCGTTCTTGTATTTCGTCGCACCAGTGGTATCGCTGGCCGTGCCGTCGCCCGCCCACTCCAGGTACACGCCCGGTTCGTCCGCTGAGGCTGGCGGATCTAGCGTCAGATGGTACGCCGTGGCCGCCGTCAGCGCCTGCGCCGAGGCCCAGGCTTCGTAGTGGTTCGTCCAGCCTGTCTCCACGTCCGCATCAGTGATGTTCGCCGTCTTCAGGGCGCTGCCCGTCGGGCTGCCGCCGCTGTCAGCGTACAAGCTCAGCACGTAGGTCTGCGTCAGCGTCCCGGTCTTCCGCAGCCGCAGCGTGGCGCCGGTGCAGCTGATGCCGCCAGCGGGGGCGGTGATGCTCCGCTCCTGCGCCTTCTTCACAAATGTGACGCGGAAGGTGAAGTCCCGGTTTTCAACCCACGCCCACGCAGTGCCGCTGTCGATAGAGGTGTGGGCAAGGCCATCCTCGTAGACGTTGCCGGTCCTCTGCATCCGCCAAAAATACTGGCCGCTTGTTTCTGTTGTGGACAGTACGATGTGCAAGTAATCTGCCGTATTGGAGTATGCCGAGCTGAACGTGAACGTCGTCCAAGTTGCGGTCGTTGCGATGCTAGCGGCCGCTATCGACTTGCTGGTTAGAGAGCTTCCCGGTTTGCCCGCGACATCCGAGTACAGCGATAGCGTCAATGCCGCCGTGGGGCTGCCCCACTTGTAGACCTCGACCGCCACGGATTCTATCTGGAACCCAGCTGGCACCTTGATCCGTTGGGCGTGCCACGTTGTCGATGTGGTCCCAATCTGGTTGCTCGCCACCTCCTGCCGCAGCACGCCCGGGTAGCCCACCACCACGGGTGTCTGCGTCGTCGGCTCATAGACTGGAGGCTCTGTTGTCGTATCCGCCTCCTCGATGTCGCTGGACTGCACCAGCGGCCCGAGCGTCACCTGCCCGTCGATGCGCGTCTCCACGCCCTGGCTGTCGTAAAAGCTGTCTTCCTCGTCCCACACCTCCTGGCCGCGGCCGCCCCGCCAGTCGGTCTGGAAGTACACGCTCATATCCGTCAGGTCGGAGAGCTGCAGGTCGCCGCTGCCGACCTTGGCCGCGTAGGGGTTGACGAGCTGGGCGCTCCGGCCCAGCACGCCCCCATCCTCCGTCAGCATCAGCCCCAGCGTCTCGCCGCTGGCTGCATCCTCTAGCTCGACGTGGTACTTTACGCCAGCGTCACTCATCCAAGGCTCCTCGACCACGACTCAGGTTTGACCGCACTGTTGATCGCCGACCCTGCCTCAAGTCGTATCTCGTCCGCAACCTCGCGGTAATTCTGTGCCGCTGTGAAGTGGTATCGTGCCATATCGCCGCCGCGGGTGGCAGCTGTGTGGTGCAGGTCGTAGAGGACGTGGTTGACAATGAACTCGCATACCTCGTCCTCGTATGGCGCCCCGATGCCCAGCACGCTGGAGTCGGCCGTCAGCTCCGTTAGCCGCTTGACATAATCCAGTGCCACCGTGTCGGACGTGCTCACGCTCCGCGCCGAGATGAGCTGCAGGTACTGCGCCCCCGGCGTGCCGGTCACATACCAGTCCTCCCGGGGCAGCATCTCCCACGCCTCGTCGGTGCCGCCGCGCACCCGCACCCGAACCAGATTCACGAGATCGCTGGGCAGGCTATAGTCGTAATCGTCGCTCCCTATGTCCACGGTAGAGGTGTCCACGCAATACACCTTCCAGCTTGAGCCAGCCCGGCGCACGGCGGTGTCGATTGCTGCTTCGATGTCGCCGCGCTTGCAGGGCAGGATCTCATAGGTATCCGATGTAGCCACGGCCGCGCTGAAGGCGTCCGTCGTCAGCGTACTCGTACTCTGCGTGTATGCCGTAATCAGCCGCTCCTCGCCCTCTGGGTCTGCGCTGTCGGCGCTGGTGATGTAGCACCAGTGATTGTTCCAGTAGTTGTCCGGCTCTGAGAGGTTATTCGTATCCACCACTGTCGTCGTGGATCCGCTCGTTGCCGTGCCCGCCAGATAAGCCTTGTATCTCCGGGCAATCCTGCCCAGTAGGTCCAGCCGTGTGGTCGTGCCGCCTACGGTTGCTGCTGTTCCGGTTCCTGATCCTGTTGCCATTGAGCCCCCTTACGCCACCGTCTCGGTATCTGGGTTCGTGAAGTTGTAGCCCACCTTCTGCCGCCACACGTAGACTGTCCCAGCGTCGAGCTGGAACGTGATCTGCCCGTTGCTGTCAGTCAGCCCCTGCGCCAGCTTCGTGTCTCCCGCTGCATCGCTCGTTACCCATATCTGCGCCGCGTTGATCCCAGCCGAGTCCTGGTCAGTCAGCGTGTAGGTGAACGTGATTGCGCCCGTGCCCAGCGCCCCGGAAGCCGCTGAGTTGAGCGCAGCCCCCGTCTTGCCGCTTGAGGTGTGATCCGCCAGCGTCTCGTCCCACACGGCGTCGGCAATGGCCGCAGCCGATGCCGTGTCAGCCATTGCTTCCAGGCTGTCCGTGGCCACAGCATAGTCGCTAGTATCCGAGCCCTTGGTCATGATGTTCGACAGCACCGTGCCGTCTGGCACCTCCGTCGTCATATCAGCGTTGTTCGCCACGGCGCTCTTCATCAGGTGATCCAGGTTCAGCTCGTCCAGCACCTTCCGCACGGCCAGGGCGATGCGGTTGGAGGCGTAAGCCGCGGTGCCCACGTCAGCAGCGAAGGTTGCGTTGTCAATCGCTGCGTCCGCGATCTCACTCGCCGTGATAGCGTTGGCGGCAATCTTCGCCGCCGTGATCCCATCGTTCACTATCACCACGCCATCCGTCCCGGTGTCAGCCAGCACGTCAGCCAGCGCCTTGCCAGACGTGCCTGCGCTGGTGTGGCCACTCATTGCCTCATCCCAGATAGCATCCGCTTGTTCCGCCTTCGTCACCAGGTCCGGTATCTGAAGCGTGTGGTGAAACGTGATAGCGTCACTGTCAATAGCTGCGCTAATGTAGATCGTGTAGCACTTCCCTTCCTCGAACCCATTGGCCGCCGTTAGCTGGATCTGCTCCGAGTAGAACCCAACCGTGTTATCACCGTCCAGCAGGGCCATGTTCCCTGTCACAATGGGCGTAGTCGTTTCGTTCTCATACACCCGGTATGCAGGCACAGCGTCTCCATCCTGCGCGATGTTGTCCGTTGGGTCGTGCAGATTGACAGCGAATGTCACGTAGTCGTCTATCGACCAAAAGCCCAGATATGCCATAATCTAGCTCCCGTATGCGAGTATCAAAAAGCCCTTTGCCGGATCGTCCGAGCTCGGCGGGCTGGAGGGCGTGGTCTCGAATGCCCCCATGTCCGGGGCCGTCCCGTTGTAGTCCAGGCCCACGTCCGTCCCTGCGTCGATGCAGTCCGAGTCCGATTGCAGCGTGAGATCAAATCCCGCCTCGTCCGTGAACTTGGGGTCTGTCGTTACGTCGTGCGCCCCCTCCCACTTCGAGCTGCATCCGTTCCAGCAGTTGTAGTCAGCCGTCACGGTCGGGCTACTCGATTCCTTGTAGTTCCCGCAGTCCTTGAGGATATTGTTGTATACGTTCAGCGTCGCCGCGCTCACCCAGACCGTGTAGCCCAGGCAATCGAGAAACGTGTTATTCCAAAGATTCACTGTCGTCGGGCCGTCCAGGATGTAGATAGCCACGCCGACGCCGCCGGTTGCGGAGCAGTTCGTGTCCGTGGCTGGCATTGTGTGAAAGACGTTCTGGTATACGTCTGCCTCCACGCCCGACGTGAGCCACAGGCCAATCGTGGAGTTGTAGACCTCGTTCCCGTAGATCGCCCAGGTGTTGCAGTCAGCACCGTGGAAGAATAGCGCCTCCCCATTGCTGCCCGTGCCGCCG
>Ga0180437_10012054_pt1 | contig 10286 bp, 9 predicted proteins | sample SS_ome_4_FD_132410 | JGI IMG/M metagenome (GOLD analysis project Ga0180437, IMG submission 132410) | Hypersaline lake sediment archaeal communities from the Salton Sea, California, USA - SS_3_D_1 metaG | ecosystem: Environmental > Aquatic > Non-marine Saline and Alkaline > Hypersaline > Sediment... | reverse complement strand
AGCCACTACGTATTTAAACGATCGCGCTCATGGCTTAAATTTAAATGTGTTGCTGAGCAAGAACTCGTTATCGGCGGATATACTGATCCGCAACACTCTCGTGTAGGATTTGGCGCGATACTTGTAGGCTACTATACACACGGCAAGCTGCATTATGCCGGCAAGGTAGGTACGGGATTTGATACTATAACGCTCAAAGAACTCAAAGGGGCATTTGATAAAATAGCATCAAAAAAATGCCCCTTTACCAATTATGACGGCAAAAAAACAGGGGTTCACTGGATTAAGCCAGTACTTGTATGCGAAATTGGCTTTGAAGAATGGACTAAAGATAATAAATTACGCCACCCTCGCTACCTGGGCTTACGTCGCGATAAATCAGCTAAAAAAGTGATACAAGAACGAGCAAAGTAGCGACTATAAAATGCTGGTGACAATATTATTATGTTGCGCTGTAAATGCATTGCGGCATACGCAATCAAGTGATTAAACTGAACCCAAAAGCTCTCCGGGGCAGATCACTTATATGTCATTGTTTTTGCGCCCATACGCAATGGCCCTCGTGATCCCCTTAGCAGTATATGACTTTTTTGTTTTTCTGTTACTTTCTCGAGTGAGTCCAACAAGCAATGCGGCTTGATTAGCTGCGTATTGTCTTTTTCTGACTTAAGGTCAATCGATCCACCATACCGTGGAATTTGAATAATAACTTTCCCGCTAGCATCTTTAAATAAAACGCTTCGCTCTTTTCTCTCATTTTTTATAATTTTTGCAAATGTTATGACAGGAAGCGTGTAATTAGGGTCAAGGCGCTTATTAAGCACGTCTTCCATCGCGCTATCCTGCTCAACGGTAACCGCCTTGATAAACTCCTCTGCCGCTGTGTTTGCATTATATCTATAAAAATATGCCATCACGCGCCCAATATTTGATGCATTATAATAATAATGCGTTGCCTCCTTAATGGGAGCAGTGCCCTTTGGTATTTTTACTCCGTCACCCGCATGCAGCACAATATGAGATAATACCAATAAGCAGCGCACATATTTTGCCATGTGACGCGTACCATACGCTCTCTGCGTGGACAAAAAAAGAGTCTTCACTTTCTCTCCTCAACCCATAAAGAACCCCCACAACCGTATACTTCTACAATGCAATCGTAAGGCCATCATAACCCACCACAATTTCAGCCTCATATTCGCGTGCAAGCGCAGCAAATTTTTTACGCGCACCGGGCATATCTTTATAAAATCATTCCAGATTCGTGAAAATTAAATTATCACTGATATATAACAAAGTAAGGATAAGAATAAATAGTTAACTAAAAACGGGTTATAAGGAATCTTAGCAATCGTCATTGAGCCAATTTCTTTTTGCGCTTATACAATGGATCATCTTCAAAGCGATCGAGCTGAGACAATACTTTATACGTATGCCAACTGGTGCGAATAATCGGCAGCGGATTATGGCGGTATTTCCATACAAAGTGCCGCGTTGCCGGATCCCCGGGATTTCCGCTCCCAAAATCACCATACTGCTTTCTATACCGATCATACTGCGCATCAGAGAATGATTTTGCCAAAATTGAAGCGGCACCAACTACTACATACTTTTCATCGGCTTGATGCTCAGGAATAAGCTGAGTGTGGTAAATGCGTTCTCTATTAATAGTTGTACTGATGTATTGAGATATGTCACGAGACAACATCGAACGTAGTCGCTCCCAAAAGAGAATCGGGCTCGTTTCCCAATTGTCTATATACGCATACTGCGGCACTGCAATCTCTTGCAAATCATGCAAAATACGCAACGCAATGAGCATCTCCCACTCATTCAGATTCAACTGCTTATTATCAATCATATGTGGTTCTATCTCATGAATAGCAGCAGCATGCGCTGTTTCTTGTATGATTTGCGCGAGCTCGTCCCGCTTTTTGCGCGTGAGGAGTTTGCTATCTTTGACGCCAAGTTTTTTCCACCTGGCAATGATTTTTTGATCGGCAACGACGCCTGCTACAAAAATACTTCCAATGCAGGGACACTTAGTTGCGTCATCAATACCACTTATGAGCATTCTTTGGTACATGTATACACTTTATATAATATGAGAATGTTTACCTACTCTCAGGGTACAAGCTCCGTTACAAAAAGCAAAAGCCCCCATCGCAATACCCATTCCTACCTTCTTCTTAATGATACTCATTGGCAGCATGACCACTATAAAACATAAAAAAGGAGAAAGGCATAAACCTTTCTCCTTATAAAATATCACGCTCAAATCAAAACAAAGAGTGCACTCAACTTCCCAATGAAGACAAACCCAATGTATTGATATACCGCTTTTTAAAAATCATTTGTAATAGGCATCTGTGTACATAAGTCACCTTCAAATCTATGCAAAATAGCATGATTTTTGCGCCAATTAAGGATGTGGTCACGACTCTTTTGTGGGAGACTGCGCCAGCCGTCTCTCCATAATGTTAAAGCATCTTGTGGCACTTGGCTGAAAAAATGAGATAGATCGTCTCGAATTAAGAATAAATTGCCACCTTCCATACAAATGGGCGTATATCCCTTAGCATTTGCTATTGAAGTCATAATAGATAAAGGCTGCTGCAAATTTTGTAGGGCATAATTATCAGGAATCCTAGTATTCAGTAGTGGATGCCAGCAAAAGCCTCCTTCTATGCAAATAACTTTCGGCTTGCACTCAAGAGATTCTAAAATAAGATAATCAGCTCCATCGATATCAATAGAAAGAAAATCAATCTCTTTATTGGGAAAAAACTCACGTGCAATTTCATCAAAGGTGCGACCGTTGGTAGCCGAACTTTCAGGCAATACAAAGGCATTAATGCACACCATACGAGGTTGATTATTGTATAATTTTTGCAGTTTTTCAAAAGGGCCCGCACTAGCTTCAATCGATACACCCGACCAACCCTGTTCCCACAAATATCGGGTGTTGCTTATAGTAATCCCATCATAAGCCCAAATTCAACACAAAAGCCTTCTTGTACATTTAATCGCTTAAATATTTCCTCGATAATGCCATCTTCTCCACTTTGAGTATGCACTTTTCTCGCGTACCGATTTAAACTATAAGGAGATAAGCGATTTAAGACACTCTCTGAATGATAAGCTTGCGATTCTAGGCTCAGTAATAATGCACCAAGCATCAACACATAAGCATATTCTTTACCCGCATACAACATATCTCTCCTTTATTTGTTATATTTATTTCTTTTACCAGAGTGCCGACCGTGTCTATACACAGCAAAATGCACCCCTCTTTAAATACTATACAAATGACTAAAGCTCAAGGCCCTGCTTATATCGTATCGCTCTAGAAATCAATTGACGCCATCAGGCCAATAGTATTAGAAACTACTGATCGTTTACCATCAAATGGTATGCGCGCAAACAGCGCAAATCCCGGGTTATACTTATCATAATCATACCCAAAATCATATGACAACTTGAGCATTACATCATGCGCCGTCCAATCTTCAATCGACTGTGCGGTATTTGCAATAAGCGCAGAATGCTCATTAGAGCAGAGCGCAATCACGCTGTCACCTTGCTTAAAGAAGCGATATCCCACCTTGAATGAAAAGCCTTTAAAGAAGTGGTATAACTGAGCATAGATAGTAAACTGCTGTTGCATGCCCCAATCTTTGTATGCACGCGTTTTTTCAAGCAATAATAATTCTGTTTGCTGATCCGCTGTTTTTATACGCCGCGTTCTCGTATTCCCAAAAAGATGTGTAAGCTCAACATCAAAGCCAAACTTAAACCATGTCCCGTATAATAATTCTATTCCCCCGCCAAATGGCACCGTAGTTGCACCATCATGGCCAAATGGCAACGCTAAGATTAAATCAGGATCAGATTTAAGGCCCGTAGGAAAAGTAAGACCTACCCGTAAATCTAATAGTACATTTTTAAGCAACGGCTTTTGTTGCTCAAAATTACGCATATACTCAAAGATCACCTCAAAGTCGCCAATTCCGGTGCGTGACCAGTCACATAATTCGAGATCTTTTCCCAATCGCTTCACATTACAGAAAAAATCATTTGTAAGAAAACTTTTGACTTGCGCATCTTGATTATCAATCATGCGTGTTTGTTCTTGCCAGCATACGTTTTTCAGCTTCATAGAGCGTATCGGAAGGTATGCACCAAGCGTAAGATCATGACCAAAAAAGAAACGCCATGCTAGCGCAATATTAAAGGGCACACTCAGATCACCATTCACGCAAAAATGCCCACGCACACCGTCATCAACCACGCGCAACTGTGCTCGCTTTTGGCCTATGCAGCTATCATCGGCAAAGCCATCTAACATTTTGAGCGCGTTTTGGTCACAGTCAAGATATTTGAGCACATTAATTGTCTTTCTATCGCTGGCATAAGACGTCTGCTTTAACCCATGCTCTATCCATACATACGCCTGCATAAACTCTTCTTGTGGCGCTGGCGGACGGAAGAAAATATCATGTGGACGGGAAAGATTCATTCCCTGCACGGCAGCACTCAACAGTAAAGAAAGCACTGCACCTATTTTACTCAATCGCTTTATAGCGTTCATGAACCTATTCCTTATGCTGTTAACATACTACTCGTTGGTAAATATTCCAGTATCGGCAACTACGAGTCTACTTCCCGATGCACTATTTTTTGCAATCCGCACTATGGTATTTGCCGTCGAAAGTGCAAGGGGCACGGTTGCTCGTATTGATCCCACTGCAGGTGAAGCGGACAAATCTCTATTTCTTCCAAAGAGCGTTATCGCACCATCATTATGACATCGCTGCACAATATTGCCAGGATTGAAAAAGTATTGCGGCGTATCTTCTTGATATACATCAGAAAGCAATTGCATAGTATCAGAATCAACTGCAGCACCACACACATCTTTGATAGCAAAACGAGAAATACGCGAACGAGTAGCGCCAATATCAGTAGTAAGAATATACAGATTTCCCGGCGCACCTTTAGCAAAATCTTGCGCTAATCCAGTCGTAGAAATCGCCTGTAATGTATACCCTGGCCCCGCACCAAACGGCACCTCAACCAACGTCCAGCGAACTTCGCTCGTATTAGCTGCAGTACGGATATTTGCACCATTTCCAACACGGAATATACCCACAGACGTTGCAAGTACGGCAAATTTCTCACTCACCACTACATCACAAAGAGCTCCCGAACTCCCTGCTGTAGGCAAAAACGTGCTTATGTCAGCAATCGTTACAACTGAAAGATCGCCCGTTTGAAAATTGCTCATCGTTACATCAATACGATCAAGTGTATTTGGCGTCAGAACATATAAGTAATTCCCATCGCTTATGATCTTATACACAAAGCTATAATTACCAACAACTTTAAATGCCATCCCTGCAGTAAGGCCTTCAAAATCAATTCCTATACCGGCAGCACTCCAGCCGTCTCCATTGCTATCAACTAATACGCCAAGCCCATTTACCCCACCAACAAACAGTCGGCCATTATTATTCTGATTTGCAATCTCTATGGCAACAATTGAACCGATAGTATCAAGTGCACCACCTTCAATTGAAACAACGCGAGTTCCGGTCGGCGGCATTGCATCAATGGCCCCATTTTTATAGGCAGCAGTAGCGCCATCAAGCGATCCTTGCACGGGACAAAATGAACCACTTTCATCGTTACCTGATTGACCCAAAATAATTCTCCCTTTACCGGTAGATGCGAGTAATCCAACTGCCGCATTCAGTCCTGGTGTATTTTGAGGGAAATCAGCAAATCCTTGTATTGCGCCCGTATCTGGAGGATATATGCTCAGCGCGCCCATTAAAGACTTGCTTAAATTATCTGCGCCGCTACGACTCCACTCGGTACGTTTCACGGTATCGATAGATGATGCATCAGCACCGGTCATATACGTTGTTTGACCCGTAATATCATCGGTAAAAAGGCCAAATGCCTTATCGGTTACACTTGCAAACCGCGCCCATTCAGTCCATGCAACAACGGCATCGGTTTCGTCCAATATGGCACGCGAATAAAAAATACCCGGCTTAAATCCTGCTTGCGCCTCACTTACACTCACAAAGACTGCATCATTCAGCACCCACATATCATCGATATCACCAGCAGCTAAGGCGCCTCCACCAACTTGCGCTGCAACATCACCGTCCGTAAAGACCTCACTTGATGCGGTGGCTGCTTCATTGAAGCAATGCGCGGTGCGTATTTTATTCGTTGCGCCCATAAAAATGTCTTTGATGGTGCTCTCTTTTTTTGCAAGGGTCCCGATCTCACTTGCTGATCCTATGCATACCAGTGGCAATGAGAAAACTGAGCGCTTTGTGCTACTTGGACTCCCCACGCCACCTTGCACAATAAGATATGAAAGGTTAAGCGCATTTTTGCTGTCGGCTGTATTTGAAACGTGCAGCGTTCGTACTTTATGCATGCTTACTTGCGCATCAGCACCAAGCGCTCCTACTATTTTTGTTGCGTCATCAAAAACTGCATCTGGAGCAATAGGCTCAAATGCGACTCCGGTAATCATAAAAGAGTTCTGGTCTATTTGCGCCCGTGTAATACGCCCAACAGCAACGGCACGCGCACCATCAGTGCCTGCAGCACCGCCCGCTACTTGAAGGCCAACAAATAGGCGCATAAGACGCGCATCCCAATGTAAATCAATTATATTTTCTATGGAAACCAAATCATTCCCGATCTTCAGAGAAGATGATGCCACATTCAGAGCGCTCGTCAGCTCTGGCACTAAAAATGGCCCTTTTACCGTTTCCGCTCCCATTTGTAACGAATCACGAATACCAAGCAATGCTATGCCGCTATTGCCCACTCCAAACGAAGACTCTCCATTTGCCAAAACAGCTGCAAATACGGCTCCTGTTCTGCTTGCTGCAAGCGCAAGAACCCCTGCAGTCTCTGCTGCCCCCGATGCATCAGGAATAGACATGATATTCGATAGCGCTTTAACTGAGCCATTACTATATACCGTGTCAATCGCATATATCGTAGTGAGGGCATCTGATGTCACAAAAACGGGAGCAAACTCTCCTGGCCCCGTACCAATACTCCCCTTTGGAACAGACGTAATCAACGCAATGCTTTTGTTCCTAAAGGGATTGGTTTGATTTTTCTCATTATTAAATTCTATTTCCTCTGGAGCCATTGGTATAAACTGCGTTGCCATAGAATTAAGCATTGCAATGGTGAAGTCACCGCCCAATGTATTGCCCGCACCGGTAAATAAACAAACGCCATGATCATTTGAATTGTCCGTATATGCACCGATAGGAAATGAAAAAGTAGGGTTTTCTTGATCTCCTTTTACTACTACGACCGCATTACTTACCGTTGCAAACATGCATACACTGTACCAAAACAGCGCTGTGCTTTTCTTGAGCATCGCATCATTCCTCAACTGTTGATGTTTGAATCACTCCTTGTGGTTGCCTATAATACCCTTTCTTTTAAAAAAGTGAAAGGCACGCAATCAGCAATAACAAAAGTTTTCATGTGCCATGCTTTTTGTTATCATTTTTATAATGATCTTTTTTCTACATATCCGGGGGGATATCTCTTTCTATGCACGCCAAAACATTTTCTGCTACCACTATCGGAGTACATGCGCACATTGTTGAAGTCGAAGTCGATGTGTCATTCGGGCTCGTAAACTTTTTTATTGTTGGACTACCAGATACTGCAATCAAAGAAAGCGCAAAGCGCATTCATTCTGCGCTTGTTAATTGCGGCTTTCGTATGCCCGCAAAAAAAATTACGGTAAACTTAGCACCCGCAGACCTCAAAAAAGAGGGTACACTCTTTGACTTGCCTATCGCACTGAGCATCATCATCGCGCTCAAAGCGCTCAGCTTACCCAAAGACTATCTTGAAGAAACGCTCTTTTTGGGCGAGCTTGCACTTGATGGCACTATTCGCTTTATCAAGGGAGCGCTTCCTGTTGCATTTGATGCACAAAAAATGGGCAAGAAAAGAATCATTTTACCCAAAGAAAATGTACAAGAAGCGGCAATGATTAAGGGCCTTGAAGTTATTGGCGTTGCACACCTCACTGAGCTCATTGCCCATCTTCGTAATGAAAAAACTATAGCGCCAGCCAGCCCTACAAACAGTATTTCAACAGAAAACACACAAACCATGCCCGACTTTGATCAAGTAAAAGGTCAACAACAGGCAAAGCGAGCACTGCAAATTGCAGCCGCAGGCCAACACAACATCCTATTTATCGGCCCACCAGGCTCGGGTAAAACAATGCTCGCAAAGCGATTACAAACGATTATGCCGCCAATGAGCTTTGAAGAAAAAATTGAAACAAGCAAAGTATATTCAATCAGCGGTAAACTAGGCAAACATGCACTCATAACAGAGCGACCGTTCCGTAACCCTCACCACACTATATCACAGGCTGGCCTTGTCGGTGGTGGTTCATATCCGCAACCAGGAGAAATTAGCCTTGCTCATAACGGCATTCTCTTTCTTGATGAGCTTACAGAATTCAAGCGCGACACGCTTGAAGTATTACGGCAACCACTTGAAGGAAAGCAAGTGCAAATTGCTCGCGCCCAGCAATCCGTGGCGTATCCGGCATCCTTTGTGCTCGTTGCAGCACTCAATCCATGCCCCTGCGGTTACTGGGCCGATAAAACACGCGAGTGCAGATGCTCAATGCATCAAGTGAATCGCTATTTAAGCAAGCTTTCCGGACCGTTGCTTGACCGCATAGATTTACAAATACATGTACAACCACTTGAGTACAAAACAATAAAAGCAACACATCATACCGGACAAAGCTCTCAAGAGCTGCGCACGGCAGTACTCAAGGCCCGAACCATTCAAGATGCACGGTTTGGCAATACCACACGCTACAACAGCGCTATGACCGCTGATCAGATAGAGTCATTTTGTATTCTCACTGAAGGCGCTGAGCAGATCATGCAGGTTGCATTTAAACGACTCGCCCTGAGTATGCGCGGCTATCATAAATTACTTAAGGTTGCGCGCACCATTGCTGACTTGGCAGAAAGCGAAAAAATTGATATTCCTCATCTACAAGAAGCAATTATGTACCGATCTCTTGACCAACATATAGAAAGAGCGCGCCAATGATATATGGCATAGGAATTGATACCGTTGAAGTTGATCGCTTTAGAGAGTGGCAAACCAAACCAATAGAAAAGTTACGGCGCATTTTCAGCGCAGAGGAGCTTGACTATTGCCTGTACACGCCAGAAAAAAGCGCTGAGCGATTTGCCGCTCGCTTTGCTGCCCGTGAAGCTCTCTTTAAAGCATATCAAAGCGCGGCCTTTCTACTCACACACAAAGCACCATCAATAACGCTATTTGGCCTCTGTCCATACGTAACTATCACTAAGGCAGATAATGGAATCCCCCTCTGCTCGGTTGATTGGCGAGCCCTACAAGAAAAATATCCCAATGCTCCTATACTACATCATGCCCAGATTCATATATCTCTGAGCCATACAAGGGAAACCGCGCATGCGCTCATTACCATGAGCTCAACTCACTAATTAGCTTAAAACCATTGCTGTAACGCAAAAAACTCAGCTAAACTTATGATATAAGGGGAATTCTACTTTAAGGGGGTCGGGGATGAAGTTTTGGAACAAATCATTAATAACGATAGCTATCGTTACTGCACAGAGCATGGTTGCAGCTCCCCCCTTTGACCCCATGCAATTATGCCCAAAAATTGCCAAATCTCTTAAGAAGTGGTCCTCTAAGCTGCCACTACACATCCTTGACAAGCTTACGCAATGCACACGCATCAAATCTCGCTACATTAGATTCAAGCCAGAAGGGGGCCCTTTTGATGTCGAGACAATTCTGAAAGATGGTAGTATCTATAAACGCATGAAGCCGTGCTCAAACTGTGCGTTTTCCGATTGGCAGCACGTAGGAGCATACCCCCTGAGTGACAAAGAACTCAAGAAAGATGGCTTTTACCTCTGCCCAGACGGCTCAATCTCATTTGATCCCTCACCAGCACAAGATCAATAGGCGGCTTCAGTCTCATATGTGTTGAACTAGGATATCCGGTTGACAAACTGATAAAATGCTTTAATATTACTGATAAATGGAGAGAAGATAATTCAACTCTATCGTTACTATCAGTCGATATTGTTCAGGTATTATGAAATGTAAATCGCGGGGTAGAGCAGCCTGGTAGCTCGTTGGGCTCATAACCCAAAGGTCGCTGGTTCAAATCCAGCCCCCGCAACCAAATT
>Ga0180437_10012052_pt1 | contig 10288 bp, 9 predicted proteins | sample SS_ome_4_FD_132410 | JGI IMG/M metagenome (GOLD analysis project Ga0180437, IMG submission 132410) | Hypersaline lake sediment archaeal communities from the Salton Sea, California, USA - SS_3_D_1 metaG | ecosystem: Environmental > Aquatic > Non-marine Saline and Alkaline > Hypersaline > Sediment... | reverse complement strand
GGCGATGCGGTGGAAACGCTTGTGCAGTACGAAGATGCCAATCACCCTGTGTCGGTCAGGGTGGCCGGTCTTTATGAGGAGCTGGCTGTTGTCTATCAGACAAACGACATAAGGACAGCATTCCAGCGAGCTTTTAGCAAGTGGGGAGCTATGCGGCTATTGGAACATGGCGGTTTGTGGTGGGTGCCCTGTGAGTATGCCGAGAAGGTCCGCGAGTGGAAGCGATTCATGGTTGGGATTTGTTCCACGCCGATTGTGATTCCCATTTTCGATACAGAGGAAACAATAGCGTCTCTAAAGGCCCAATCGCAGTCAACGCTGGAAGGTCAACTCGCGGATCTGGTTGAACAACTAGAAGGGTACACCAAAAAGGATAATACGAGGCTGAGCACCTTGGAGAAACGTGTAGAGATGTTTGACGATCTACGTTCCAAGATCGAACTACACGCCAGGGTGCTCGGAATCAAACAACAGGAGCTTTTGGACAAACTGGATGCGGCAGCTAAGGGGCTTACCGAATCGCTGTTGGCAATTAGGTAAAAAGAAGAAAAGAGGCAAACCCAATGTCAAAGAAACAAGAATACATCAAAGAGGCACAAGGCAGACTGAAGGCTGTGGCGACGGAGTTGGACGAAGCCTTCCCAGAAAGAGGTAACGTGATTCGTGGTGCGTTGACAGCTTTGCTGGCGGGAGAGCATGTTTTGCTGCTTGGACCTCCTGGCACTGCCAAGTCGCTATTGGCTCGCAAGGTTGCCGATGCCGTGAGCAAGGATTCTTTTTTTGAAATCCTGCTTACCAAATTTACCGCGCCAGAAGAGGTGTTTGGACCCGTTTCGTTTTCGCGCCTAAAGCAAGACAAGTATGAACGAATGCTGGCTGGGTATGCGGCCACGAAAAAGTTTTGGTTCTTGGACGAGATCTTCAAGTCGTCCTCCGCTATTTTGAATTCGTTCCTCACAGCGATGAATGAACGAAAATTCCATAACGGCGGTCAGCCGGTAGATCTGCCGTTAGCAATGGTGGTGGCTGCTAGTAATGAATATCCGCAAGATGAATCTCTGAAGGCACTATATGATAGGTTTAGTTTCAAGTTTTGGGTTGATTACATTTCAGACCGAGATCAGGTTGCGCGGTTGTTGACAAACGGTGGCGTTGGTGAGTTGCATGCCAGCCTAGATCTAGATGACCTGCATGTTTTGCAAGCTGCCGTTTGTGAAATGGAGCTGTCGGATACGATCATAAATACCTTGCTGGATGTGAAGGCGGCGGTGGAGCAGGAGGGGTTTGTTGCTTCGGACAGAACATGGGTGAAGGCGGTGAAGATCATCAAGGCACGCGCCGTTTTGTCAGGCAGAAATCAGGTTATCCCATCAGATCTGTTGGCGCTTTCGGACGTTCTTTGGAAAGAACACAAGGACCGAGACAAGCTGAACACTGTTATCGGCAATGCTGCTGATCCATACGCGGCGCGTGCGGTTGCGCTTATTGATGGAATCAGAACTGCAATGGGAGAACTGCCTGACTTCTCATTACTGGAGAATGGTACACAGCAAAAGACCGAGCACATTACAAAAATTTCTCAGGTCAATACGCAGGTCGCCAGCAGGCTGGATGCAGCCAAGGAGGCGTTGGAGGAATCACCAGACAATGAGGAGATCAAGAAGGTGGTAGAGCTTGCCGAAAAATCCATCAAACAAATCACGGAACAGATGAACAAAGCAGCTTTCTATCGCCCGGTAAGGAGCTAGTCATGCACGGTGAACCATTAGTCTACAAGCCCACTGATTATCAACGTCATTTGTGGAGATACCACAAGTTGACGGACGAGGCGGCAAAGCAGTCGGAGGGTGAAGGGTCCAAGAGGTACGAGGCATTCCCCGATTTCGCGGATGAGGTCTATCATAGGATGTATTCTGAACATCCTCAGAAGCTGGAGGAGCCAGCGCCTGGCGCCGAAGTATTCGAGAGACTCCATGGTTTAATGGATGATCTGCCAGAAATGAAGGATTTGCGCGAGAGGTGTTGTGGAAATGAGCGCTGGGCTGGCATCGGCACCGCGGCTGTTTTGGATACTATCATTGCGCAGGTCGAATCTACCGGCGAACAGGTAAAGGATGTGCGCGGTGATGAGGAGGTAGAAAAGTACCTGAGAGAAATGTTGGAGAATACCGAAGATGAGGACGAAAAAAGAAATATTGAGGAAATGCTTGACCCTAATGTATCTGATAGCTTGCCAGCCAGGGCACAGAAGGCCGCCGATGCCGTGAACGGCATAGATGATACCACCGTAAGGAACGCGCTAAGGGCCGCTGCCAAGAAGGCAGAAGGGCAGATAAAACAGGAGGAGGAATTAGTAGGTGCGCTAGGTGTAGGTCATGAAAAGCATTCAGGCAGAAAGGCCCACATGGGTGTTCAGGGCAAGTTGGCCAAGATCGTTATGGGCAACAAGCGCCTTCAGGACATAGCACAGATCGCTGGCCGCCTTCGCAGGATTGCGATGGAGCAACAAAGACAAAAGCCGCAAAAGGGCACCAGTGAGGTAACAGGTATAGAGCTGGGTGCGGATTTGCCCAAAATGGTACCTGCCGAAGCGCTGTACATGGATGATTCTGTGGACATGGTCTTCGCGGCGAAGTTGCACGACAGGTCGCTGGCGCAGTATGAACTGTCCACGGTTCCAAAGAAGGAGAGAGGGCCAATCGTGATTCTTATCGATTCGAGTGGTTCCATGAGAAATAATAACAATGATATTTGGGCTGCTGCGGTATCGCTTGCTTTTTTACAAATTGCCAGTGAGCAGAAAAGGCATGCGGCATTGATACATTTTGGTTCGAAGGTTATACGAGAGGATTATTTTGAATATTTCGGAGATGACAACTTGGAGAAAATACTTGAGTCGGCTTCCTTCTTTGCTGCTGATGGTGGAACCAATTTCGATAGACCACTGGCCAGAGCAACGGAAATCATATCGAACCAGAAAAAATATGAAGATGCCGACGTGATAATGATCACGGATGCAATGGCTTCTGTCGGAAATGAGTTCCTGGCAAATTACGCGGAGGCAAAAAAGATTCTTGGCTTTAGTTGTTATTCCATTCTGCTGGGCAGCGACACGTCCACCAGTGTCAATGAGTTATTTTCGGATCAGGTAGTAAGCCTCTCGCAGGCGATGAAGGATGACAAAGAAATGCACCGATATTTTGGTGCTGTTTAAAGAGGGGGTAAAAAGTGGAAGAGGAAAAATTCAGAGAAGAGACACGAAAACTGGTATTGGCGATGACCGAGCTATCCGACAAGATAGAGGTGTGTCTTGATTTCGAACCGAAAAAGAAAAAGAGGATCAGGTGTAGTGTTTGCAGCAGGGATGTTAGTTCGTTGATACCTGCCGACGCCGTAATAGATGCATGGACAATCTGCCCAGAGTGCTATGGAGATACAAGTCATTCAAAAAGGATGACCGCTGCGGGCATGATAGAAGGGATGGAAAAAGCCGTTGAGTTGGTTAGAAGGATGCAGACAGAGGTTTGGTATATTCAGCTGGACATACCAGTCGATAAGTGGATCAGGGCAATGTCTTCTATCGCCAAAGAGATACAGTTGGAGGCCAGCAGGTTATCTTTGCAGAATACCGTGGACGAGGAGATAAAATCAAAGGTTTCGGAAGCATACGGAAAAGGATAGATATAGACATTTACAAAAAGCACGAAATAGTGTATATGTTCATTAAAACGTTACCCGAGGAGAGTCATGGACGAAGATCTGAAATTGAGAATCGAGGTAGAGTGCGACAGGAAAGGAATCTCGCGAGCCACGCTGGCCAGGGCTGTCGGGAAGTCGCCTTCAGGATTTTACAACATCCTGGTGAGGGGAGACATGAAGGCGAGCTTGGCGCGTGATATAGCCCAATATTTGGAAATACCTATAGAGTTGCTTTATGTTCCAGTCTCGGAGCAAGAATTTGCCGAAGCGAAAAAAATGAAATTGCAACACAGGCAGGCAAAGTCCGAATGAAGCATACCGCGCACCAATGACAGCACTGGCCGTTCAAGGTTTGGGTTTGCCTCGCGGTCGGTGTTGTCATTGGTGCGCAGTATCGGAGTAGGTAATGGGTAGTAGAGTATATACACAATTGATGTTGGATCAGGCGTGTCGCCGTCGATACAAGATAGATTACGAGCTAGGTTGCAGATTGTCTGGTCATAGTTTGTGGTTACCGGTTTCTGTGAAGGACTGTTTGCGTGAGGTTTTCTATTATCGAGATGCCGCGATAGCATCCAAAAACCACAAGATGGATTTTGAGGCAAGGGGATATACGAAGTGGTTCAGAAGGGTCACCGAGAATATATCCAGAGATCTGCCAGCTATTGAATTGGCCAAGGTAGAGAAAACTGTATACGGCATTATCGAACAGTACACCAGAGCACATGGAAACACCGAACAGAAGGTACGGTACGTGCAAAGCAAAGGCAAGCCCGTCGTCAGGCATCTGTCTATATTCAGTGTGAGGCGATGCGACGAAGGCAAGCTAGGCGGGCCAACACAAAACAAATTTGCCGTAATTCTTGATGGATTGTGGAAGGATTCAAGCACACCAGTTCTTACCGTCAGGCATTTTACCTCACAGTCAGATCCAGAGAAGGTGAAAAAGTATCTGGAGTCCAACTTAGAGGTTCCTGGTATGTTGTACGCTGCATCGCTGATCGCCAGGAGACCTGTGAGGGTGGTGCAGTTTGATGTTGTTAGAACGAAGAGTCCATCCATGCCAACGTTCTTAAAATGTAGAAAGTGTGGCGGCGATGGGTGTGAAGAGTGTGCCAAGACAGGATATGGAGCCATAAGCTCTAAGCCGTGTGATACTACTGCGGCAGTATGGCGTGAGGCGCTTGGTGCTTATCCTCATATCGAGACAATATCACCAGAAGCGGATAGGTTATTGGCAGTCCTAGAATCTAGGGGCGACACTTTTACCTACAGGCACTACAAGACATATTCTGATGCCAACATAGCTGAATGGATGCAGGACACTTATGAGAAGATCAGGGATGTGGAGGCAGCCAGAAAGGCCAACAGGTGGCCGAGGAACCATAGTGCCTGTAGGCAATATGGTCATTTGTGTAGGTATGCAAGATTTTGTTCAGGAGCAGAAGGACCTGATCTTGTGCAGTTCAACGAGGAATATCCAGGATTGGTAACTTGGACGAAATAACAAGGAGGCAAACCCATGACGATAGCAAGTGAACTTGAATGGTTGGCGAGCAGGCAGACAGGTGTCGGCTCCAGCGATTCTCCGGTTCTGGCGTTAGAGCCAGATAAGGTGTTCGGACATACTCCGCTGGACATCTACATTTCCAAGAAAGCAGAGATTACCGATAACGAGGAAGATAATCCGAATTTTCGCAGGGGGCACACCTATGAGCCACTAGCCATTGCTCTTGCGGAGGCGAAGTTGGGAATGCGGATACATGCGCCGCAAAACGACATGGAGAGGTGGAACGACTATCAGGTTAGAGATCCTGGCAGGTCGTATCTGTATGCCGACTTCGATGGCGTTAGAGAGGATGGCTGGGTGGTAGAGGTCAAATCGCCGATGCAGCGAGTTGCCGACAAGATACGCACAGAGGGATTGAAGGACTACTATCAAGTGCAAGGGCAGCACCTGGTCCACGTAGGTGACGTTGGAGGTCTTCCAGTGCTGGGCAAGCTACCGGATGGTTGTCCCGGCGTGTGCTTTGTGATTTACGAGTGTGAAAAGGTTGCTGTCCAGATCTATGAGATGCCAAGAAACCAGGATATGATCGATGCCATTTTGGCGAATGCCGATAACTTTTGGAATAACCATGTGGCGCTGGACAATCCGCCCATTGACTACATCCAACAGCCTGTACAAACAAGGAAGACCAAGACCAAATACACAGAGGTTGAGGGTGAAGCATGGGTAGAGGCGGTACAGCAATACAGCTTGGCGCATGAGGCGCAGGCTGCGGCGAAAAACAGACTGGAGGCAGCCAAGAGTCGGATAAAGACGGCCATGGAACAAGCCGATCTTAGTTATGCGCTGATAGGAGAACACAAGTTTCAATATGTACAACGCGCCGGGCGCAAGACGTTCAATGAGAAGCTCCTTAAAGCAGAACACCCTACAATCGACCTAGAGCGGTACAAGATAGCTGGAAAGCCATACGCTGACTTCAGACACTATGGGCCAAAAGAACAGAACAAATGGGGTGATGAGACACTTGACGGGCAGTTGCTCACGATACGAGACGAGTTGGAAGGGTTCACAAGACGATCCGTAGACCCGGATGTAGCGGTAGAGGTATTCGATGAAATGAGGGCAAGAGCAGAGCTGTACGCGAGAATGTTGTCCTTAGAACTGGAGGGAATAGAAGCTGGCATAAACAGTGCCGCATCGGCACTCGTGGAGAAGGTAAAGGGTGGTAGTAATGTCTGACAAAAGAAAGAACAATGGAGATAAGACGCCATACGAAAAGGTGAAGGAGTGGCTACAGAATCCTTCTGTCAGGGCCATGATCAAGAGGACGTTGCCTGAAGGTATGCATGTGGATGCCTGGATAGAGATGGCGCTTGTTTCGGTGCGCACCAGCGACAGGGTTCAGAATTGTGAGCCGATGTCCATTCTAGGTGCTTTGATTACGATTGCCAGCATGGGACTAAGGCTGGAGAACGCTCTTGGCCAAGCGTATCTTGAGGCTAGAGTTGTGAAGGATGACAAGGGAAACATAGACAGGTACGAGGCGCAAGTTGCGGTTGGATATAGAGGCATTCTGGATATGATGTACCGTAATCCTGAGATACAGGACATAGAGACATTCTTTGTCCATCAAAACGATAATTTCGAATTCCAGAGAGGCACCAACCCGTTTGCTCGCCACAGCTTTGATCATACCAAGCCCAAGGCTGCACGAGGCAAACCGTCGCTTGTGGTCACGGGGCTGAGATACAAAACTGGATACTACTCGTTTGATCTCTATCCGTTCGAGGATTTGTTAGAGCACAGGGAAAAGGTGTTGCTATCCAAGGGTATCAGGACGCAGATAAACGAGGATGGCGAGTATTCTTTTTACGGAAAGTCCAGAGGTGGAGGTGAGTACAAAGTAAAAGAGCTGCAAACGGCAGTATCATGGATCAAGTGGCCCACCCAGATGTTTCTCAAGACCTGTATTCGATGGTCGGCAAAATACTGGAACATGTCTGGCGACGTTCAGCAGGCTGCACAGTTGACAGATATGGAAGAGGCAAACGTTAGCCAGGGGCAAGATCGGATTGCGCGTGCGTTGCTCCCGCAAGATGTGAGGATGCAGATAGAGGGCAACGTCCAGAATCCGTCGATGGTATCCGAGGCACAGGGGATCAGTCTTGCACAGAATAAGGCGCTTGGTGAGCAGATGAAAAACGCCGCCATGAAGGGCAAGGAAGAAAAGCCTGAAGACGGAGAGCAGGCAGAACTTGAGAAAGCGGCAAAGAAGGCGGCGGCAAAGAAGGCAACAGAGGACAAGGCAAGCAAAAAGTCTGGTGAATAGTCATGGCACGCCAGTTGGGTAAAAATCTATTCGCCAAGATCGAGCGAAAGACATGGCGAAACAGGACGTTCTGCTGCGATCTAAGCGAGGACGCACAGAAGGCTTGGCTGTATATGTTGTCCACGCCCAGAACAACCAAATGTCCAGGGTTGATAGATGCTACGCTGCTTAATGTGATGGAAGATTTGGGTTGGGATAGGCACTGCTTGCCTGCCAGCATGCCAGGGCATGAAAAGATAATGAAAGGCATAGAGAGAACCACTTCCGCGCTAAACGAGCTTGCGGAAACCTCCACCAGTGACGGCGAACAGAGATGGATAGAGTGGGAGCCGGAAGGTAAGATGATCTTTGTTCCGAGGGCAATCCAGCACAATTTTCCAGACAATGTATATCAGGTGAAAAACTGGCTATTGGATTTGCACGAATATCCAGACACCGCGATCAAGCTGCGATGGATCGAGAATACACTTCGTTCTTTCAAGCGGAGGTATGAAGCATCGGACGAAAGATATAAAACACTTGATTCCTACTATCGGAGCATATTGGCAAAGCAGGCATATCGGGCAGAAGACAACGAAACAAAAGAGGAATCCGAGAAACTGTCAAACATTGAGACGACACCAGGTGAACCAGGTGTCAACACATATAAGAATAAGAATAAGAATAAGAGAGAGAATAAGAGAGATACTACTAATTCGGCATCTGGAAACCAGAAGCCGAAAGTGCTTTCGGAGCACGATCAGCTTGGCAATTATAAGCCTGAAGACCCGCCATCTGAATTCACAGAACGACAGGTGCAGGTATACCGTTTGCTTCAGGATACCGAGTTCTATGTAAGGGGGTACGGAATCAGATATGCAATTGAGGTGATAGACGACCCTGTTAGGCTGGCGAGAGATCTTGGTGATGCCGACGCCTATCCCGCTGTGGATCTCGGCCTGATAAAACGTCTTGGCAATTGGACCAAGACGAATAAGGTGCGCTCCAAGAAAGACATAGGAAGATTCCTCATGGGCAGGTTTTCTCATTCACAGGAAAGGGGAGGTTCGTACAGAGGCAATGGTACCAGAAACAAAGAACCACAGGAGTATCCCTACAGAAGCATGGACGACGGAGAGTAGATATGGATAGTAGAGTACCGCCATATAATGCTGAGGCAGAGTCTTGTGTACTGTCTTCCATCCTGACGGATAATTCCACCATGGCAGTCGCCATGCGATACCTTGAAGAGGAGCACTTTTATCAGGAGAGCCATCGAAAGATATACGCTGCCATGATAGCGGTTGCCAATTCTGGTGCTGTTGTCGAGCCGGTTACTGTTGGTGGTCACCTGAGAGAAAGAGGCGAACTGGAAAAGGTTGGAGGTGCTGTGGTGTTCAGCCAGCTACTGGACACCCATGCGGTTTCGTCCAGCATTGATCACTATGCTAAAATGGTCCGCTCCTTAGCTGTTAGGCGAAAGATAATCTATGCCTCTCAGGAGATTTCTGCTGCTGGTTATAGCAATGTAGAGAGTGTGGAAGACTACATCGAAAGTGCCAACAAGTCGATCATGGAGGCATCTTCGGGCTTAGGCATTGGCGGTGGTCCGCAGCGAGTAGACGATACGGTAAGAAAAATCATCAAAGATCTGGAGTCCAAAGAAGAAATAGAGGGGGTGGTCAAAACAGGTTTACCCAATCTGGACAGGCGCACTGGAGGCTTATGGCCTGGTCTTCTAACAGTGATTGCAGGTAGGCCGTCCATGGGTAAATCTGCCTTCGCGGTGAACATAGCTGCCAATGCTACTCTTGCGGGGAAAAGGGTTCTGTACGTAACGCTGGAAGACACCAGGTATTATGTTGTGTTGAGGATGATGTCCAGGTTCGCCGATGTCGATCTGACTGATCTAACACTAAGGAAGATAAAGCACGAAGACTGGCCTAGAGTTATCGAGGCGGCCAACCTGATTTCGGGCAAGAAGCCTCTTTGGATTGAAGACACTAGCGGTCTTACAACGCAGGCGATCAGGCAGATAGTGGTGGCGCACCAGATGCTCCATGGGTTGGATTTGGTTATCGTGGATCACCTTGGTGAGGTGGCGGACAAAGGCGAAAGCGACACATCGATAATCTCCAAAGCGGCAAGTGGGTTTAGAGACATAGCAAAAGATTTGAACATCCCTGTAGCGTTGCTGGCGCAGTTAAACAGAAAGGTGGAAGAAAGGGGTGACAAGAGACCCATGTTATCGGATTTAAAGCAGTCGGGAAAAATCGAGGAGGTGGCGAGGCTGGTGTGGTTTTTGTATCGACCAGGATATTACAAGGCAGACGGAGCAGACAGCAGGGAAGCGCAGGTGATAGTTGCGAAAGCAAACCACGGCAAAACAGGGATATTGAATCTGTGGATGAATCTGTCCAGGATGTACGTACGAGATTGGGACCCTGGCACAGATGGTTTGTTCAGCAGTGACGGCTCTGGTTCTGCGGCGGCGCAGAACAACACTAGGGATAGAAGGTATTACGGCAATCGCCAAAACGATCTATTCGGAAATGGAGCAGGAAATGACTACTAGAAAAATAGTAGAATCGCCCGTTAACGCGATGAAGGAGGCAACGATTGTTCTTTGCCAGTGCGGATGTACTGCCTTCAACGTAGTCTCGCAGACGAGGACATCGGTTTCTTTGTCATGCACGGAGTGTGGTAACAAGACCAGCGTGAAGGGTCCTGTTGCCCTTGCCAACGTTTCTGATGATGAGCTGAAATCG
>Ga0180437_10012051_pt1 | contig 10288 bp, 10 predicted proteins | sample SS_ome_4_FD_132410 | JGI IMG/M metagenome (GOLD analysis project Ga0180437, IMG submission 132410) | Hypersaline lake sediment archaeal communities from the Salton Sea, California, USA - SS_3_D_1 metaG | ecosystem: Environmental > Aquatic > Non-marine Saline and Alkaline > Hypersaline >... | reverse complement strand
CAGTTCGAGGAGATGGGTGACCTGCACGGTATGCCCACTCGCTATGTCAAGGTTATCAAGAACGGTGACCAACCCAAGGTGGAGCGCTGGGTGCCGGAGGAAGTTGTGAATGGCTATCTGGAAGCTGGCTGGCAACTGGTGTACGATGCCGGAGTCCAGACCAAGTATGCGCCGCCGGACTGGGTACCGCAGGAGCCGGGGCCGACAATCCTTTTGCTCGATGACTGGAACAGGGCAAGTGTCCGAATCATCAAGGGCGTCATGCAGTTGCTTCAGAACTACGGCATGGTAAGCTGGAGCCTGCCGCCGGGCTGTAACATCGTGTTGACGGCCAACCCGGATGAGCAGGACTATCTCGTGACCAGTCTGGACTCGGCCATCCTGACACGTCAGAGGCATATCACGCTCAAGCATGATGCCAAGGAGTGGGCTGTCTGGGCGCAGGCTGAGAAGCTCGATACTCGTGTTATCAGTTTCGTGCTTCAGTATCCTGAGATGATGATTGGGCCTGAGCGTACTAATCCGAGGACACTGGCAGAGTTCGGTCGCAACGTGAAGCGCATCCCCGACCTTGCGAGTACGGAGAACCAGAAGCGTTTCATGATGCTGGCCCATGCTCTCTTGGATGAGCAGACTGTCTCGACCATGATGGTCTTCATGGAGCGTGACGTGGAGATGATTGTTGAGCCGGAGCAGATTCTCGAAGGGCAGGACTGGATACCGAAGCACATTAGCAAGCTCATGAATCGTCAGGAGCAGAGGGTGGATGTGCTTGGTGTTATCTGTGACAGGCTGTTCGCCTACGTCGTTCAGCCGGACACTAAGCAGACCAAGAAGGCGATTGAGAACTTCCAGAAGTTTCTCACGATGAAGCACATCCCCGAGGATATGCGTCATAACTTCTGCCTGCGCATCGCTCGGGTGAGAGAGGGACATGCCCAGCGGTGGATTCTGCACAACGACGTGCTGACGAAAATGATTCTTGAGGTGGTTTAGATTCCCCTTTTCCACTTCATGGAGGCCGGGTGGCTTACGTTGCCCGGCCTTTTTATTAGATGAAGATTTTTCCGGATTTCGAGGCCCCTCCTGCAATAGTGTGTCGGAGGTAGAAATGAAAAACTGGCAGGACGTAGGGCCGGACATCGAAGCCGAAGCTGACAAATACGAGGAAGAACAAAGGGCTTTACGTGAGTTGGCCGAGGAAGAGAAGAAGGCAAAACTCGTTGAAGAGTGGGACATGATGGACGCCAAGCTGGCGTTTATCTGTTAGAAAGGACACATGAGAACTTGTCCATGGTGCATGATGATACAGGCCTTAGCCGAGTGCTTCCTTGGGAAGCTTGGTGATAGGAACCACTACCGGTGCCGTTACTGCGGCGGCATGTGGATTCGCCCGGCCACGGCAAAGGTCGCAAAGAAAGCATAAGAGGGGAGAGAAAATGAAGACAGCCCTGAACTGGGTGGCTTTTACCATAGTCACAATTGCAATCATCTTGATGTATGGTTGCTGGTCAAGACCGAAGGTTGAAATCATTGACAAGACCGAATGGCCGGACAGGCTCTTTGCAGAGTATGTAGGCCCTATGGAGGAGGTGCCTGCCCCCGAGGATGGCAAAGAGGCCGTGGACATGGAGGCTATTTCGAACAGCATCACACGTGACGTGTTTGCTGACAACTTTGATTACGTGGACAGGGAGCTGGACAAGGCGCTGTATGTCATCCTGTTGGCCGAGAACGCACAGGGTGATACCAACGCCGTGGGCGATGTCGAGCTGACGCACAAGGCGTACGGCCTTTACCAGATACGACAGCCGTACCTTGATGATGTAAACAAGCTCGTGGGCAAGAAGGACATGAGGAGGGTCTGGGGAAAAGACAAGCTGACTATCGAGGATATGAGGAGTCCAGAGAAGTCACGATGGGTGGTGTGCAGGTATCTTAAGCACTATGGTACGCTTTATGAGCGCAAGACAGCCAAGCGTGCCACCGTAGAGGTTTATGCCCGGATACATAACGGTGGGCCGAATGGATGGATGAGGCCAGCCACGAATGAATACGGCAAGCGAGCTATGAGGAGTTTGGAATGACAGCGGTACTGGAACAGCCGATGACGATGCCCGAGGTGGCAGTGATGCTGACGAAGGTCAGGCAGGCGTCCAAGCCCGGAGTGGAAGACGGCACGAGGGTTCATATCCACTACGGAGCCTTTACGAGGCCCACGCCAGAGGCCGAACAGGACGCCCTGAGAGCCGCTGAGTTGGGTCTTGACCGTGACAGGTATACCGGACGTGTCTCGAAGGTCTGGAGGGCGCAGAATGGAGATTTGATTATCAGGCTCTGGGTGGAGCTGGAGCGGAAGCACAAATACCGCTCGTTGAATGTAACGAAAGGTAAGCTGTATAAGTTCGTCATTTTGGGGAGCTGACGGATTTTTTGATAATTCCCCTATACTATGGAGGGCCGATATGAGGAAGCTGTTTAGTAGCCTGTTCGGTCGCAAGCCCCGGCGTCAGATGTCGAGGGATGAGCGGCGCAGGGCTAAGGCGCTCATGCTCGGTGCTGTAGCTGGCCCTGCCGTACGTGCCGAGGATGGTGTCGTGCGTGTACACTGTGAGGGCAAAGATGAGCACAAAACCGAATGAGATAATGTCGTTTGACCTGTATGTTTCACCGGACGGCAACGTCCATGAACTGTCCGCAAGAGAGGCGAAAGCCGCCCGGCGTCTGGCCGGAGTTGTTGAGCTGGAGCCGGGCGGTATGATTGTCATGTCTACCGATGTGAACGCCACGGTTGGCAAGGGCAAGCTCAAGGGTTGGGCCAAGGGCTTCCTGAAGACATGGTTCAACCGCATTATGCGGTCTCGCAAGGTGGATGAGACGATGAAGCAACTGCTTCAGGAGAAGGGTCTTGACAGTGGATGGTCAATCGGTAATCTATTCAGGGGTCGCTATTACAGCCCCAAGAGCGGAGACACGTTTAACGAGAAGTCATTCTCGATAGACATCCGTGGAGTGCCGTTCGATTTCGTAAAGGACGTGGCCAAGGTGCTGGCCAAGAAGTTTGACCAAGAGAGTGTCTTGGTCGTGGACAACAAATCAGGAAGGACATTCCTGCTGGATTGAGATTATGAAAGAGGGATACTGGATAAACTACAAGACGGGGAAGGAGTTCCCCATCCACGAGCATGAGCAGTGGATTCGGGTGCCAAAGAATGCCAAGAAGCTCGGTGTGCCCAAAAATGTTATTGCTCTGTTCAATGACTTCAAGCCCGACAGGGACAGGGACAAGTTTCTCATGTTCATCATGAAGCATGCCCCGGTGATGAGGGTGCGTGGTCATGGAAACTATGCTACTTTCGAGTATGCGTCTCGCAATCGCCGTGACCCCATGGACGCTATCTGGATGTGGGGACAGCAGAACGCTGGCCCCTTCACCGGCCTCTACATCGTCAACTTCGCCACCAGAGAGAAGGCACAGATGAATTGGAACCAGTTCGAGGAGTTGATGGACAGTGGAGGGCCGGATGCAGTCATGCGTGCCGCCTCTACCAAGTTCCGTATAAAGAAGGCCATATCTGACGAACTCGCCATTATCAGGCGCAAATTGTCCTGAGTACCCCGTTCCTGTGTATAATAGGACGGAGGTTTTTAATGCGAAATAGGGCTATTGGCGTTTCCATCCTCACCAATGGGACAAGACTCGACCGCCTCAAGAAGTGCGTTCAGTCCCTTATTGAGAACTGCTACTATAGGCCCCTTGTGCTTGCGGTGTTCGATAATGGCTCCAAGGATGATACCCACGAGTGGCTCAAGGAGCAGGCCGCTGACCCCGGTTATGGCCTTGAGTGGCGACTGGAGCGCTCAAATAAAGACGTGGGGTGCGCCAGCGGGTCGAACCGGGTTGCGGAGATGGTCAGGGACTGCGAGTACGTCCTGCATCTGGAATCTGATTTCGAGCATCTTCCTGAGTATCTTACCGGGGAGGATAAGATGTGGTTGCATCGTGCTGTTGAGTTCATGGACGCAGATGTGTGCGATTACCTGTACCTGCGTCGGATGGTCAGCCACGAAGACATCTTCGAGCACATGTGGTCTAACTGGATGCCAAGGTTGGAGCTTGACAACTCGGAGCCGCCCTACCTGCCGTGCCCTGATTTCTGGTGGAGTAATAATCCACACCTGCGCCGGAATGATGCCATATACGGAATCGGTTCACTGCCTCTCGATGAGGCAAAAGATGGCAAGAAGGGAGAGCCGGGCTGGAGTCAGCCTGAACTGTGCGCACCTCCTCCGGGGCGCACATGGATACACCAGTGGGGTTTGTTTGTTCACGAACTTTCTTCCTGTGAAGGCTTGGCGAGCAGGCGTGGGTGTGGTAAGTTTTCCGCTATTGCTGGTGTTACTTGCAAGTACGGCTTTTTCAAGGACGGCTCTGACAGGTGGTGCCAGTACTGTTACGCCGAGGAGGATTTCTGTGATATGCCGAAACATGTAAACAGGTTCAGGGAGCTGATGTGACGAACGAGCAGGAGTTTATCTTTTTCGGTATGAGGCGGGGAGGACAGCACGCCGTTATTCACTGGCTTGCCTGCCATTTTGATGAGCCAGTCTGGTTTGTTAATGACATATCAAAGTTCGCCAAGCCCAAGGTGCCAAGGGATGACACGAATGTCTATGCCCCGGATGCGTTCAGAACTCCGACCAATGATGATGCCTTCTGGAAGAAAAAGAAGAAGGTCTTCTTTCAGTCATACGAGGACAAGTATATTGATGAGTTGGATTTTGAAGCGAACGAAAGTGTCGTGGGTAAGAGCGGCAAACAAACGTGTGTGTTGATAATGAGAGACCCGTTCAACATGTTTGCGAGCAGGTTGAAGGCGGGTGATTTTGTGTTTCGGTTGACGAAGAAGCACGTGGCTCTCTGGATTCAGCACGCCGAGGAGGCAATCGGCGCAACATCATTTTTGCCGAATCTGGTTGTGATTAGTTACAACGACTGGGTTACCAGTGAAAAGTACCGGAGAAGAATCGAGAACATTATGGGCCTTCCTGAAACCGACCGGGGCATAAATCAAATCTTTGGCGTTGGCAGTAGCTTCGATGCCAAGAAGTACGATGGCCGGGCTACCAGTATGAACGTGCTTAAGAGATGGAAAGGTTTCGGGGCCTACGAGACATACAGGAATCTTGTCAAGAACGGAAGGCTGTGGGAGCTGTCCAGAACAATCTTCGGACAGGTTGCGCCCGACCGATTGCGTCCGAAGCACAAGAGAGACAAGGCCAAGCCCGACAGTCTGAAGGGAAAGAGGCTGTGGTATATCAGGACACCCAAGACGGCCTCGACCACGATAAAGTTCATGCTTCGAGGTTATGCCGCCGACAACAACATGAAGGTTCTGTATCGGTCTCACGAAAGCGTCTTTGCCGAGCTGGAGGCTCCATTCGATGTGTCGTTACATCACTTGGTTCACAAGGAGAAGAATGTCAACCGAATGAAAGAACTTATGCCGGGCCACGTGGTCATTACCAGCGTCCGTGACCCGCTTCAAAGAGCAAGGTCGCACTACAATCATATAAGTCCGGCTGGGCCTGTGAATGAGTTTGCCAAGCAGGGAGTGCCCTACCATGAGTGGTATCTTCGGAATAAAGGCGAGGAGGGTAAGGCCGCAGGCTGGAAGAATCCCAAGGAGCTTCGTCATTTCACAAATAATGTCATGGCTCTTTTCATGGGCTACTACTCAATGGACGAATTGCACTTTGACCTCTTTGCTCGCCGCTATGCCTTTGTCTTCGTGGCAGAGGAAATGGAGCTGAGCTGGAAAGTATTTTCTGCTCTGGTGGGCTGGAAGGCGAATACAATAGAGAAGATGAGAGTTGCGGCATATGACAAGTCTCCGGTGCCCCCGGAGGTGGAGCAGGCGTTTCGTGAGCGAAACGAACTGGATTATGCCATCTACGATTTTGGAAAGATGCTTTTGAAACAACAGGCGGAGGAATTGGGAATTGGCTGAACCACGCATAAGGTTTGCTTTAACGAATGAAGAGAGTGTGCCGACAGGCGGCGTGAAGCAGGTTTACCGCCAAGTGGACATTCTCAATGACAATGGTTTTGATGCCGCAGTTGTCGTACCGGACAAGGGGAAGCCAGACAAGTGGTTCAACACGAAGACCCGTACGATGCCTGTCAAGGATTTGGTTTTAGCTCCTGATGATTACGTGGTTGTTCCAGAACTGCTTAACAAGTTACCCGACCTGCCCGGACTGGATGCGGCGAATGTCGTTGTCTATGCACAGAATCCTTTCAACGTGCCGAGAGGTTATGGCGAAGCGGGGTGCTTTCAGGAGTTTTACCGTGACCGTGTCTCGGCAGTCCTTTGCGTGTCGGAACACTCTCGGGTTGCCCTGTCAGAGCTTCTGCCTGTGGACGTACACCGGATAAGGTATTCTTTTGACAGGCCTCCGTTTGGCCCGGCAGATGCAAAACAGAAAATCATTTCTTATATGCCAAGACGCCGCAGGGATGAACTCCAAGACGTACTCACAATGCTGAGCGACTCGGGTGCCCTGAGCGGCTGGACGGTCGAGTCCATCGAGTGGCGAAGTGAGGGGGAGGTGGCGCAGTGGCTGAAGAAGTCGGCCATCTTCATGTCAGGGAGCTACATGGAAGGATTTGGAATGCCGCCTGCCGAGGCGATGGCCTGCGGGTGTTTGGTCGTTGGCTGGCACGGTGTGGCAGGTCAGGAGTTTTTCTTGCCGGAGATTACAAGGGTGGCCGCTGAGACGGATACCTTCTCGGTCTTTCTGGAGATGAAGAAAGTTCTTTCTATGGAGCTATCAGAAATTAGCGAAATTGGGACGAAGGCTTCAGAGTACATACGGCGAGAATACTCTTCGGAGAAGGAAGCGGACTCCGTGATGAGGGCGTGGAATGGCATAATAAAGCCCTCTGTAGAGGTGAAGAGCACGTCGGAGTGGGTTCCCCCTACTGAGATTGCGGCTTTCGTTTCTACGTACGATGAGGGGCCGTATCTGGAAAACATACTTCGCTGGCTATCGCCACGAGTAAGTGGGGTTTATGTTGCGGAGAGCAAGACCTCTTTCTTTGAGGCCCAGTCTCCTGAACAGCGGCGCACCAAGCAGGTTGTTGATGTGTTGCAAACCGAAGGTATAGAAAATATACATTACATGGAGCTTGAGGGTCAGGAGCACCCGGCCCCGGACATCAAGGAGGCCCACGAACGCAATCAGGCACTGGAGCGCATAGAGAAGGACGGCTTTGACTGGGTATGGATAGTGGATGCGGATGAGTTCTACATGGACGATGAAGCCACTGCCCTGTGGAAGTGGTTCTTTGAGGCCTTGGAGAAAGACCCGAGCCTGATGGGGGCTAGATGCTCTTGGCACACCTATTGGCGCTCTGTTCACTGGAGAGTGGAACCGCCGGAGCATTTCCATCCCAACGTCATCATCAAGTCGAGTTGCAGGATTCACTCTTCGAGGCATCTGCTTCCAGAGCAGGAGATGAAGATTACAGAGGTGCCCGAGGATGTTTGCCGCTGTCGCCACTATTCGTGGGCCAGAGAGCCGCACGAGATAAAGAGAAAGACCGAGACGTGGACGCATGCGCACCAGATAAAGCCGGATTGGTTCGAGCGTGTTTTTATGCAGTGGAAGCCGGGTGATGACCTGCGTGACTTTCACCCGACGGAGCCGGAGGCTTATCGGTCACTGGTCAAGTGCGACCTTCCGATACCGAAGGCGCTTGTGGGTCATCCATACGTGGAGATGGAAGTCATTGAGGATGAGGAAGCCCCCCGTCGAGTCAAGGCCGTTATTCTCAACCACAACCATCCTGAAAACTCAGACAAGCTGTATGAGCAACTGTCGGAGGTCTTTGATGACGTTGAGGTTTTTGACAGTGGCTCTGACCCGGACAAGATACCGTCTCATCTTGGACGCTCGTTCGAGAACATCTACTGGGCCGGTGGTTGGAATGAGATAATTCGTACTTGTTCTGATTACGATGCCGTCTGGATGCTCGGTGATGACATCGAGTTGAAGAGTGACGCACAGGAGTACCGTACTGCCATTGAGGCATCGTTACCTTTTGGTTGCTGGAGTCCGTGCGTGGAGGGAAGGGCAAAGCCCTTTATGCAGGCTGAGCACTACAAAGACGGAAAGCCCAGAGTGGTCAGGAACATGGAGGGGATGTGTATGGCCGTCTCGGGGCCGCTCATGTCAAAGATAGACAGGTTGCCAAAAGGCAGTGACGGGTACGGTCAGGATTTGTGGTTGTGCTACACAGCACGACAGCACCATATGAAGAATGTTATTGACGGCAGGGTAAAAGTGTATCACCCGGAAGGAACCGGGTATGACGATAGTGAGTGGGTCAAGCAGATGGAGGATACCTTCAGTGATTTACTTGGCCCGGACTGGAGACAGACCGCTTTTCAATTCAGCGATGTCTTCGAGGAGAATATTATGAGTGAAGAAAGAAAACCGTTTACGATAGTGACCGTGGATAACGGCTGGTCATATCCTGAGTTCATACGCATAACAAACTTCTTCCCCGATGCCCGGAAAATCATCATGGTGAAGGGGGTTGCGGAGATACCGCCTCACAAGGGCGTTGAGATTATTCGATACGATAAGAACATTACACGTCTTCTGGCCGAGGCCGATGTCGCATTGTTTCCAAAGGTTGGAGCCGCTACCAAGGCCGAGTTCAAACAGTTGCTTGAGGCCAAGGTTCCCATCGTGGTTCACGTGGACTACCATCTTGGCTTGGTCAAGCATATGGAAAATGGTTACCACTATCAGGTAGAGGGCTGGGCACAACACTGGCTGAACGAACTGAACACTGAGTGGGCCGGGGGTAAACTGGCAAAAGACCCGGTAGTCAAGACAGAGAGTGTTGAGAAGAAGGAGCCGCTTCCGATAATCACGGTCATCACTCCGACGTGGAAGAGAGACGTGTCCATCATCAAGAGGTGCATTGACTGTATGTGCCTACAGACGTTCGAGAAGTGGGAGCATCTTATTTGTTCGAACGGCCCGGAGGAGAAAGATGTCAAGGCTCTCGTGGAGTCCCTGAATGACCCGAGGATTAAGTACAAGTTCTTGGGGGGAGAGAGGTCGGACACCGATTTTGGCAACAGCGCCCGGAAGCACATGATTGAAGAAGCCTCGGGTCAGTACATCACTTTCTTTGATGATGACAATCTGATTTTGCCGGAATACCTCCAGCGGATGATTGAAGCATTGAGGGAGTCGAAGAAGGATTTCGCTATTTGCAACATCATGCATTTCGGGCCTTTGAATGAAGCAGTGGCTGGCAAGCCTCCAACGATATTGAGAGGTGAGCCGGTAAAGCTTCACCACGTTGACCCTCTTCAGATAATGGTCAAGGCGGACGTGATGAAAGAGGTGGGCTGGGACACCAGTGTCGGCTATCTTTCGGATGGCGTCACGCTGGAGAAGCTTGGAGACGGCCATGAGCATGTCAAGGTGAAAGAGCTGTTGGCAATTCACATGTGATTTTTCCGGATTTTGAGTGTTGTTGTGCAATGGTGAAACAACACAGGAGAGAGATGAGAATAGGTCTTGACTTACACAAGGTTATTGATGCCCACCCGGCACTCTTTCGAGAGCTGTCCGAGCGCTGGGTTGAGGCTGGTCACGAAGTTCATATTGTGACTGGTGAGACATGGTGTAATGCGGAGTTGTCTGTTGTCGAGGCCGGAGTTCAATACACACACTTCTTTTCAATTGTTGACCACCACACGGCGAAAGGTACTGACATGTGGAGCACTGACGGAGGGCCGTGGATGGACGCTTCTGTCTGGGATTCAACGAAGGGCCTCTACGCCCGGCAGGTAGGTCTCCATATCCATTTTGATGACACTGAGAGGTACGCCGAGTATTTCCCAAACACCTGTTCGTTCGTACTGGTGGGAGAGGATTTCGAAAACATTTATCGTGAGATTTTAATGCCCTCGTAAGCTCAGGCTGGCAGAGCTACGGTCTCTAAAACCGTTGGTCGCAGGTTCAAGTCCTGTCGGGGGCACCAATTTTTTGATATTTCCCTCATTAGGTGGAGGGAATATCATGAAGCAAAACTACATTGACCTCAAGATGCCCAGTATTATGGGCATGGGAGCCGTCGGCCCGACGCTGGCCGTACTGACCGCAAGCCTCTACGGGGCTTTGACCTCGGCAATGGAGACCCCACCACACTGGGCCTATCCCTTGATTATGCTCGTGCTGGCCTCGATGCTGGCTGTCT
>Ga0180437_10012050_pt1 | contig 10289 bp, 7 predicted proteins | sample SS_ome_4_FD_132410 | JGI IMG/M metagenome (GOLD analysis project Ga0180437, IMG submission 132410) | Hypersaline lake sediment archaeal communities from the Salton Sea, California, USA - SS_3_D_1 metaG | ecosystem: Environmental > Aquatic > Non-marine Saline and Alkaline > Hypersaline > Sediment... | reverse complement strand
TATGGTCCGTGGGAAGGCCATGTCCCAGGCAAGAAGGGTAAAGTGGTTGGTCACGGGGAAGAGGGTGGATATCAACAGCCCAACAGGGCCTGCCACTATTGCTACCCCTTTTTTCAAAAACTCCGAAGAACTTTTGGATTGAGGTAAATTATGGCTACAGGTAGTACCGCCAAAGGGAACCTTGCCAGGGTTGCCAAGGAAAGTAAAGCGAAGAAAGACAAGGTAGGGGACGGCTCTACCCAGACGGAGGAAGGTACAGACAAGGTTGGTGCCTATGATGCCATGCAGTTGCTGGGCATTTCTTCGTCAAATGAAAAGACAATCACCGACAACTACCGCAAGACGAGAGAACTCCAGTCGTTCGCATATGACGAGAAGCCCGCAACCATACGAATTATCACTGAGAAAGACAAAAAGGACTTGATCCCCTCCTACTCAAAATTCATCTTGGAATCGGTACAGGAAGCCCATTCTGAAAGGCAACAGATAGTGGAGACGTTTGGGGATTTCTATGTGTTCATGTATGGAGAACGCCCTCCAATATACAATTTTGGGGGAACTCTGATAAACTCTAGAAATGCCAATTGGGTGGCGGATTTCATGCTTATGTATGAAAGATATTTGAGGGGTACTAGATGTACTGAGCATAAAGCTCGGGCACTTCTCACTTACGGGGGTCGGCAGGTTGAGGGTTACATCATAAATACCTCGAACCAGACGGCGGCTTCTACTCAGGAGGGGGTTTCGTTTTCGTTTCAGATGATCATAACAGCGAGAAGGCTTCTCGGCGTGTCAAGCGAACTTGCCTCTGATGTAGGTAATATCGAGGATGCTGCGCTTTCTTCAATAGTAGCCGAGTTGGCAGCCCCTGGGGCCGCTGGGAGTGCGGATCCAGAAATTTCTCTGGCAAAGCAGTCAGCAAGCAGCGCTCTAAGTGGAGCCAAGAATGCGATGTCAATAGCGTAACAGCCGTATTTGACGGCACAAGGAGACACAGTTATGCCAGTAGGCGGAGAAATTAAGGCAAAAGTTTTTTTGGAGGGCGTTGAAGTACCGTTCATAGGGGCGTCGATCACGTCCGCGGTGAACAGTGCATCCATTGCATATGTGGATATCGTCCCCTTGGATGAAATCAGGCACATAAAGCCACGCACCCATGTTGTGATTGCCTTGAAGGATGATGTGAAGGGTGGATACATACTTGCATGGGAAGGCGAGGTGTTCGGGTACAATTTTGGAAGAACGGTTTCCTCCAGAACAATGACCCTCAACTGCATAGATTTTTCCGGTTACTGGGATAGTGTTCTCACATATTACTTTGATGCTACCAAGGCAATGAACAAGGCTGGCGACATAGGTTCGGTAGGGCAAGACGTTAAGCTGGCCAAGCAGGCTCAAATAGCAATACAGAAGCTCTCTTTTGGCAATACATCTTTATATTTAGACATTTTTCGGGACACCTTGAAACAGAAAGGAAAGAACGAGCTCGACGCATTTGTTGCAATCTTTGACAAGCTTTCCGCTGCAAATGCCTTTTACGATTTCGCCGACAAGAGATTCAGAATCTCTGAGAGGTACTTGCTTGCGTCCACCGGAGACTTGGGCAACCTTCTTAAAGGGCAGAACGCTATCGAATGGTTTAAGGGCATGGGAGGGGTGGTAAGCGGTTTCCACTCTCTTCGCGAGCTCGTCATGATGTTTCTTGGAATTATATTCCACGACGTGGTGCCCGTACCTTTCCCTGCCCGGGTAACTACCTCAAGACTTAAAGTAAAGGACGAAAAGCAGAGGCTTAACTCCCCGAAAAAGGTGGACAAGACAATTGGGCAGTTTATATTCAAGCCCAACATTTATATGTGCCCCCCACCTGCTTGCAACGTGTTTTATCCTGATGAGTATTCGTCTTTTCAGTTTTCAAGAAACTTCCTGCAGGAGCCTACCAGGTTTGCTTACCAGCCTCAGTTTGTTACCTTTCAAGGAAATAATAGGATTCACCTCGACTGGGTGTACCAACCGGATAGTTTCCGGCATTACATGCAAGAACAGCCCACTAAAAAACCTAAACAGTACGAGGGAAAAAATGATCTGGAGGTGACATATATAAAAACACCTGATGGAAACCAAGCCATCCCGGGATTTTTCAGAGAGAAGCTGAACAACGAGTACAAGGACTCCGCTCACGCAGGTCTCGCGAGAGAGCACCACTTTATGACAAATGAAGAGCTGTACAAAGGAATCATTCTGGCCAAAGAGTCAGGTTTCCCCGCCGCATCCTCTTTTACAGACGGGCTGGATAAAAGCTTCAAGAAGAATATCACAGAGCAGATCACCAGATACTCCTTCTTTAAAAAGAGGTTTCAGACAAGATCCCTCCAGATTACCAGCCATTTAAAAACATCCGTGGTCCCAGGATTTCCCGTCCTCATTTTAGATGACAGCGAAGCTCAACACCATGTGGTGGCCTATTGCGATTCTGTAACACACAGGATTTACGCCACAGAGGGCGGATACACCAATTTAAATCTATCTTTTGCTAGAACTGTAGATGAGCAAAATATATCCTCCAACGAAGGGCAGGATCCCTTCCTGCCCAACTGGTTTCTTTCGACAACATTTGGGGCAACGGCTGACATAAAAGGTGAGGGCAAGAGGATCCAGTTCCCGCAAAAAGACATGGCTGCTTATTACAAGGCAGTGCTGGGTGACAAAGGCTATATGCCCATAACAAGCCTGCACAAAGATTTCACAACGATATCCTCCGCCACAAAAGTCCTGATGGATGAGTACAATCGGGAAAAGAAGAGTGAGGGGGGAATTCAGGCACTGATAAACAAGCGGTCTAGAAGGGACTTTGTGACGTTGCCTGAGGCATTCCGGTTTCTTGGGGCCAACACGGCAACCACCAACCAGGATGAAGAGTTCCAGAATTACAACGGCGATGTTTATAATCTTAAAAATTACGACATCGGCAGTATAATAAAGAATAAGCGCTCCGTCATCGAAGGTTACCAAGAACGGCTAAAAACAACGAGAGGTATCCGTGGATAGCATAAATCTCTACAAGCAGTGGAAAGAAAAGCAGGACAAGGAATCTTTTCAAAAGATTTACATGCACATGAAACCTGATATAGAGAATGCCGCGAGGAAGGCATCTCTAGGGTCTAATATCCCGCAACCAGTTCACAAGATATGGGCGGCCCAGAGCTTCTATGACGCTCTCCAGAGATACGACCCAAACAAGGGGGCCAGCCTCAAAACACATGTGTGGAACTCTGTTCAGGGGAAGGCCAACAGGCTCAACTACGAGTACCAGAATATCGGCAAGGTCCCTGAAACACGGATCACCCAGGTAGGCCTGTTTAAGAGTGAGCAAGCCCATTTGTTTAATGAATTGGGAAGAGAGCCGACGGCAGCTGAGCTTGCGGATCGACTGGGCATGGGTGTGCGGGACGTGGAAAGGCTTTCCAAAGAGATACAGAAGGACCTTGCTCTAGGAGGGCAAGGTGTTGGGGAAGAAGTCACATTTGAACAGTCTCAGGATGAAGAAGTCCTCAATCTCCTCTACTATGAATTGGGCAATGAAGAGAGGCTTGTATACGAGTATATCTTTGGCAGGAACAGCAAGCCAAGGCTCCTCAAGGCCAACAAGAGGGTTGACTATGACAAGATAGCTGCCAGGACGGGGTTCTCGACATCAAAGGTTAGAGCTATAGCCAAGAGAATCGGGTCCAAGCTAGACAAGCACCTTAGGAGATAATTATGGGTTTGGGATGGATATCCTCATTTTTCGAGTTCAAATGTTTTGCAATAATGGAAAAAAACATAGAATTGGCATGGAAAAAGCTTTCCAACCCTACAGAATTGTTCAAACTGGAACTGGGGTCCCCCCTCCTGCAGAAAGTTCTTACCGACGGTTTCGTCCCTTTTATAAAGGATTATGCCAAAAAGAATGCCACCCAGCTGATTGGTGCCTCCGTGACTGCCATTGCCAAGGGTGCCGGTTTAAAGTACAACCCCTTGGATGGCATATTCGCCGCATGGGAGTCTCTTTGGTTCATGTTCGCAGGGGCCATGGCGGCCAATAACGATTACATCCTCCAGCTGACCAAAGAAAACGCAAGGCAGATCGTTATTTTGTGTGAAGTCAAACTAGTAGAGCTCCAAGAGATAAGGAAGAACTTCATACCTCTCTATAATGTCTTGCTGTCGCTGGCACAGGGCAAGGATGACCTCGCTGAGTTGTATCTTTCTCAGCTCAGGTCGGCGTTAGAGAAAGTATACTATTCCGAAAGAGACGTGACGCTTGTAGCGAACACTCTTCTAAAAACGAGTTATTTTCTTACCGACCGGTTTGAAACTGCCAAGGCTAGATTAGAGGAGGCAAGTGAGCTCATCCAACCAAGGTTAAATGAAGACTATTACAAGAAAGTCACCCCCGAGCCGTACGATGAAGAATTTGACGCACGCCCGTGGAAGATCCAAGCTGCCAGAGTAAGTGAAAATGGTTCCATGTTCTCCTCAGATAAGGCGTTTGGGAACGTGGTGGGGAACTCACTCAGTCTTTTGGCTAGAAGTGTGGGGATACCTGCCACCAAAGAGCAGTTTGCAAACATGAAGTTGGCAGCTACCTATATCAGCAAATTGCTAAAAGCTGGAAAGGGATATTTCGAGAAATGCGCACGCTTGAATGCTGCACTGACGTTATTCCCCTTGGCCCTTAACACGCTTGTGGATGGGTTCCCCGATTTCATGAAAAAGATGCTTGAGTTTCAATTCTCTAATTTCCTTAGTGATATGGCTGAACTTCGAGCAAGCATGGCGTCTCATTTGAATGGGAGAGGTCAGCCTTTGAACACAGATGTACCGCCTACGCCCTCAGGTTTAAAAGCCGTTGGTTCATTCGGGAATGTCGATCAGAATACTTTCGGCCAGGCGGGGAGCCCTATCACCCCCGTTCCGGGTTACAAGCCGGTCATCCCCGTTATACTAGCAATGGCAAACATATGGCATGTCCAGTGCAAAACACTGACTGCGTGGTTTGACTCCATACCCGTAAAAGCCCTGTCGGCAAACAATCTAACAAAGGGAGCAGTAGATGAGTACAAGAGAGTAGTAAGCACCTTGAAAGGATACAACAACGTCTACAGTGGAGGACAAGAGATCCTGAGCATGAAGGCAGGGGTAGAGGAGCTTTCACAGTTCGAACAGCAGATCCTTCTGTTTATAACGTCCGCCTCCCTCGCCATGTACACGTTTAATATCGATGAGTCAATTTTATCTGTAGGAAGATCCATACTCACTAGATGCGACATCAATATTAGAAGGACAGAAGAGATCGCCGCCCTTATGCAGGGGTGGTACGACTACGAATTGCCGGGGCAGGAAGTATTAAACCAGATGCAAAACAGCATCATCAACGCCGCTGACAAAGGCGGATTTACAGGATTTAAAAGAGCGATGCTTGAGGGTAAATATAGTGAGCTTTTAAATATGAATGCCAGTGGCGGCAATACCGCGGTAGCGACCATGGCCGCCATATCCTTTCTTACAAGCTGCATGCTCGATGATGGGAAAGACACCGATGAGCTGGATGATATAAAGGACACTTTGAATGAGGACCTTAGCCTGTTTAATTTCAGCTTGGAGTTGGATTTGGATTTCAACATCTTCAAAGGGGTTCTTGATTGTATAAAGTTCAAAGGATTAGGTATAAAATTTGATCTTGAAGAGATTATTTGCGCGCTTGTTAGGGAGTATACTTCCAAGGTTACAAACCCCATAAGCGCCGGGATCAGTTCGGCGTGGGACAGTATAGGAGATTCGATTGGAAACATGGGAGAGTCTCTGGGCAACAGCCTTGGTCTCAGCGACCCCTCTCCTTCAGACGTTCAAGAATAGAGGAGGTAACATGCCAGACATACAGCAGATAATTATAGATCCTATAACCAGGAAGGTTTCGTTCAAGACCACGGCCAGAATTTTGAGCGGAATCGATGAGCTGATCCAGGTTGTGGTCCTTACCTTGTTGAATTCACCAGGAAGAGATCCCCTGGACATTCAAAGAGGGGGTGGCCTGACTGAATTAATAGGGTACAATATATCGGATACCGATGAGATTTTTGCAGAAGCCTCGAAACGGGTCTCTGATTCGGAAAAAGAGGTCATAGAACGGCAGGCAGGTACCAACATCAGCTCTGAGGCGAAACTCAAGAGGCTGAACCTTCTGGATATATCCGAGGGTGACTCTGTCGACGAGATTTTTGTTAAGTTGGAAATTGTCAACGAACTTGGACGTATAGCAAAGATAGAAGTTTAATTATGGCAAGACTACCTATAAGTGAGTTCATTCAGGAAAGACTTTCGGAGTACGATTCGACTTTTGAGGTCAGGGAAGGTACCGCATTTTATGAGCTGTTCATAAAGCCTCTGCAGTACATACTCCAACCGCTAAGGGATGAGGCTGACGATGTTCAGGAAGCCCAAAGTTTTTTACGGATCTTGAACACAGAAGATCCTGACGCCTACGATGAAGAAGCCGTCGACGATCTGGCGAGCAATATTTTTGTCGACAGGATTGAAGGGGATCTGTCTTCTGGAGTGGCTCGGGTGTCCTACGCAACACCTGTTGACCGGGAGTGGTCAACAGGAGCTTTGGTTGTAGTAGGCACAAACGGGCTTACATACAGCAACCCAGCCCCTTACGCCATCACCCAGGCAGAAATGTCAAGGTATTATAACAATGGAGTCTACTATTATGATGTCCCTGTCCAATCAGATGAGCCTGGGAAAGATACAGAGCTGGCGGAGAACCAGCTTGTATCTATCGCAAGTGATCCCGAAGCTCTTTCAGTTACCAACGTTGCGCCAATATCAGGCGGGATTGACCGAGAAACGAACACACAGCTCATCGAAAGATCCAAGAATTCCATCGCTGTAAGAGACCTTGTTACAGGAAAAGGTTTCAACGCAACCTTGTTCGAATACTTTGGAAATTTTTTGCGAGAGGTTTTCCCCGTAGGTTTCGGAGATCCTGAAATGATGCGTGACATTGTCAGCAATGTGCACATTGGGGGCAGGGTGGATGGTTATGTGAAAACAGCCAACATTTCTCAGAAGACTCAGGACTTCATAGGGGTTCTGATCGATTTCACCAGACAGGCTCGGCTGACAAAAAATATCCAGCTGTTCGGGGCGGACGAGTATTCTGTCGGACGTACAAATCTCTCACGGGACAATGGCGTCCTGTTTACCGTCCGTCAGGTTAAGCCGGACGTGGCGGCGTCGGTCCAAAGTACTGTGGACATAGCTTCTCCAATCGACTTGTCGGTAAACCAATATGTTACGATATCGGTTGATGGTACGGAGAAGACTATCCGGCTAGCGGGCGTGACTCCCTCCCAGACGACGCGAAACGAAATAGTGGCACTCATAAACAACGCGTTTGGCGTGGATGTTGCCGCTCCAGTAGGTACAACCTTTAAAGTCAGCTCTCTTTCCCCCGGCAGGGCCAGTACCGTGGTCATAAAAGATCCAGATGCGCCACTGAATTCGGCCATACTGGAGGTTTTTGGGCTGGCAACAGGCTCCGTTTATATCTACGAGGGTGACGGCCCACTGGTTTTCATAGAGGGCCAGACGCACGAGTTTGATGACTGGAAGGGTACTCTGAAGAGAATCTTGGGAACATCTATCGTGGCGGCTGTCACCGGAGAGAGTACTGCCGCGAGCGAACAGTTCTTTGATGTCACACTGGATATTTTTGACTCGGTCTCAGAGAATGACATCCTTACAATCAACTCCGGCAATGACACAGGGGATTATAGAATCCTTGAGGTGGACAAGGACAACAATCTTCTTACACTGGACGCTGCGCTGACAGAAACTGCCACCGACATAGACTATGTCATCAGGCAGGGGGGTATAAAGGACGGGGAGCTTCTTTTCATAGAATGCTACTACAGTCCGTTGTCCATAGACATCGGGAAATTCGTTCTTTTGGATAAAGACACCAATGAACGTGGGATACGGCCGGGCAGGGAAGATTTTACGATCACAGATGTTTCCTTTCTCCGGGTGAATGCGATAGAAGTTATAGATCCAGTAACCTTCGAAGGTTTAGGGGAGTTTCTGGACGGATCTGCCGGCTTTGGCCAAGGCGGGTTTGGGCAGGGACCTTTTGGCGTGGGATCGAAAGCTGACTACAGGCTGATAGTGAACGAACCTCACCACAGGTTTTCGGCTTGGGAGGACAGCTTTATCAATATCGTTCAGACCAAGCAAGGCTTGAGTTTCAGGGTTTACTACGATGCAGTAACAGAGCTGGAGGCCATCCATGACTTCGTCCGGAACGATGATGAGAGAGTTCTTGGAAGTGACATGCTGATGAAGCACTTCCTGCCGGCATATGTCAGTGCAACAATCCAGTACAAGGTAGACGAGACGGATTCAACCATACCGGACAACGACACCCTGCAGGAAGAAGTAAAGGAGTTCATCTCTCAAAAGTCGGCGGGGACATCTTTGCAAGCCTCGGATATAATACAATACATAACTAGAAGGACCGACCCGTACGATAGGTACAAAAGTTACGTCAAGCCGTTCACAATGAAAGCCAGGATATTGAATGCAGATGGTTCCACAACAATCATAAGCAGCAATGAAGAGCTTATAGTACCCGAACCGAATCCGTTTCCCAGGGAAACTTCGAGGCCCCTCAGCCCCCGCATAGCCCACTGGGTGGGAGATGAAATAGTGATGGAAAGGATATAATGCTATTTATGGTGAAGCCTTTTAGGAGTAAAGCGCAATGCCTTTCAAAAGTAAAAGTCAACGGAAACTGTTTTATTACCTAAAGTCAAAAGGTAAAATGGATCAGGCCACCATAGATGAGTGGGAGAAGGATACACCTAAAAACATACCAGAAAGGGTAGAGAAGATGGCTGGTTTCTATACTGGGTTTGAGAAAAAGGCGATCTTGGCCGATTTGCCTATGTATGCTGGGAAGGCCGGGAAAAAACTTTTAGACAAAATGACCACGAAGATGGTTCAGCAAAGACTTAGAAACACACCCGGCATGAGCTTCAGCGAAGCGCGGGGCAGAGAGCTTTTCAAGCAGATGCGCAAAGGTGAGCCAGGCGCTACGGCACACCTGCAAATGATGCCAGGATCCATGATTCCAAATGTGGCAGGTGAGGGGGCGTCTCTCCATGTACTCCCGCCCGAGTCTATGTTCAATAAACTCCTTCTCTTGTCAAAGAAAACCCGTCCTATGGGGAAGGCAATGAGAAACCCTCAGTCAAGATCGGGGATAGTTCATCATGAACTGGATGAACTTGCGTCTTCCGCTGCGAAAAAGACAATGGAGCCAACCATGGCATACCGGTCCCCCGCCGGGTCTATGATGCACAGTGCCATGAGAGAGGGTGCCAAGGCCTCCAGGGCTAAAGGAGGGGGTCTGGCTGGGTTTTACCATGGTACAAAGGCAGCTTATCCCGGGGTAAGAGATGCGATGCGCGTTGGAAAACAGCACCCGCAAATGGCGCAGCACATGGGGCCCGAAGTTCTTATCAATGAATCAAACCGGGCTTTTCATGCCATGGGCGAGAAGGCACGATCCAATATGCAGGGCATGCGCGCCGGGAACGAAGCAGATTTGCTCAAAAGACATGGTCTTCGCTACGGCGAGGAATACGTCCAGCCGGGTACCAGAAGATACAACAAGCTGGTCAAGAATATAGAAAAGGCGGTAAGGGAAAGCGGCGGGGATAGTTCCAAACTGTTTCCGGTCAAGCCCGCCGCTGGGCAGGCTGCGCCAGCTGTCAGGCAGGCTGTACCAGCTGTCAGGCAGACTGCCGAGTCCGTCCAAAGAGAGCGCATAATTCAAAATCGGATAAAAAAGAGAATGAGGGGGGTCCAAGGGTGAGGAGTCTATTTTCAAAAGTCGCTGCAAGCGCATACGCATCAAAAAACAGCATAGGGTCTTTCCTTAATTGGAATGAGAATGGCGGGGTTACCCCAAGAAACCCCGATGATGAGGCAACCGCTTCTCAGGCAGGCCTTAAAACTTTGCCTGTGGATGCTCCTGGTGCAAACTGCGCCACATGCCGGTACTTTAAAGTGCTGGACGAAAAGATGGGCAGCGGCTTTTGCGTCAATCCAGAGGTGAAGCAGGAAGTCACTGCCAGGATGTTGTGTGATTTTTGGGAGAATCCTGGCGTGGAGATGGCTGTCGAAGAGCCTGAGCCAGACATGGGTATGATGAATGAAGTCGACGGCGCAATGCAAGATCC
>Ga0180437_10012049_pt1 | contig 10289 bp, 8 predicted proteins | sample SS_ome_4_FD_132410 | JGI IMG/M metagenome (GOLD analysis project Ga0180437, IMG submission 132410) | Hypersaline lake sediment archaeal communities from the Salton Sea, California, USA - SS_3_D_1 metaG | ecosystem: Environmental > Aquatic > Non-marine Saline and Alkaline > Hypersaline > Sediment... | reverse complement strand
CCTCGCGCCACGCGCGCATGTTCGGCGTGTAGGAGGCGGGGGTAGATCTGGGTGCAGGCGCAATTCGCACCGGACTTCGGATGCTCCTTGCCCGATTCGACATACTTGAAAAGCCCCGCCACGCCGGCCGCCGACGCCGGTTCGCAGAACACGCCCTCAAGACCGGAGAGCTTCTTGTATGCGGCGACGATTTCGTCGTCGGTCACCATGTCAATGACGCCGCCGGACTCGTCCCGCGCGGCCTCGGCCTGCTTCCAGCTCGCCGGATTGCCGATCTTGATGGCCGTCGCGAGGGTCTTCGGGTCCTTGACCGGATGACCGAGAACGATCGGAGCGGAACCCGCCGCCTGAAACCCCATCATCACGGGCAGATCGCACTTGCCGAGTTCGGCGTATTCGCGATAGCCCTTCCAGTAGGCTGTGATGTTGCCGGCATTGCCGACGGGCATGAACTGATAGTCGGGCGCGCGGCCAAGGTCGTCCACGATCTCGAAGGACGCTGTCTTCTGCCCCTCGATACGGTACGGGTTGATCGAGTTGACCAACTGAACAGGATACTTCTCGCACGCGGCGACGACCAGTTCCAAGGCATCGTCGAAGTTGCCTTCCACGGCAATCACCTTCGCGCCGTAGGCCAACGCCTGCGACACCTTGCCCAGCGCGACGCTCCCGGCGGGCAGCAGCACGATGGCGCTCATGCCGCACCGCGCGGCGTAGGCGGCCGCGGCAGCGGCCGTGTTGCCGGTGGACGCGCAGATGACGGCCCGGCATCCCTCCTCGGCGGCCTTCGAGACGGCCATCGTCATCCCGCGGTCCTTGAACGATCCCGTGGGGTTCATGCCCTCGAACTTCAGAAAGACCTTCAGATCGCGGCCCACGGATTCGGCCAGGCGCGGCGCCGGGATCAGCGGGGTGCTGCCTTCGAGCAGGGACACGACGGGGGTCTTGTCCGATACGGGCAGATACTTGCGGTAACGTTCGATGACGCCGATTCTCGGCACGGTCTACTCCTCGATACGAACGGCGACAGTCTTGCGTTTGACCCGCTTCCGGTCTGCGTCAATCTCCGCAAGAGCCTTCATGAGATTCCCTTCCGTCGCGCGATGGGTCACCATGACGACGGGCACCAGCCCCGAGATGCCGCGCTGATGGCAGGATTCGATGGACACCTTACGCCGGCCGAGAACGCCCGAGATGAAGGAGAGCACGCCGGGCCGGTCCACCACGGTGAAGCGCAGGTAGTACTTGGATTGGACGCGGTGCATGGGCATGACCTTCAAGGCGGCTCGCTCCGGCGCCGGGGGAACCAGTGCGGCGGCGCCGTTCCCGGCGACGGCTTGCGCGACGGTCAGGATATCGCTGACGACCCCGCTTGCGGCGGGCTTGCGGCCCGCGCCGCGTCCGGAGAGGGTGATTTCCCCGGCGAGGTCGGCGGAGACAAGCGCGGCATTGAACTCGTTCTCGATCGCCGCGAGGGGATGCCGCTGCGGTATGAAGGTCGGGTGGACTCGCGCCTCGACCGCGTCGCCCGTTTGTTTCAGAATGGCCAGCGGGCGTATGACGTAGCCGAAGCTGTTGCGCGCTTCCTTGATATCCACTTCGTGCAGATTGCCGATGCCCTCGCGATAGACCTTTTCGGGGGGCAACCACTTGCCAAACGCGATCGAGCCGAGAATGGAGAGTTTCTGCGCGGCGTCGAACCCGTCAATATCCAGCGATGCGTCGGCCTCGCAGAAGCCGTTTTGGCGGGCGAGTTCAAGCGCCTCGGCGAACTCCATCGCGTCGCGCGACATGCGCGTGAGGATATAGTTCGAGGTCCCGTTCAGGATGCCGAAAATGCCCTGGATCGCGTTCCCAGCCAAGCCTTCGCGCAGGCTTCGGATGACGGGCACGCCGGCCATAACGCTGGACTCGAACCCGAGGGCGCGTTTCGCGCGATGGGCCTGCCTGAAAACCTCGCGCCACCGTTTCGCCAGGAGCGCCTTGTTGGCCGTGACGACGTGCTTGCCCGCTTCGAAGGCTGTGGAGACGATGTCCGTTGCGACGGTCGTTCCGCCGACGAGTTCGACGATGATGTCAATGCTCGGATCGGCGACGATCTTTCGGTAGTCGCGCGTCAGCCGTCCGGGCGGAAGCGGCGAGCCGGGCAGACGGCCCCGGCGATTCGCCGCTGCGGCGATCTCGATATCTACCCCGCAACGTCTGCGAATCGCGGCCCGGTTGCGCACGAGCGCGTGTACGACGCCCCATCCGACGGTCCCGAGACCGACGATGCCAATCCTGATCGTTCTTTCGTTCACGCTCACGCTCGCAATGCTCGGCTACCGGTCACCATCCGAACCATCCGCGCTTGGATATCTTCTGGATCTCCACGCGCGATTTCTTGCTTTCGATCGTCTCGATGTCCACCAGTGTCAGCGTGAACATGAAATACTGTACTTTCTTGCTTCCAGCGCGGGCCGAGATATTCGTCAGTTCGCCTTGGAGGAAGAAGTCCGCGCCGATCATTTTTCCGACTTGCTTGGCCGTAGTCGGGTCCGCGAAAGCGCCCTGCTGGAACTCCAGTTGCGCGATGGCTTCTTCCTTGGCCTTAGTGTATTCCACAAGCCGAATCTTGCCGGTCAGGTCCATCTCGACGGCGATGTATTCACTGATCGCCTCGGAATTGACGTGTTCGTCAGTCCGGTTCCGGATGTGGGCGACGTACAGGGCCGGGTGCTTGCCGTCGGGACCGGACCGACTGGCGAGCAGATCCTGGACGTCGGAACGTTCGAGGAGCTGCTTGACGGCCTTCTTGCCGATGATCTGAAGATCCTTCGGGTTGAAGTCGTGCGTGGCGACGCCCTCCACATTCGGATCGATCCGGGTGCCCTGCCGGGCGCACCCGGCGAACGCGGCGACGAACGCAACGACGCATGCAACGGCGACGATCCTTTTCACGGTTCTCCTCCTCTCTGACGATCCGTGCATAGCCCCCTGAAATTCAGAAAGCAACGTAATCAGCTTTACCATGGATTCCGACCGAACGCAAGTGAACTAACGTGATCCGACCCGCGCGAACGGGAACGTTCTCGAGCGGCGTGACCGCGACCGACCCGCCGCCGAGCAATTCCAGGCCCATCTCATAAGTGCCCGCGGGGGCGGAAACGCGAAGGACCTGGATGTCGCGCGGCAATGTGAGCCACGAACGGAGATCGGCGCGGTCCAGGACGGCCCCGGCCAGAAACACCCCCAGCATGGCGAACTCGCCGTGCTTCTGCTTACGTGCGGCTTCCGCGGAGGCGACGCGGCCGGCGGCGCGAAGCGCCGCGCGCAGCGCGATCTCCGGCGCCTGGTCCCACAGGTCGCGTACGGCGGTCGCCTCCAGGTCCACCAGCGGATACGTGGTGCCCGCCTCGCGTCCGTTGAGGCGCAGGCGTGCCCGGGTGACGGGGTTGGGCTGGCGCTTGTACTTCGGGAAGGCGATATGCACCGGATGAATTCGCTTGTTCACCGGGATGGGCACCACGAACCGGATTTCCTCTTTCTCGGGCGCGAGACCGCATTGATAGAGGACGACGACCTCTCCGTGTCCGGCGGGGATATCCTCGGGCACGCCCGAACCGAACCGCTCCCGCCAGTCGGCGTAATCGCCCCGGGCGCCGAGCTTTTTCGAGCAGCGCAGCAGGTCCGTCCAGGCCGGGCGGAAATCCGGGTTGAGTGCGTGGACGGTCTTGTAGTCAATGTACGCGTCGTCCGTCTCGTCGCCGAGTTCGTAGACCAGCGCGGAGAGATAGTAAGTGAAGGCGTTCTGATAGACGTTGCCGGCCTTCTTGAGCAATGCGCGCTGGTCGCGGAAGTTCTCGCTCACCTTGTTCATGATGCCGCCCATGTTGGCATTTCGCTTCGATGCCTCTTCCTTGGTGCGGGCGATGCGCTTCTCGTGTTCCTCGCGCAGTTGCTTCTGCACGGCGTAAGCGCGCAGGATCTCCACGCGCGCGCCCTCCAGATCGTGGAGGAGCAGGAAATTCGTGGCAAGGTAAGTATGCATCATCACCCGCTCGAACGGAGAGCCTCGGTAGGGAATCGTCCGGTCGTTCAGCGCGAGCGCCGCCGCGAAAGCCGCGCTGTTGCGCAGGCTGACGCGCGCGCGGTCGTCGTATTCCCTGGCGATGTTCACGCCCGCGAGCAAAGCCTGGTTGCTCGATTTGTAGTTGCCCATCGCATTGCACAAGGCGCCCATCTCGCAAAGATGAAGCATCTTGTTGCGGTCGGCGGGGTCGCGCTGTTCGAGTTCCGCCATGGCGTCCGCGCAGTCGCCGCGCACGAGCGCGTCCCGCACGTCCGCCATGCGGTCCGGATAGGACGTGACGACGTGGCAGCCCGTCGCGAAAAGAAGCGACGTCGCGCAAAGGAGGCGCGTCCATTTCAGGCTTCGGTGTTCTGGCGGCATGGCGACTTTCTTGCAAGGGCAATCCCGGGAAGTTCCGCGGCACGCGGACCCGCAGTTGAAATGATAACGCACCCCGCGAGCGTGTCAAGTCTTAACGCGTCAGAACGTTGCAGAGGTCCATCCAGGTTTCGACGCGGTCCGGCTTGCCGATCGCTTGAAGGTAGGCCGCGTCCACGTCGGGCTCGCCCTGAAGGGGGTCTTCCACAACGCGATCGAACGCGTCGGCGACGTGCACCGCGGCGACGCAGCCGAAGCCTTGTTCCTCGCCGTCCGCGGGCCGATGATGGTACGCGGCCGTCGCGACGACGGGATCGGGCATTCCCCAGAGCGCCAGCAGATAAGCGCCGACTTCCGCGTGCGTCGCCCCGAAGACTTTGTTCTCGCCCTCACGAAGCGAATTGCGATCCTCGGCCGCCGAGCGCAAAACGCCCGCGTATTCCTTCGGCATGTTGTCGGCCAGGATCAGCTTGCCGATGTCGTGCAGCAGCCCGGCGACAAACGCGTCGTCGCAAAGGCGCCGGTCCTTCGTCTCGGCGCGAACCATCGTCCGCGCCATCGAACTCACGGCGACGCTGTGGTTCATCAGCCGGTCGATCGAGAATTCCGGAATCTTCCGTTGGTCGAACTCCGAGAAGACCTTGACCGAAAGCACGAGGGCCTTGATCATCGTGAGGCCCAGAATGCCGACGGCCTGATCGAGATTGGTGACCGTGCAGTTCAATCCGAAGAAAGCGGAGTTGACCATCTTCAGGAGCTTCGCCGCCATGCCCGGGTCCTGGGCGATGATTTCCGCGACGCGCCGGAAAGACGTGTCCGGCGAACGCAGCTCCTCCACGAGCGAGAGGTACAGTTGCGGCACGCTGGGGAGCGTCTCGAGCCGTCCGACGCAATCGGCCACGCGCCCCTCGGTCAGGAAAGCGCGCCAGGCGGTCCCGCGCTCGATGACCGAGTACAGGAAGTCCACGTTGCACGGCTTCGGCAACCACATGTGAGCGGGCCCGACGGCGCGAGAGGCTTCGTTTTCGACCACGGTGCCGGAGAGGATGATGCGTAGCGCGCTCGGGACTTCCTCCCGCACGACAGCGAGAAGGTCCGCGCCCGTCATGCCCGGCATTCTCATATCGGTAATGATCGCATCGAAAGGCCGGTTCCGCGCTTCCTCAAGCGCTTCGGCGGGCCGGCGAAAGAACAATGTCTCCCACTCGCTTTCCAGGCCCGCGAAGGCCTTGCGAAGGAGGACAATCTGCGCCGGGTCGTCGTCAACGAAGAGGATGCGTTTCATATTCGCCTTCGGCTCAACGAAACAACGCGGCCCTTCCCCGTCCTCGGAAAGGCGAGGAACCGCCGCCTTGCTCTGCACTTCAATGATCGGGGAATGGAAGATTTCCTTGAGCCGTTCCTCCTGACGGCATGGGTACATTGCAACAACCGAAGAATGCGGGCCCCACCTCCAAGGTTACCGGCGACGGCTCAACCGCACGGTCCCTTTTCCCCGAGCCCCACAACGATGGCCGGCATGCCGAAAGCCATGACCATAAGAGGGGTGAAAGGATCAAGGCAAGCGGGACACGAGTTGCACGAACGAATCGGTAATGTGGCACAGCCGGCCCGCTATGCAGGCGTCGGTGCTACACCGCTCAAACCTGAGAAATCACCGGGTTCGGCGAATTCGGCTGTTGCATTACCGAACGGTTGTGGTATATCTATGAGGAGAGGAAGCCCCATGTCTCGGTGTCGTGAAGGCGCGGCGGGCCCAAGATGCGCCGTTGGTCGGCGCGGCGCATGAGGAATTGGAGGAAACCCGTGAATACATTTCTTCGTCGAAGCGTATTGGCGACTGCGGCGGCGGTAATCGTCGCGGTCTCCGGCGCGATTGTCCATGCCCAGGAACGGCCTCGCGTTGGACTTGGTGGTGCGGCCCCTGACCGCCAGGGCGATAATCAGGCTATGCAGCGACGCTGGGCGCGGTTCGCCGATCGGTTCGTGCAACAGCGGATGGACCCGCTGGCGGCTGGCCGCGCCGCCGTTGGTGCGGATGCCGTGGTCCAAGTCAGACGCTGGCTGACCCGCTACGGCGACAGCCGCCTGATCTCCTCCGACGATCTCAACCCAGTGGATCAGGCGCACATCGAGATGGCCGAAATCCATCTTGTCCGCAAGGAATACCAAGCGTGCATGGACCGCCTGCAACGGATCGTTGACGAGGCCGAGAGGGAAGAGAAGGACGCGGTCTGGCTGGCCCGCCTCAACCGCGCCAATGTCTCGCGGCAGCACATCGGCAATATGCTCGAAGCGGTCCGCGAGTACAAACTGGTCCGCGGACGCTGGGCGGCTTTCGCGGTGCCCTTGCTTCTCGATTGCTATGACGAACTCGGCCGGCTCGACGAGGCCGTGGACCTATTGGCGAAGGAGTATGACCCTGACGATCCGGGCCTGAAACTTGGTCTCCTCCGTGTCGTGGCCGAAATGCATCGGAGGCACGGAGACGTGGACATGGCCTACCAATGCTACGAACGCATCACGAAGGAATTCTCGCGCGAGCAGATCGAGCGATTCATCGCCGAGGCCGCGGCATTCGGCGAGACGAAGCGCATCCAATCCGAGGAACTCGCCGAACAGGGCAATCATCTCGAGGCCGAGAAGGTCCGCAAGGAAGCGGCCGGGCGTGTCGCCGCGCTTCGCGCGCAGGGCCGCGTCGAGGAGGCGGACGCCGTCGAAATTGGGATGGGTAACGAACCCACTGCCGATGTCCGCCGCCCCATTGTCCTCGAAGTCCCGGAGCTTGGGAATCTTCAGCACCGGTTGCCCATGGAAATCCCCCGCGTTCAGGACTGAAAGCGCCCGCGGCAACCGCGGCCCGGGAACGCCTTGCGCAAGGGGGCTTCCATCGGTATGATCGCCGTCGCAAGAACACATGCCTTTCCAAATTCGGGCGATGGAGCGCGGCTGTGAGAACCGATACACGGGCCTGGCTGTGCGTTGTGCTCTCCGTGAGTCTCGCTCTCGGCGGCTGCGCCACGGTCTCCACGCACACACACCCCGCCGAGGCCGGGACCGCCGAGGCCAAAGTGGCCATTTACTGGAAGGACATGAGCGGCGAGCGCTATCACGTCAAGGACATGGAGATTCACATCCGCCCCGCGGGCGCTCGCTATACGCAGGCACTGACAGCGTTCAGCAGCGTCGAAGGCCCCGTCTATTTCACGAAAATGCCGCCCGGAAAATACCGTTTGGTTGTGATGAAAGACGGAAGGGAGTATCTGAAACGGGATATTCGTTTGAAGCCCGACCGACAGACCAGCGTACGGGTCAATGTAACCGGGCGAAAACTCGCGGGGGATGCGGCGCAAGTGGCGGGGGCGGTCCTGGTCGTTGCCGCCGCGGCGGCGTTTTTCGTCGCAATCGCGTATCTGAACTCGGAGCTGGACTACGAACCTCGCTCGCGAGATGACGGGCCGTTGATCGAAATTAACTTCACGGATTGAGTTCCCGAACCAGGAAATCACGCAAGGCGCCTGCCCGGCCCGCCCTTATGAAATCCGCCTCCAGAAGCCCGTTCGAGGTTGAGAAAACTTCTTCCACTTTCCTTTCGCATTTGGTAGACTTCTCTCCGACAGCGGCCAGAGGTCTCAGTTGCCGAACGGACTTAGAAAGGAAGGCTCGCATGAACACGCCTTGGAAGGGTCGGGAGCGCCGGGGTCAGGGTAAGTCGCGCTCTGAAGCGCGCTCCCCGAGCCCCGTCGAGAAGGCCAAGATGCCGGTTGCTCCCGCGAACAGCCGCGCCAAACCCCTCGAAAGCGAAAAAGGAAGGGGTAGGGACCTTCCGGAAACCGCCGAGTCTATCCGGCGTTCCCTCGACCGCTTGCGCGAGCTCGAAGCCATCGTCAATCGCAGTCCGGTGGTGATTCTCAAACGCGGTTTGACTGGTGACTCGCCGGTCGAGTTCATCACGGAGAATGTTCGACAGTTCGGCTACCGTGCGGACGAGTTCCTTTCCGGCGCCGTCTCACTCGCCAGCATCATTCACCATGAAGACGTTACTCGCGTCGAAGAGGAAACCGCGGTGCGTCTGGGGCAGGGTGCGGCGAGTTTCGTTCTGGAATATCGCTTTGTCACGCGGTCGGGCGACGAACGGTGGGTGGAGGAGCGTAATTTTTGCGTGCGCGACGATAAGGGCCGGGCGATCGCCATACAGGGAATCTTACTCGACATCACCGAAGCCAAGAAACTGCGCGAGGAAGTGCTTGCCGTCGGCGCTCGAGAGCAGGCGCGCATGAGTCAGGACCTTCACGACACCGTCGGCCAGAGTCTGACGGGCGCGGCAATTCTGACCAAGTCGCTGGAGCACGCGCTTGCGGCCCGGGGAGCGCCGGAAGCCGCCGATGCCGCGCATCTCGCGAAACTGCTCAACGAAGCAACCGCGAAAACGCGGCAATTGTCCCGGGGGATTCTGCCTTTCGAACCCACGTCGAGCGGACTGGCCGAGGCCATCGAGAATTACGCTTCGGGAACGCGATATCTCTTCGGCGTCAATTGCCGCTTTACCACCGACGGGAAAGCGTTGGCGATAGACGATGCCAGCGCGATTCATCTCTATCGAATTGTCCAGGAGGCCGTTAACAACGCCGTCAAGCACGCGAAAGCCTCCGAGGTGCTCATCGCCATAGCCGCTACGGAGGAGCGAACCACGCTTTCCATCCGCGATAACGGCGTGGGACTGGTCCCCGGCTGGGACGAGCGGGGCGGCTTGGGGATTCGCATCATGCGATATCGCGCGGAGAGCATCGGCGCCGAATTCGATCTGCGCAATGCGCCCGGCGGAGGGACGGTAGCCGTTTGCACGTTGAACAAGGCATGAACAGGAACCCGCAAAGCGCGCCTGAAACCGGAAACCCGGCCAGGGTATTCATCGTGGATGACCATCCCGTCGTTTACGAAGGATTGACCAGCCTGATCGCCCACGACCCGGACCTGATGGTTTGCGGCGGGGCGGACGGCGCGTCCGCGGCGCGGGCAAAGCTGGACGAGTCGCGTCCTGACGCGGTCGTGGTGGACCTCGCGCTCAAGGAGGGAACCGGTCTCGAACTCATCAAGGACATCCACGCTCGCGATCCCGACTTGCCCGTCCTCGTGCTTTCCATGCGCGATGAATCCGTTTTCGCCGAACGCGCGCTGCGGGCGGGCGCGCGAGGTTACGTCATGAAAGAAGCCGCCGGCGTCAGTCTGATCGGTGCGCTCAAGACCGTCCTCAAGGGCAATATCTACCTTAGCGACAGCCTCTCCCGACGTCTTCTTACACAGCTGAAGAACACGGCGAAGTGCCGGAATGATACGGGGTGTCTGACCGACCGCGAACTCGAGGTGTTCGGCCTGTTGGGCCACGGCCTGACGACGCGCCAGATCGCCGTGAAGCTGGGGCGCAGCGTCAAGACCGTCGAATCGCACCGCGAGAACATCAAGCACAAGCTGGGCTGCAGCAACGCAGCCGAACTGGTGCAACGCGCGGTGCGGTGGGTCCAGCGGGCCGAGGGATAGCGGACCGGGCGGATTCACGCTTTCCCGCCGGGCGAATTGACATTCCTTCCTCACCCCCATACATTGATTGCACATTCCGGCCCGCATTTCTCGCCAGGTTTGCTGGCGGAAAGCAAGAAGTCCGAGAAGCGAGAGGCCTTGCGGCGCGGAACGCGAGAGCTTGAGGTAAACATGCCTTACCGACCGGCGAGACGATTTTGGACCGAGACAAGGACGCACAAACGAGCGACCGGAGGCGTATCCGGAGATACGTTGAGGATCGCGAGCGCGGAGGACGCCGCCTCCGACCAAAAGCGGCCGCCGGACGACGAACCTGGTGAGG
>Ga0180437_10012048_pt1 | contig 10289 bp, 9 predicted proteins | sample SS_ome_4_FD_132410 | JGI IMG/M metagenome (GOLD analysis project Ga0180437, IMG submission 132410) | Hypersaline lake sediment archaeal communities from the Salton Sea, California, USA - SS_3_D_1 metaG | ecosystem: Environmental > Aquatic > Non-marine Saline and Alkaline > Hypersaline > Sediment... | reverse complement strand
ATCCGTCTCAAGGGCGAGCCCCTTCTGAAGTGGGACGAGATTGCCAGAGGGATTGACTGGAACGTCGTGTTCCTGTTCGGAGGAGGGATATCGCTGGGCCTCGGGCTCCAGGCGAGCGGGTTCGCCGAATGGCTCGCGACATGCGTGGGCGACGCTTTGGGGGACAGCTCGAGCGCGTGGACCGTGTTCGCGGTGTCGTGCGTGCTCGGGTTCGCGCTCACGTACGCTGCGTCGAACACCGCGGCCGCGCTGATATCGTGCCCCATCGCCGCGTCCCTGGCCATGGGCGCAGGGGTCGCGGTGGCGCCGCCGATAATCGGCGCAGCCCTCGCATGCTCCATATCGAGCGCCATACCCTCCACAACTCCTCCTATGGCCATCGTCTACAGCTCCGGGTTCGTCAAGATCTGGAGCATGTTCAAGGTGGGCATAGTGTCTGACCTGCTCAGGCTGGGGGCCTTGATACTCATAGGGCCGTTCTTGGCAGGTCTTCTGTACTGAGCGCACGGACGCATCGGGGTACCTGGCGCGCGGGCATGAGTGCGTGCGCCTGCCTCATGCGCGCGCGTGGCTCCGATTGGCATGCGTAAGGTTATAATAGGGTGGCGTGCAAGTGTTACGTGGGATGCACCATGCCGAAGAGCCTCATCGAGAGCGCTCTGGGCGGAGCGGCTCCGACAGCCGAGGGCAGTGATTCATCGTCCGATGTTGGGCGGGGACAGAGGACCAAGGACGAGATTGAGATAGAGAAGGTAGCGAACGACCTGAGCGTGTGCATCAAGCTCGTCGGATGCGGCGGTGCGGGCAGCAACACGGTCAATCGATGCATCGAGGACAAGCTCGAAGGGGTCAGCACGCTCGCGTTGAACACCGATGCGAAGCATCTACTGTCGGTGAAGGCCGGTAAGAAGATGCTTGTCGGCAAGACGCTCACGCACGGGCTTGGCGCGGGAGCACGGCCTGAGGTCGGCGAGAGAGCGACCATGGAGAACGAGCAGGACATCAAGTCGTATCTCCGGGACGCCCAGATAGTCTTCGTGACCGCGGGCATGGGCGGCGGAACAGGCACAAGCAGTTCTTTCGTGACCGCCCGTCTGGCCAAGGAGCTGGGGACGCTCACAATAGGCGTAGTCACGATGCCTTTCAAGTCCGAGGGCGAGCTGCGCATGGAGAACGCCGTTCAGGGCTTGTCACGTCTGTCAAGGGTATGCGACACCACCATAGTCATACCCAATGACACACTGATCGAGCTCGTGCCGCAGCTGCCCGTCCAGGCCGCGTTCAAGGTCGCGGACGAGCTGTTGCTGCAGACCATACGAAGCCTCACTGAGATGCTCACGCGTGCAGGCCTGGTCAATGTCGACTACGCCGACCTCAAGACGATCCTGAACGAGGGTGGAGTGTCCCTCATAGGCGTTGGGGAGTCGGACATCACGTCAGGCGACAGGATGGATGAGGCGGTGGAAGAGGCCATAGACTCTCCGCTCCTTGGGAAGATGGACCTCGGGGATGCCCGCGGGGCGCTCATACGCGTCGTAGGTGGCCCCGACATGACCATCGAAGAAGGCGCCCGTGCCGCCGAGATCGTCACCCAGCGCGTTAGGAAGGACGCGAGGGTGATCTGGGGCTGCTCTGTCGAGAAGGAGATGGAGAAACGCGTGCGCGTGCTTCTCATCGCTACGGGCGCGCGCTCGCAATATGTTCTGCTCCGCGAAGGCCCTGACTCGGTCATGGCACCGACGACCCAGGACTACAGGGGTAGGATGAACCTGCCTCCGCAGATCTCCAAAGATGACGACCTATCCGTCTTCGTCAGATAGGCGATGGAGAAGACCACGCCTTGCGATGCGCGGGCTCAAGCTCCGAGGATTAGCTTCGCTGCAGCCCCGAGCACAATCGCGAGCGAGATGGATGCGAGCGACACGAGCAGGGCGTTCCTCGCCCCGAACTCCTTCACGAGAACAGCGACCGCTGCCAGGCAGGGCATGAAGACCGCCATCACGAGGGCGAACACGAACATCTCCTCGGAGGACAGCACGAGAGCCAGGTTGCTGGTCGAGTAGAGCACCATCAACATCTGCAGGGCCATCTCCTTCCTCAGGATGCCTAACAAGAGCGCGATCGCGGTGGCCGCGGGGAGCCCTAGGACGGCGGTCATGAAGGGCGCTGCCAGCTCCTCGAACTTCTCCAAGGCGCCCGCGGCCAGGAGCACCTCTAGCACTATGCTTCCTATGAGGAGCAGGGGGAACGCGATCGTCAGGAACTCCTTGACCCGGACATAGGTCTTCACCGCGGTCTGCTTTGCAGTGGGCAGCCTCAGGTCAGGTACTTCGATCGCCAGCCCTGTGGGTTCGAACCTTATGACTCTGTGCAGCGTCAGGCCCATGATGAGCAGCATCGACATCAGGACGGCGTATATCGCGAGCGCCCACAGGGGCCCCGCGTAGTTCCCGACGGAGCCGATTATGATCGCCGTCTGCGCTGAACAGGGGACGGTTATCGTTATCAGGGTCGCAAGTATCAGCCGCTCCCTGCGCGAACCCATGGCCCTCGTTGCCAATATCGCGGGGACGTTGCACCCGAACCCTACGATCATCGGGAGCACAGCCCTCCCGTGAAGTCCCAGCTTGTGCATGATGCCGTCCAGGAGCGAGACGACGCGGACGAGATACCCCGTGTCCTCGAGCACTGAAAGCATCAGGTAGAACAGCAGGATGTACGGGACCACCAGGGCCAGCATCGCGACGACGCTGATGTAGACGCCCTCGAGCATCCCTTTTCCTATGTCGCTGTCGACGCCTGACTTGAGGTCGTCGAAGGGGCCTCTCGCCACATCCTCCCATGCTCCGACCAGAACCCCCTCGATCGCGCCGCCGAGGAAGACCAGCGAGAGGAACACGAGCGCTAGCACGCCGACGAGTATCGGTATGCCCGTGGCGGGGGTCAGGGTGAGGTCCGATATGCTCCTCTTCTTTTCAGGGGCCTCGCCCGTCGCCTTGACGACCTCCCTTGCGACCCTTCCCGCCTCTCCGAACCTGTCCCTCTGTATGTGGACTACGATGTCCTCGCCGTGCTGCTTGCTGAACTCCTCCCGCATCGCCTTTGCGGACTCGACGACCTCCCGGGAAGCCTTCTCGGAGAACCTCTCGTCACCAGACAAGAGCCTGAGGGCGACGCCTCTGAGCGGGACGACGCCCCAGTCCTCCTCCCTCAGCCGCTCGGTAAGCCGGGAGACCATCTCCTCGATGTGCGAGTCGTACCTGACCTTGAACCTGCTCCTGTGCCTAATCTGGAGGGCGGTATAGAGGACCGTGTCCACACCTTCCCCTTTCGTCGCCACTGTCGGCACGACGGGCATGGACAGCATCCTCTCGAGCCGCTCGACATCTATCGTGAGCTTCGCTTTTCTGAGCAGGTCGTACATGTTCAGGGCGACGACGGTGTTGTACCCCGACTCTATGAGCTCGAAGAGGAACGCGAGGTTGCGCTCGAGCCTGGTGGCGTCGAGCACGGCTATGACCGTGTGAGGCCTCTTCTCCATAAGCAGGTCAGTGGCGACCCGTTCCTCGTCTGTGTTGCCGGCGAGAGAGAACGTGCCGGGGAGGTCGGTGACGGTGATGGTCATCCCCATGAACTTGGCCTTGCCCTCGAAGAAGTCCACGGTCGTGCCCGGGTAGTTCGCGCTGATGGCGCCCACGCCCGTCAACCTGGTGAATAGGACAGTCTTCCCGACATTGGGGTTCCCGGCAAGGGCTATCTCCAAGAAGTTCCCTCCTCATCCGGCCTTCATCACGTGCAGGATGTCCCCGATATCCCGGGCGATCGCGACGGTCGTCCCCGTGATGCTCACTATGATCGGTCCGCCCATGGGCAGCTTCTTCTCGACGGTGACCTTGGAGCCCGGCACGAACCCCATCGAAAGCATTCGGCAGAGCTCCTGCCTGCTCCTGGAAGCGAGATGGGATACAGTCGCGCTCTCGCCCTCGGAGAGGTCAGACAGCGGGACAGTGTTCTCCGCGCATTTGTCGCAAGTGATCCTCCGTTCGCACCTGGGGATGTGCTTCCCGTGCGGACATTCCGTCGGGTGGTGCATCATCTTGCACAGGCCGTGCTCGGCTTCGTCGCTCAGTGCGTGCTCCATCCTGCACGCCTCTTTGTGGCTTGAGGGCCCCTCGAGGCCCATGTAGTCCTGCAGGAAACGTTCGAGCAAGCGATGCTTCCGCGCCATCTTGCAGCCGAGCTTCCGTCCTTTATGCCTCAGCGTGACGCCCCTGTAAGGCTCGTAATTCACGTATCCCTTGTCCGAGAGCTTCTGGAGCATCTCAGTGACGCTCGATGGTGCGATGCCCAGGACCTGGGCTATGTCGGAGGTCTTGGCGCTGCCCCCGTCCTCCGTGAGGTTGAATATGACCTTCAGGTACTGCTCCGTGATTTCGGACGCCATCGCACCGGACTTAGGCTGACCTAAATTATAAAGGTTGTTCCAATGTTGGATGCGCCGTTCCTTCCGCCGCCTTGGGTATATAAACCCCTGATGGCCTGGCAGGCCGAACGGTCCGCTCTGCGCATGGCGCTCGACGCCTCTTCAGCGTCGTCCGTCGAGATAGGCCTTGAAGGGATATGTCTTGGGCTTGATCTCGCTCTCACCTGGAGGCGGGTACTCCTCATCGTACTCCTTTCGCGCGAGTGCCAACTCGTCCACGTCGAGGTCTTTCGCCTTGATGCCGTAGTTCTGCACGAGCCATGTTTCGAAGTCGAATCTCACCCTAGCACCGAAAGCTCATTGCAGGACATTCAATTCAAGCCTTTGCCGTATCCCTGCGGGCAGGGCGAAGTTCTGCACAAGGCCCATATCCTCCCATGACGATGTGTCCTCCGTCAAGAGGACATGAGAGATCCCGTGCTCTTGAAGAGAGCGTTCGCGATTGTCGTTGTCGTGATTGTTGTTTCAATCTGTGTCATGTGGTTCGCGCCGTTGTCCGAGATCAGGTTCACGCTCTCGAACCCGGAGTACGAATCGGTGACGATCGGCGTCTTCGTTGACGCGGGCCGCTGCGAGCCCGGCGAGGAGGACATGATCGTTGTGTTGGGCCCGCAGGGGAACGTCATCAAGGACTACCACGTCAGGGCAGGGACTCATGAGATATGCTGCGCGTGGAGGTTCGGCTCCGACGACCCTTCCGAACCTTACTCCTACGCAACCGTGCATCCATTGTACGTCGAGGTCGGCCTATTCGGAACCGAGGACTTGGAGCTCACAGTGTTCTCGGCGTGACAGGGTGTGTGGCTGGCTCTGGCCGACGGCTGTCATATTCATGTAGCGACCCGGAGGGGGATTTCAATCTGGATTGAAATACTTCCCTCAGAATCCTCGCCTATCTGTCGGGCGAATACGATGTGCAGGGTTGCAGAAGAGGCGATAGTCGCCCCTCCCACGGGGATTCGGACCGCAATCGCGTGCGCGTGTCATTGTGGGCTGCGCGTGTCGAGTGCATCTCCGAGGATGGATTGCGTTAGACCTCCCCCCTCCTTGCGGTACGGCCGTGAAGACTACGAACGGAATTGGGATGAGACGGTTAGCGGGGGAGAAAATCGGGACACCGATAACAGGAGCGCGTGAGTGGGCCCAACCGGATTCGAACCGGTGATTTACGCCGTGTAAGGGCGTTGTCATAACCGCTAGACCATGGGCCCGGCCGGAGTCTATGTCCTCTCATTAATTAAACGTTCTCAGGGGTCTGCGCGTGCCGTGTCGAAGCCTTTCGAGAACGCATCGAGGTTCGCTTCGCGGGACACGCGTATGTTCGCCCCCACTGCCGCCTCGTAACTCCCTCTCTTGAGCCCCGTGATCCCCGAGCCCGCAAGGGCTCCAATCATCACTATGTTGGAGGACATCGGTACGCCCGCCTCCTCAGCGAGTCTCCGTGCGTCTAAAGGTACAAATTTACTTGAAACTTCTCTCATCTGGCTAGCGACCTCCTCGAGGGAGGGGTATCTCATCTTCTGTGTGGACACACTGAGCGGTATGATCCTCTCGGTCGAGGCGATCACGACCGTCTTCTTCGAGGCTTTCCTGATCGCCTTGAGAGTCTCCAAGAGCTCTAACGACAGTATCGCGTCCGCCTCGCCGTCGGCGATTAGCGGGCTTTCGACCGGTCCTATCCGGGCGGTGCAGAAGACCGATCCGCCCCTTTGCGCCATGCCGTGCGTCTCGCTCAACAGGACCTTCCTCCCCTCGCTGACCGCAGCATCCCCGATGATCCGGGCCGCGGTTATGATTCCTTGCCCTCCGACCCCTGCAAGATACACGTCGACCACTCAGACCACCTTCTTTATGGCGCCGTAGGGGCAGACCTGTTCACACACACCGCACCCCGCGCACAGACTGTCATCTATCGTCTGAACCTTGTCTATGCTCGATATTGCAGGACACTGGAACTTCGTGACGCACGTCCTGCACTTCTTGCAAGCTTCCTGGTCGATGTACCTCTTCCCGAGAATGGCTCCTTTGTCATCCTTCTCTGCTATCAACGCGCACTTCCTGCGCGCAATTATGATCGAGATTTCTTCATGAGCCAGTGCGTCATTGATGGCGCTCACGGTGGCATCAATGTCGTAAGGGTCGACTATGCGCAACCACTTGACACCGCAACCCCTCACGACGTCCTCGATGGGCACTTTCACCAAGTCCGTGCCGCCACGTCCCCTTTCGCTGCTGGGGTGGGGCTGATGTCCCGTCATGGCCGTCGTCTCGTTGTCGAGGATCATGGCTAGGAACCTGTGCCTGTGGTGCACCGCGTTTATAAGGGCAGGCACCCCCGCGTGGAAGAAGGTCGAATCCCCGATAAACGCTATGACGGGGAGGTCGTTGACCTTCGCTAGGCCCCCTGCCGTCCCCAAGCTCGAGCCCATGCATATCAGCAGGTCCGCCGCGCTGTAGGGCGGGGAGACCCCCAGGGTGTAGCATCCGATGTCGGAAGCGAAGATGGCCTTCCCCTTGGTCGCCTTGTTGACGGCGAAGTAGGTCGCGCTGTGAGGGCATCCCGCACACAGTACCGGCGGTCTTCCTGGGAGGCCCTCTGGCAACTCAACTACTGCGTGGGTTTGAGCGTCCCGATCCGTCCCGAACGCCTTCGCGAGACCCGTCGCGACTATGGCCTGATCGAACTCGTGCGCCCTGGGGAACAGTCCCTGCTCCTTCCCGAGGATCCTCGTGCTCATGCCCGACAGCTGCGCCAAGGCCCTGACCGAATCCTCGAGGATCGGCTCGAGCTCCTCCACCACGACGATAATCTCATGCCTGCTCAGGAAGTCACTTATCTTCGCGCGGGGCAACGGGTACGAGAAACCGATTTTCAGGATATCCACCGACAGGCGGAGCGCCTGCGCAGCGTCCATAGCGTAGTTGAACCCGGCCGAGGAGGCGATGATTCCGAACCGTTCGCTCCCCGAGCCGACCGGGACGATCCTGTTGAACTCGGAATTCTCCGAGAGGCGTTCGCCGTCGCCAATCTTCTCGAGCAGGACGAGGTGTCTCTCTCGCGCCACTGCGGGAACTGTGACGAATCTCTTCGGCTCTTTTGCGAAATCGGCCTTTCGGACAGGTCTTTCGATGTTCCCCACGACTACTGGCCCGCGCACGTGCGACACGCGCGTGGTGGTCCTCAACATGACAGGCATTTCAAGTTCTTCTGAAATCTCGAACGCCTTTTTCGTCATCTCGTAGCATTCCTGAGGGGAAGAGGGCTCGAGAAGGGGCGTCCCGGAGAAACGCGCGTAGTATCTGTTGTCCTGCTCGTTCTGACTCGAGTGGCAGGAGGGGTCGTCCGCGGTCACCAGTACGAAGCCCCCGCGCGTCCCTGTGTACGCGAATGTCATGAGGACGTCGGCTGCGACGTTCACGCCGACATGTTTCATGCTTACGATCGACCGGACTCCCGAAACGGCCGCCCCCGCCGCAATCTCCGCGGCGACCTTCTCGTTAGTCGAGTATTCGAAATACATCCCCGCCTTGCCTGCAAGCCGCGCGAAGGTGTCCCCTATCTCGGATGCGGGGGTGCCGGGGTACGTAGTCGCCACGGACACCCCTGCCTCTAAAGCCCCTCTCACGACTGCCTCGTTGCCCATAAGCAGGACTTCGGAGCCCGCTCGCGGGTCAAATACTCTGTCCATTGCGCCAAGGGGATTGGGGCCATGACGGAAATACCTTCCCGAGCTATCGGATATCGGTGGTTACGGGGCCAAGTAGGGCTGAACTCGCCGAGTCACCCACAGGCCAGATGCCTGAGCGCCATTTCTCGCTATTTTGAAATACTAAGCATCCGTTCGCATCGTCGTGACGGGGAAAACCGCGTCGGAGAAGGTACTAGCAAGGGCGTCAGGGCTCGAGGAGGCACGGGCCGGGGAGATCTTGGAGGCCGCACCCGACCTTGTGCTGTCTCATGAGAACACCTACCTTGTGAACCGGTCGTTCAAGCAGCTCGGGATCGAACGCCCTTGGGCGCCCGACAGGCTCGTTGTCGTCCTCGATCACAGGACCCCTGCGAACACATTGCAGACCGCGATGGTGCACACCGAGATACGTAGGATGGTTCGGGAATTCGATATTAAGAACTTCTTCGACGTCGGCGAGGGCATCTGCCACGACCTCCTAGTAGAGAAGAAGCTCGCCAAGCCGGGGCAGCTCGTGGTCGGCGCGGACTCCCACACCACCACGGCAGGGGCCGTAGGGGCGTTCGCCACGGGGGTAGGGGCTACGGAGCTTGCCGGCGTGTGGGCCACGGGCAAGATATGGCTCAAGGTGCCGGAAACGATTCAAATAGATTTGAACGGGCACCTCAGTCCAGGCTGTTTCGCGAAGGACATAGCATTGCACCTGTGCTCCGCCCTAGGTCCTTCCGGTGCAGACTACAAGTGCGTGGAGTTCGGTGGGTCGTATATGTTCGACGTCTCCGTGGCCGGCAGGATGGTACTCTGCAACATGGCGACAGAGATGGGTGCGAAAGCCGCCCTGGTACCTGCGGACTCGACGTCGATGGTCTGGTACAGCGGGGTCGACATGTCCGGGTGCGGCCCCGTCCGCTCCGACCCGGGCGCGAGGATGAGCGCACATCATGAAATCGATATTTCCAAGATCCCGCCTATGGTCTCGGGCCCGCACCGTGTCGAGGAAGGGAGCAGCGTCGAGAGGCTCGAGGGTAAGCCAGTGCAGCAGGCGTTCATAGGTACCTGCACCAACGGGCGACTTGAGGACCTGGTCGCGGCGTCGTGGATACTGAGGGGGCGCAAGGTCGCCCCAGGCTGCAGGCTTCTGGTGGCACCTGCTACTAGGGCGGTCCTCTCGGACGCGCTTGATATGGGGGTCGTGCAGATGATAGTCGCAGCGGGGGGAACAGTGCTGCCTCCGGGCTGCGGACCCTGTTTGGGAGCTCACGAGGGGGTACTCGCTCCCGGCGAGACCTGCATATCGTCGAGCAACAGGAACTTCCGAGGCAGGATGGGATGCGAGGACGCGGAGGTGTACCTGGCCAGCCCGGCAACAGTCGCAGCCAGTGCCGTGAACGGCGAGGTGACCGACCCGAGGAGGTACCTGCATGAAGAGCTGTAAGGGCCGGATATGGAAGCTCGGGAATGATGTCAACACTGACCAGATAATCCCGGGCAGATACCTTGACAACTACAGCCCTTCGCATCTCGCATCTCACGCGCTCGAGGGTGCGCGCAAGGACTTCGCGGGCGCTGTGCGCGCGGGCGATATCGTTCTCGCGGGCCGGAACTTCGGTTGCGGGTCGAGCCGCGAACAGGCCGTGATGGCCTTGGTGCACTCGGGTGTCCGCTCAGTCGTCGCACAGTCTTATGCTCGGATATTCTACCGGAACGCAATCAACCTCGGGCTGTACGCGTTCTCATCGGCGGAGGCATACGAGTCATTTGAAGACGGCGAGGTAGCGGTGATCGACCTCGAAGCAGGGACAATCACCTCCGAAGACCGCACGAGGGCCGTGAGGCTCGGCAGCATCCCGGAGAAGGCTCAAGAAATTTTGAAATACGGCGGTCTGGTGCCATACATCAAGGCGACCTTGGCCAAGTCCCGGGACGGCTGAACTGCGGGGTTTGCTGTCGGGACGACGCACTCCAGGTACGAGTGGCGGTCTCGTCGGTCCAGGCACATGGTCCCTCTGGTGGGCATTCGCTGCCTCCGTGAAGTCCTTTCTCGCCTACATCATCATCCGGATGCCCAGTCATCGGTACCGACCTGTGAGTGTCGGGCGACCCCATAAAAAGCCTAT
>Ga0180437_10012047_pt1 | contig 10290 bp, 6 predicted proteins | sample SS_ome_4_FD_132410 | JGI IMG/M metagenome (GOLD analysis project Ga0180437, IMG submission 132410) | Hypersaline lake sediment archaeal communities from the Salton Sea, California, USA - SS_3_D_1 metaG | ecosystem: Environmental > Aquatic > Non-marine Saline and Alkaline > Hypersaline > Sediment... | reverse complement strand
AATTCGATATGAAAATAAAAAGACTGATAAATTCCATCAAGCAGGTCGGGATGCCGGCTTTTTTATGGCGATTGGGGAAGCGAATAAAGCCATCGAACGCGAGCTTCACCACCTCAAGCGAGAAACGACGGCTCAGATTGGATTTGCCACGTTAGCGATTGCCTTTGGTATCCTGCATCTGGTGCTATTTTTATTCTACCCGAATTTAAAGAGTAATCTGTATTTCGCAATAACCGTTTTTCTTTATGCCATGAATATTTACTTTGATTATCAAAATTTTCTGGCAACCAATCTGGTCGATAGCTTATTTTACCTGCGAATTCACCGATCTGTGATGCCTGGTTCTAATATATTTGCCATGCTATTTATTTACTCAATTTTTACGATAAAAATTCCCCGGCATTTTTGGCTCATTGCTCTGGGATTAATCGTCACAGGCGGACTTGCTGTCTACAAACCGCTGGAAAATTTTGATTATATTCAAATTTTTATGGTGGCTACGTTCATCGAAATGGTCAGAATTCTAATCCAGGCCATTCGCCAGCGGAAAGAGGGCGCCTGGATAATTGCTATAGGATTTGTGGGCCTGTTCATATTTTCGAGCTATGACATGCTGTTAGACCTGGACATTATGTCACCGATTTATGATATTAATAATGGTTATCCTTTCGGATTTGTTATTCTCATCATCTCGATGTCGATTTATTTAGCGCGTGATTTTTCCAAAACCAACGAGAAAATATTAACACAAGAGCGTTTGGCAAAAGAACGAGAAATTGAACGTAGATTGCTTGAAGCGGACAATTCCCGTAAATCCAAAGAATTGGAGGAAGCGCGGCAACTGCAGCTCTCTATGCTACCTCAATGTATTACCAGCATCCCGGGCGTGGATATTTGTTTCCACATGCAGACCGCTACTGAAGTTGGCGGTGATTATTATGATTATTTTATCTCCGAAGATAGAACATTTACCATCGCTATTGGTGATGCCACCGGTCATGGAATTAAAGCCGGTATAATGGTGGCGGTTATAAAAAGCATGTTTGTCGCGCTTGCTGATAAAATGGATACACTGACTTTTTTACAAAAATGCTCACTAACTATTCGACAAATGCACTTGGGTAATTTATATATGGGAATGAGCCTAGCAAAACTCAAAGATAAAAAAATGACAGTTAGCTCGGCGGGCATGCCGCCGATTTATATATATCGGAACCAAACTCAATCTGTGGAAGAGCTCATCATTAAGGCATTGCCATTGGGGGCGACAGCATCATTTTCAACTGAAGAGAAAATACTAAAATTGGAGACTGGCGATACCGTGTTACTGTTATCTGATGGCTATATTGAATTATTTAATGATCAAGATGAAATACTCGATTATCCCCGTTTAATACAATATTTTCAGCAAGTCGGTGAGCAATCGCCTGATGACATTGTGGCCCATCTTATCAAGCGAGGGGATCAATGGCGCAAAGTTAGACCGCAGACAGATGATATTACATTTGTGGTTATTAAAGTGAAGGGGGAGGGAAATTCAAACTGATAATGAGTTTTAAAGATTGGTGAAATGTGAAGGATAAACCAATCCAAATGATCTATACGAAAGTGAAAGAGGTTTTGAGATTCTTTGATTTTAAAACTCACCTAAATCCTCTTTTTTCACAGTGATTATTCCGTGAGTGAACTTCTCAGGGAAAACAGCTTTCAAAGGCTTAGGAAACTGAAATTTCTGGTCCTGGCTGGTGCAAATGGGACAGGGACGAGGCGGGTTTTACTCTTTCGAATTCCTGGAAAATATGATTGGCTGTGATATTCATAATGCCAATCGGATCCTCCCCGAATTCCAGCACCTAACGGTGGGTGATAGCATCAAACTTCACCCGGAAGCGCCAGGTATTCCCGTTATCCTGGCGGATTCGGCAAAGGCGATTGTTTTTGGCGGCCGCGATAAAAACCAGATGGATGCCGCCAGTTGGTCGTTTTTTCTCAAGGAAACGGATATCAACACCACGCGACTTATTACCAGGTTTCGCAGTAGCTATTCCCCGACGCCGGTGAACATTCTGCTTCAACGGATTTTTGTCCAACCGACCAGTTTGTTTATGCAAAAAAGAATGCTGATTGGCATCAAGCAACGGGTGGAAGGGAATTTTCAGTCATCGACCGCGGAAAATATTCAGGTGATTATGTGGTTACTGCTGTTCGTCCTGTTGGCTACCATTCTGATCAGCATTTTCATTCATTGGCAGTGGATTCGATTATTCCCGCTGGGATTACTCACCGGCCTGATACTACTGCTGTTCATCGCCTGGCAACCGCCGATCTGGCTCGGAATTCCACTGGTCGGGATTTTCATTTTCGGACGGGTCTGGGTAATGCTAAGGCATTGAGTAAACGTGGTAACTAATACCACAACGTTAAGTTGATATTGATAAATTCATTTCAACGCAGAGGCCACTGAGAACGCAGAGGTTCGCTGAGAGATGCTTTACAAGGAGAAACAGAGCAGGCGGAGTTTCACGGAGAAAAAATTTAAAATACAATCCATTGAAAGGAAACTGAATGAAAAAAATAACTATCATCGGCGCCGGCATCGGCGGGCTTATGGCCGGGAATCTGCTGGCGAAAAAAGGGCATCAAGTCACCATTTTCGAGTCGCACCACACGCCGGGCGGCTACACTGCTGGTTTCTGGCGCAAGGGATTCTATTTTGAGAGCGGTACCTTGTCGTTTGAATCATCAAACGAGATTTTTAAAGCGATGCAGGAAATTGGGGTACTCGATAAAATTGATTTTGTCCGACAGAAATCCAGGTGGGTCTCGGCTGATTTTGACGGTACGCCTGAGACATTCGAGGATTTTAAAAATATCTTTCGTTCCGCTTATCCCAATGAAAAGGAAAAGCTTGAAAAGTACTTCTCTGAAGTGGACAAAATGGTACGGGCCTTCCGGCCATTTTTAACAGAGAAAAAAAAGTTTTTCGATTCATTCATCGGCGGCATCAACATCTTCCGGATATATCGTAAGTATGGTAACCTGCCCATCAGCGAATTTACGGCCAGATTTTTTCCGCCCGATTCAGTGCTGAATCGCCTGTTTAAACATATCGGATACCCGGATATGGCCGCCTGGATTTTGGGTGGCGCCGTCGTCACGCTGTTTTACGATTATTGGACCGTGAAAAATGGCATGCAGTCCTGGGCGGATGTCCTGGCCGACCAGTTTAAAAACCAGGGCGGTGAATTGAGATTAGGCGCTCCGGTGGACAAAATTTTGACCCGAAATGGCACCGCAGTTGGTGTTACTTCTAAAAATACCAATTATGAAGCCGATTATGTTATTTCTGCCAGTGATTATAAAAAGACCTTTCTGAAACTATTGGATCAGCCAGCAATGATAAATGCGGAATTTAAGGAGAAGATTCGTAACACCGCTGTTTCGGAAGGCTTTTTTACGGTTTATGTCGGACTCAATTTATCCACAGAAAAATTGAAATCGTATCTCAAAATCCCCCACGTAATGTATTTTGACGAACAGCCCGGTTTGGATCTGCATAATTCGGATGATGCCCATTTTTTTGATAAAGCATCAATTGTGCTCTATTCGCCCTCGGTGATGAATCCTGATTTAGCCCCCGCCGGAAAATCTTCGCTGATGCTACAAGTGATTGTGCCTTATCATTGGATGAATAATTGGGGTGGGGGCGACCCCGAGCAATATCATCAATTGAAGGAGCAGGCGAAACAGGCGGTGCTCCGCAAAGCAGCCGTGATTATTCCGGAATTGAAAGAAAGCATCGAGTTTGAGGATGCCGCCACGCCGCTGACGTATGAACGCTACACCCAAAACACCGACGGGGCCACTTCGGCCTGGAGCTGGAATCCCAAAAACAAATTCCATAAAGATTTTAGACAGGTTTATGTTGAAACACCCATACAAAATCTTTTTATTGGCTCCTGCTGGGCCAACCAGATTGGCGGTGTACCCGGTGCAGTCGGCGCGGCTTATCAATGCGTAAAAAAAATTGGATGAAAAACATAAGTCACCAGAAGATTCGAATTTCATAATCGAGTGAAGAGACATTCGAAATTTTTTGCTTTGAATATATTAGCTTGATTTTTGTAAAAATAATGCTGACTTATACCCGAACTGAGCTCAGATCCGAATTCCTTTCATCCGGATTTTTTGATAAATCACCGGTTCCAATCGGGAGTGATTAAACATGGGCAATTCGATTGAAAAGTTAACCATTGAAGGATTTAAGTCCATCAAGCAGCTTACCGATTTTCCTCTCAAACAATTAAATATAATGATTGGTGGTAACGGCTCGGGCAAGTCCAATCTGATTTCCTTTTTTCAGATGATCCGGAACATGATGAAACGAAGTCTGCAATATTATATTCAAAAAAACGGTGGTCCTGAAGCCCATCTTTTTAGTGGCTCAAAACTAACAGAACAGATCATTGGTAAAATTGTTTTTAAAAAATATCGCTATGAATTCAAATTAGAACCAACAACTGACAATCGCTTGATTATTATTAGCGAGTACTTTGATTCAATGAATTCAGATCGGGTACGCGACGCCCAGCCGACTTTCTCTGCAGGTGGTTTTGAAGAAACGAAACTGGTTGATGCGATTCAAGAAAGTTCCGGAGAAGATTTTACTGCCGATATTTATTCGACGATTTTGAATTGGCGCATTTATCATTTTCACGATACCAGCGATACTGCTAAAATAAAACGACCCTGTTCCATCAATCACAATGAGCAACTTGATGCAGATGGTGGTAATCTGGCTGCTTTCATCTATCCCTTATATCAAAAGAACGATGCACGTTTTCGAAAAATGAGAGAAATCGTTCGATTGGTTGCACCATTTTTTGATGATTTTTATTTACGACCCCTGATTAACAATCCCGAACAAATCCAGTTGGAATGGAAACAAAAACATTCGGAACAACCTTTTCTTGCCAGTCAGCTTTCTGATGGGACTTTACGATTCATCTGTTTAGTGACTGCTTTGTTGCAATCTGATTCGCCATCCACGATCATTATCGATGAACCTGAGCTTGGACTCCATCCTTATGCACTATCCTTATTAGCCAATTTAATAAAACAGGCTTCCTCAGTCACCCAAATTATTGTCGCGACCCAATCAGCAACATTTCTCGACTATTTCGAGCCGGATGATATTATTGTTATCGAGCGAGAAGAAGATTGTTCTGTTTTTAAAAGATTAAATCCGATTCAACTTCAGGAGTGGCTTGAAGCGTATTCGCTGGGTGAACTGTGGCGGAAGAATGTCTTCGGGGGGAATCCCTGATTATGATAAAAGTTTATGTTGTTGTCGAGGGAGAAACGGAGAGAACTTTTGTTAAAAGAGTATTGCAACACGCATTCTTAGAATAAGGAGAATAAAACATGCCGCCTGAACAAAATATCAAACTCATTGATGTCAATGCCGACAACGTCGAACAGACAGGCTTTTTTTGTTACATGAGCAAACGCAAAACCGAGGGCTTCCGACGAAAATTGCAGTGGCTCAAAGCCCGCTTTTCCGAGGGAATGCGGATTAAAATGCTTGAACTGCCCGAGCGGGGATTTATCGAATATATTCCGGGTGAGTACGCCTGGAGAGCAGTGAATGCCAGCGGCTACCTCTTTATTCATTGTTTGTGGGTGGTCGGCAAAAGTCGCGGTAAAGGTCTCGCCGGTGTATTATTAGCTGAATGTATCAAAGATGCCCAGACTGCGGGATTAAATGGGGTGGCTATGGTTACCAGCGAACGGGTGTGGCTGCTCGGGAAAAAGCTACTGCTGAAACACGGTTTCGAATCGGTTGATGAAGCACCCCCATTCAATTTAATGGTTAAAAAATTTAATACGGCGGCCGCTCCCGCTTTTACCGGCAATTGGGAGCAAAAAGCCCGTCGTTTTGGCGACGGATTAACCGTGATTCGCTCGGATCAATGCCCCTATATTCCGGATGCAACAAATGCTGTCCTCGAATTTGGCAAAGAGCGTAATATCCCGACGCAAGTGGTAGAACTCAAAAGCAGCCAGGAGGTCCGGGAAATAACGCCTTCCCCTTACGGAGCCTTCAGCATTGTTCACAATGGTCAGCTTCTGGCTTATCATTATCTGCTGCCAAAGGATTTAAAGAAAATGCTTCCTTAGACTTTCAAATTACGAATTGAAAAATTAAAGCTAAAAACAATGACTCATTTTTCTGATTATCCAATAACCGATTACTCGCTGTTCTTAATTGCCAATATGGTGAATCTCCTGCTGGCGGCGGTTTTTCTCGCCCGTGCCAAAGGATTTGAACGAACCGAGTATGTGTTGGGATTGATAGTGGTGGTGCTGGCTTTGCCTCTGGTCATGATTGTCATCATGAATATTCTGCACCAGCGGGAATGGTGGACGATTGTTTTACCTTTACCCTTAATTGTGTATTGCCTGGTGGAATTGCTACTGGATTATATTTTGAAGCTGGATTTTCGTCAAACCGCGCTGGCCTGGTTTTACATTGTGATTTTATATCTGGGATTATGGGGAATGATTGGCTACACTTTTCTAATTGGCAGGATTTACGGTTTCATTACGCTGGTGACCTATTTCATCAGCTTGTTTGCGACGTGGTATGGGCATACGCGGAAATTCTAAAATTCAAATAATATTAAGAAATTGGGGTAAAATAATTTATTCATGCTAAACCAGTGAGCTGTTATTTTTATTTGACACCAAAATTTCATAAGGGGCAGTTATACTATGACCAAAGTGGTTTTGAGATTCAACCTTTAAGTCCTCTCTTTTTAAGAGAGGATTTAGGTGAGTTTTTAAAATTAGAGAATCTCAAAACCACTTTCACCTTAGTATATTTAATCCCACCTCCTTAAGCATTGCGTATAAATCAAAAAAAACAGCTTGACCTGCTGACTGTATTTTATTTGAGCCAGACACGAAGAGTTTTAAGCTGATGCTGATTCAAATGGATAGAAGCCACATTCCCGGATGAAGGTATTTCAGCAATATCAGTTTCCACGTGCGAAGCGTGCATTGCTTTTTTAACAGATTGGCTAAAGAAAGTTTTTGTTACAATGGGTTTTGATTCCAGATTCCATAATCGCATTGTCAAACCTGCTTCTTCGCCAGTCTTAAGTGTCCATAAAATGATATTGCTATGGTCAATCTTTATGAAGGAATGCGTTTTATCAGTCCATTCTCCGCCGGGGAATACCCGACCTGCAATAAGCGGATTTTGGTGTTCAAGCGAAAATCTCATGGATTCACCGGCTTTAAACGCATGATTCTGAGGCAATAATGAAAAGTTTTGATGAAACAGTGAATCTCCATCCTGTTTAATGATACCTAAATTATCATTTACCTGCCCACCAGCTAAAACGTGGATGCTGGAGGAATTCATATCCAAATAATCCGGAGTACTATTCCCCAAACGAAAAAATAAACAGTCAGCATTTGATAAAGTAATGCCCTCTTTCTCATTGCCCATATTTAGAAAATGGTTCAATGTAAGGTAATCGTATCTGGCCATCCGGTCGGCATAATGGCCACCGGCAGCCGTGAGTTTCGCCTTAATCACAGCACCAACTTCTTCATGCCAGACCTCGGGCTTGTCAACATTAAAATTGAAAGACCAATGTAACAAGCCATCAAAATTCTGCTGAATACGATTTTTAAAATCTATCCGGGGGTCATCAGCATAAAAGGTTATTGCACATTCATGTTTTACTGGATCATCTGAACGACATAAAAGTGTAATGAATTTTTTTCCCCTGGCAACTAGCTGAATCGGCTCTCCCTTTTCATGATTATTGCTCCCCAGATCATTTAACCATCCTTTAGCCCACTCTTTTTGATTGTTCTTATCGAAAAGCGAGGAGATGGCACCTGATTTTGTTATTTTTATACGGTAATAAGGTGTTTCCAATTGATTGTCCGAAAAATTAAAACGATCCTCCGGCGCGGAAATCCTGCCATTTGTTAATTGCAGTAGTTTGTAACCGGTAGAAGGAATTTTATCAACCCAGACTCTCAGATAGTTAGACTTTCCCTTATTAATGACCAGGCTCTCCAGGATTTCCCTGCTCTCCAAATCGCAAGCAGTATTAAAATCTTTTTCAATAAAAATGTCAACCAGACCATTTCTTTCCCAGTTTAATGCATTGAACACAAATACTACATTTTCAAGTCCGTTCGAATTAATTTTTTTCCCCATTTCATTAACAGCCAAAGTACAGAGCGTGTCGACATAGTCAGTTACCTTTTGCTGTTGCTTGCGCATATAAGTGGCAAACTCATGTCTGTTTATTGGGCCGTCGGCCGTCCACCCGTGCAGGTTATAGACACTGAGACCGTATAAAAAATCCTTTTTTTTCGGTTTCAAATTTTCAAAGAGGGGGCCTCCCTCTGTTGAGACGAGGGCTGCCATTGATTCTGCGGTTCGAAGTTTTTCCATAGATCTCTTTAATTGTCCACTGACCTCTGATAAAGATGCCAGATTCAAGTCCCACTCATTTCCATACGCTAAGGTGACTTCCGGAAGGTCATCCCCGTATTTTGATTCGAAGTCCTCAAAAAAATCGATTTGATTGGATAAATACAGTTTGGTGCCCGGCAGGGTTCGGTGACCCAGTCCCCATACCAGATCATAAGCATAATTGTGAATATTATCCCAGCCCTTGCCGAAAGCCCCGGCAATATGATAAGGGTATCTTTTGGAACCACACAAAGAATCCATTTGTTGAACAGCAACTGTGGGTTCAAGCATTTCGGCGTATCCTCCCAGTTCGGCATTCCATCCGAAATTCGAATACCATTTCATGAGAATCCGGCTGCCATCCAATCCTGTGTACCAATAGATCTCATGCTCACGTAAACCAACAGTATTTATTTTGGTAGCACAATTGCAAACCCCTTTCCAACTATAACGGGCGCCGGTTCCGGCCCAGAGGGAGGCCAGACCCAGTGGAATTGTCGCGTTCTCCTGAGCGACCGCTAAATCAATATCAAGACCGTATTCCCTTTCAAGATGCCCACCATAGTAAAAACTTCTTAGCACGGATTCAAGCGTTGAAGCACCATAAACCGCCAAAGTAAAATTGTAGGGGACACTCGCCTGGTCATTTTTGATTTGTTCAATAATCCGCTTAAAAAATTCCGCTGGGGCACGGTTTTCCAGCATATACAGCGTCCAGGCGACATCATAATTCCACTTGCTCCTGGCTGCTGGTGAATTATTTTTAGTAGACTCTCCCAGCTTGAGGTAAAATTGAGCCATATCCAAATTGTATTGATACCACTCATCTTCATCACCATTCCACATCAAATCCGTGTGAGTATCGTTAGCCAGATAAAGATGTTTGACCGGTTCCTTACCATGCAAATTGAACCAGAAAAATATCAGGACTGTAAGCATCATTTTATAATTTTTCAATGAATCAATATTTAACCTGTACCTGATCGGCTTTTGTTGGATCGGTCTGTTTTTATCGTCTACTATAACTTTGTTCATTATTTTTTCCCTTTAATGACTCTGATTTAATGCGGTTCAACCTGGCGAAGGTTAAGCTAGAGTCTATATGTTGATTCAGAAAATTATCATTTATCCATTTATTGAATCAATTCTCAAATCGAACCTTCGCAAGGGTATTAAATAAACGGACTCAGTAATTACCGCTGCGACTGACGCTATTTCTGTTCCGGTAACCGATGCTTTCCCCTTCTTAATATTTTTTCTGATTATTTACGGATCACCGAAATTCTAATACTCAATCAGAAAAGTCCGAATCTGATTATGACCAATCTGAAAGCGAAAGAAATTGTCCGCTACTTTAATTTCCGGTTGTTGGGGCAAAGGCTTTTCAAGATGATTCGTTTCAATAATCTTCATTGGTCTGACCGGTAACTGCACCTTAACCTGGCCTGCCCAACCGCTGGTTTCAAAAATACGCAGCACAATTTTTGTCGGTGTCCACTCACCCTGTTGGACCTTAATCGCCGAAATAATAACCTGGTCCGGTTCAATTGTATAAAATGAATGTTGCAGCGGCAGGGAGATTTGTGAAGTCCAGCCAGAGACAACCACCGCGTGTGGATTTTCCTGACGGGCTACCAGCAGCTGATTTACCTCGAGTGCCCGCTGGGTGGCGTCGCCTGCGCGCCACTTGCCGGCGTGGGTGACCAGTGCATATTCAAAAGTGTGCTCACCTTCGTCCATCCGCGGGTCCATATCCCGGGCGCCACGCACAATCGACATGTTTATTT
>Ga0180437_10012046_pt1 | contig 10290 bp, 10 predicted proteins | sample SS_ome_4_FD_132410 | JGI IMG/M metagenome (GOLD analysis project Ga0180437, IMG submission 132410) | Hypersaline lake sediment archaeal communities from the Salton Sea, California, USA - SS_3_D_1 metaG | ecosystem: Environmental > Aquatic > Non-marine Saline and Alkaline > Hypersaline >... | reverse complement strand
GAGACCCACGTGCAATACGCGATAGCCAGCACCCTCCGGCGGCACGAACAGATAGCCGGCACACACCGTCAGGGCCAGGACGATCAGGAAACTACGCCGACGGATGCGTTCTAAAAAGTCAGCCCGCGTCAGGTGGTAAAGCATACGCAGGAGCCTGCCCCGGTGGTTCGACGGGCTCACCACGACGGCCTGTCGAAGGGCCCGCCCTGAGTCCAGCCGAAGAGTCTTCATTGGCCGTTCTTCCGACTCTTCACGCCGTTGGCCGATGATATGAAGTACAGGTAGGCATCCTCCAACGTCGGCGTGACGCGGATGGCGGTGTCGCCGGGCGGCGCATCGGCCACGACGCGGATCTGCACGCCGTCGCTGCGCCGAATAGTGCTGCTGATGAGATAGTGCTGCTTTGCGGTGGTCAATTCCGCGCTGGGAATGACCCACTGCCACACCTTCTCCTCCACAGCCTGCAACAGGCGCTCCGGCGCAGCGTGCTTCAGCAAGCGCCCCTTGTTGATCACGGCGATCTCTGTGGCCGTCGCCTCGGCGTCAGAGACGATGTGGGTGGACAGGATCACGATTCGCTCCCCGGACAGGTCCGAGAGCAGGTTGCGGAAGCGGACCCGCTCTTCCGGGTCGAGCCCGGCGGTGGGCTCGTCCACGATGAGAAGTTGGGGGTCGTTTAGCAGCGCCTGGGCGATGCCAACGCGCTGCTTCATCCCGCCGGAGTAGCCGCCCAGAGGTCGCTTGCGGACCTCGCCCAGGTTGACCACCTGCAGCAATTCATCTATGCGCCGGCGCGCGGTACGGCTACCCAACCCCTTGAGCGCAGCCAGGTATTCCAGGAACTCGACCGCATTCAGGTTTGGGTAGACACCAAAGTCCTGTGGCAAGTAGCCCAACACTGCCCGCAGCCCGTCTGGAGATTGGACAATGTCCACATCGTTCCAGGTCACTTGGCCTTCCGTGGGTTTGGTGATCGTGGCCAGGATGCGCATGAGGGTCGACTTGCCCGCCCCGTTTGGGCCTACCAGCGCCAAGACTCCGGGTTCTAGCGCCATGCTGAAATCCCGCAAGCCCCAGACGTTGCCTTTGTAGAGTTTGCTCACACCGTCAATGACCAGCTTCATCAGGGCTTTCTCCCTTCTGGTGTGACGCACGTCACTCTTTCGACGTGCGTCGCACCCATCGCCGTTACCGACGCTTCACGCTGACGCTGCCCGCGCCCGTGTGGGCATAGATCGAGCCCTGGCTGCCATCGCCGATGACACCCTCGACGCTTCGCACCGCAACCCGGCCATCCACGTCAAAGTCCACGTCGACGGCCCCTATGCTGGTGCTCAGGTCGACCTGCATGTCCAGATCCGCCGGCAGTCTGAGGATGACCTCGCCGACGCCGGTCTCGAAGCGGCAATCACCGCTGGGTGCGCCTTCGTACGTGATCTGCCCGGCGCCCACATCCACGCGTGCAACTCCCCGAGCGCCTCGCACGTCAACCGTGCCCGCGCCGTTGTGAATGTCTATCCGGCCGGTGATGTCGCGCACATCCACTTCTCCCGCCCCGATGTCCACGTCCACACGGCTACCAGCCGGCGCTGTTATCTCCAGGTCAACGGAGACATTGCTGCGAGGGGCAGGCTGCTCGGCCTCGATCACCACCCGGCCATCTCTCTCAGTCATGCTGACCTCGATGCGCTCCAGCCGGCTCCGGCTCGGCGCCTTTTTGGTAGCGACGACGCGGACCATGCCCCCCTCGCCGGGCCGGATGGTGACCGAACCGGCAAAGTTGGTAACGTCCAGGCTCGGCGCATCGCCGACCTCAAAGGTCTCTTCGACCCGTTCGCGGTACAGGCCACCCAGGTCGAAGGGCTGCTCAACGTACCGGCTTGTGAGCCAGCCTGCTACCCCCACGGCGACGGCCAGGACGCAACAGCAGGCGACGACCAGCACGGCGATGACGACAATCCACACGTTTCGATTCTTCGGGTCCATTTTCTGTCTCCTTTACCCTTCTTCTGTCTCTGCGAGCTTTTTGTTGCTTGAGCCACGTTTACAGTGTAGCATAGGTATGTCCCCCTCCGCATCGGTCACCTGTCCAATATTTGACTTGGCCAGGTGACCGATTTTGCACTTGGTCAAATGGCTGCCAGCAGCTCTTCCGGTAGGTTTGTCTTGCTGATAAAGGCGTCGGCCCCAGCAGACAGGGCGGCTGGACGCGCCTCCGGCCGCCCGCTGAGGACGATCACCGCCAGATCGGCCCAGCCTTGCGCAAGGCCTTTGCTGTTCCTCTCCAAAGGCAGCGGGACCTCTCCGAGTAGATCCCACGTTCGGAGAGGTCCCGCCTTAACTTGGCTGTAGATTTTTTGGACGCCCCGGTTGTGAGGCATCCCTGTTATGTGGCTGGCGCTACTCCCAGACCTGACCTGTCCGGCGCGGGGACTCGTGCCGTTTCCTTGCTTTCCAGAGCGCGCAATTCTCGATAGGCCAGCGTCCAGGTGTTGGACTTGAACACCTCTACCAGCCCGCTCAGGAAGAGCATGGGCGCGATCGTCACCACGATAAAGATGGGCAGACCCACTACCCCGCCCACGATCCACGGGAACGGACCATCCAGGAGCAGGCTGAGCACTCCGCCGACCCCCGCTGCTGGCACTCCGCCGAGGGCGGCACCCAGGGCGATGGAGAGGAGCATGACGGGAGAGATGACGATCATGACCGGCACGGCGGCGAACATCCACAGCAGGCGAGTACTGATCCAGATGAGCCACACGACGACCACTTCCCTCAGGTGCCCTTTCACGGTGGCGACTCCCCGGCGGATGGAGGCGATGGCGCCCAGCCCCTCTACAGCGCAGGCGCGGCGGATCACTTGCATCAGCGGCGAGAGCACCACGCCGACGACGATGCTCAGCAGGACCCACAGGAAAAAGAGGCCGACGGTGACCACTGTGCCGGCTATGCCAGCCGGCGCGCTCCTCGTGGCCCAGAGCAGCAGTGGCGAGAGGGCGACTGCCAGCACCGCCAGGAGACACAGTCCCCTGAGACCGAATACTAGCAGGTCGATCAGGAACAGCCGCCAGGCGGTGCGCGAGAAACCCAGCCGCAGGCCCCGGCGCAGGCTCAGCTTCTCGCCGGTCTCTTCGGTCTGATTCACCATGCGGATCAAGGCTGCCTCGGCCACGTAACGGGCGATCGCGCCAAAGAGGATCACACCCAGCAGCACGATCCCAGCGGCGATGACGATAGACCACACCTCGGGCGGGATCACGTCGGTTAACAGCTCTCTGAGCTCGCGCCATTCCTGCTCGTCGATCCAGACCGACAGATCGTCCGGATCCGAAAGGTCGATGGTCAGGCCCTCTCCGGGAAGGTAGATAGTCGAGCCGCTGGGCAGTGTGACCGTGATATCGTCTCTGAACTCTTCCCGATCCCAGTCGTAGCCGACAAAGAAGCCATTGACGGTGGTCAGCGCCAGCAAGGCGCCAAAGAGCCACAGCGCCCGGTAACGCCAAACCATCTCAAAGGCCCGCTTCAGAATCTTTGTATACTCCATGATTCCCGTACTCCTTTTTGTATTCTATCTCGTGGTTCTTTTTTATCCCGCCCGATCGCTTTACAGTCTAGCACAGATCTTCCGTCACCGCATTGGTCAACTGGGCAATCTTTGACTCGGACAGGTGGCTAATTCTCTTCTCCGCCGGGTGGCTAATCAAGACTTGGTCTTACCCCCTTCGGACCGACGGCCAGCACGATCTGCGGCTGTGTTGTCATAGTTACCCTCCTTCTCGACTCTCTGCAACTCAAGGAAGGCGCGCACGCGGGGATAGAACTGATCTGGACATTCGTGCCAAAAGTGGCCGCACCTTTCGAGCAGGACGAATTCCACATCGGCAGACCGGAGCGCAGCCAAGGTCTCCTCGACCAGGGGCATACCAGCCGGGTCGTCCTCACCGAAAAGGACCAGCACGCGATGGTTCAATCGGCCGGCCTCTGCGGTGAGGTCGAACCCTTCGTTGGCTGCCAAAGTTAGCTGGTTCACCGTACTGGAGAATTCAGTCCGCGTTGCGTTCTCGTCTGGGTGCTCAACAGGGAAGGATGGATCGGAAAAAAAGGCCGCGAAATCTGCGCCCGGCGGCAGCGGATCCGGGAGAACACCTTCCTTTTGCAGCTCTCGGACACGTTGTTTGATACGAGCCCCTGCTGCCATGATCCCATCCCAGGTAGGCGAACCGCTGCCCACCAGTATGAGTGAGTGCACTCTCTCCGGGTAAGCCGCGGCATAGTGCATGGCGACGATGCCGCCCCAACTGTGCCCCAGCAGGTGAACCTGGTCGGCGCCTACGGCGCGGCGCACAGCCTCCAGATCCTCGACATAGTTCGCCAGGTCATAGTTGGCGGGATCTGCAGGTGGGGCGGTAGAGCCTCCCACGCCCCGCTGGTCGTACGTCACCACCGAGAACTCCGATCCTGCCAGCCTCTCCAGATCGAGCATGTAATGGTGGGATTGGCCCGGTCCGCCTTGAAGGGCGATCATGACGTTGCCTGATTCCCGGTTGCCTGCCACACGGACATAGAGCTTGCCGTGAGGCACCTTTACCTTCAGTTCCTGGGTCTCGGGCCTGGTGGACCCGCCGCATGCAACCAGCCCAAGTAGCGGGGTCAGCAAGAATAGCGGGCTAAGCAGTCTGAATCTGATCGCTCTTTTGTTCCTTGTTCTTCTGGATGATTCCCGATCTGGCTTTTTGGACAAACTACCGGTTCGGGCCATCTCACCTCCCTTCCAAGACCTGACGGGTCTGGGAGACCCGTCAGGTCTAGCGTCGTGCGAGTATCCAGGGATCAGGCGAGTTCCTGAGGTGCAAAGTATGGCTCGGCTGCGTTTTGCAGCAGCACAAAGAGGGTATAGATGCCGATGAGCGTGCCAATGGGTATATTGAACAGGCCCAGGATGCCCACGATGAGCGCCAGGATCTGGCCCCATCGCTTGCGCTTCAGCAGGCCATATCCGGCTAGAATGCCGGGTAGAGCCAGCACGCCGAAGAACAAGAGGGCGACCATGCCGATGGCGCTCAGCACCCCGAAGGCTACGGGATCGTCGTTGGCCGCTCCGATGGCTCCGATGCTCACAAAAAACAGGAGCCCGCACAGTCCGATCAGCAAGACGATGGCATTGGCGACAATGTGAAGCCAACCCAAAATCGTCGCGTGCTGATGCATCTCACGTTCACTCAATTGATCCATTTGCTTACCATCCTTTCCAAAATCTCTGTTCATGTTCCAAGATGTCGCTCGCTTGGAACTCCGGACTATTATCGGTTGATACCGAGTGTCATTCGAGTCGTCTTTCACCGCCACTCTACAATCGCCAGCCCAGCAAGTGCCAGTAGCGCAACTGCCACAGAAAGACGGGGATAGCCAGAGCGACCAGGGTAAAGTGAACCCGTCCGAAAACGCTCCAAAGGCGGTCTCGCCACGCGAGCACCGCATAGGCCAGGGCTGCAACCGTCGGAACTATAGACAGCAGCGGCAACAGCATGCCCAGGCGCAGGGTCAGCGGATAGCCAAACACGATCGCCATCGGGTTGCAGGCGGCAACGATCACCAGGAAGGAAAGGTTGAGCACAATGGCCGCCCCGGCGAACCAACGGGCACGAGTGCCCCGTTGCCCGTGGCGTACCTTTCGATTGTGACCGGTGACGGTTCCCCACAGCCAGGCCACCAGGCCCGAGACCATGAGGAGCACGCTGCCTATCAGCAACGCCAGCCGCAGCATAGGGGGCCTGTTCTGCAGGGCGACCAAACGCGCCGCAATCGGTTCGGTGATGAATCCAGAGTGCATCTCCCCGATGCAGGAGGTGTCGGGCGACGCGTCAGGATGATCGAGGAAGCTCAAGGCAACCGCCGTCGCACATTGATGGCTGTTGAGGGTCTCGTGTCCCAGGCCGGGAAAGGCGGCCGACACCGATCGGCTCAGGTACCGGGCGGCGACCTCGGCATTCCGGGGTGGCGTGATCGGGTCGAGCTCACCCGACATCAGCAGCACGGGGAGGTCGCTCACGATTTCTGGCAGTGAATACCGGTCTGGCTGCGGGACGCCCCACAGCTTACACCGCTCGCTGCCTCCCCCCTGCATCCTGGCCGCCGCCTGGTAGACGACCGCGTCGAGGCCCTCCAGATCTGGCGCTGAAGCAGTGGCGGAAGGGTAGATGCTACAACCCATCGAGATGTTCATGCCGTGGCTAAAGGTGGATGCACCTGAAGGCAGGAACATATCGGCGCCGAAAGCCACATCCGCATCCCCCGTGCTGAGCAGATGGGCCATCATCGGGAGCTGGTAGGCCATATCATTGTACATCGCCCAATACATCTGGTTGAGCAGTGTATCGCCGGTTACGGTGACCTGGAACTGCTGCCCCGTTTTGGGATCCTTGAAGGCCAGCGAGGCCGGATCGGCGTTAAAGCGAGCGATCAACTCGTGGGTCGTCGCCTCCAGGTCGGGAAAGGCCTTGCGGCAAGCCGGGTTGCCCTTGCAGTCTGCGAGCATCTGCCGCAAGGCAAGGGGATAGGCCGAGCAGACGAATGTCGGCAGATTACCGTATGTCTCTGGATCGAGCGTGATCGGGTAGACCGAGTCGAGGATGACGCGCCGCAGGCGGCCGGGGTATTCCCGCAGGACACGTTGGGCGAGTATGGTGCCATTTGAGACGCCATAGAGGTCATACCGGTCGTAGCCCAGTGCGTCCATCACCATGGCCACATCGGCGGTGTTGTTGGCGATGGTAAAAGCACCGAGATCTATGCCCTCAGACATGAAACGGTCACGGCAGATCCGCAGTGCTTCGGTGCGCCTGGTTTGTGCCTGTACCTCATCGAGTCCTTCGAGGACAATCTCGCGCTCGACAGCGGCCGCTTCGGGGCAGTGCAAGGGTGGCTTGGAGTAGAGCGTCCCGCGCTGTTCCAGCAGGATAACGTCACGCTTGGAAAGGAGGAGCTGCCCAAAGGGCGATGCGAACGATGGCGTCCAGGCAGAGAGGGCCGATTCACCCGGCCCACCGCGCAACATGAGCAACGGGATCGTGGCTGGCTCTGAGCTCTTGGCACTAAAGATCGCGATCGCGAGCTGGATCGTCTTGCCTGCCGGGGTGGCATGGTCTTCGGGAACAGTCACGTACCCGCATAGGACGTCTTGTCCCTCGACTACACCTTCCGGCAGCGCCATCGGACAGGGTGCCGCGATGAACGCCCCGAGGTCAGTTGCACGTGTCTGAACAGGCCAGGCAACGGCAGCCAGGAGCGCGATGGTTAGAGATACGACAGCATAGGCTGATTTCCGTTTCACACTATTCCCCCTTCTGACGACAAGAAGCCCGCTATATTTCATAGCTTGTCTCGTTTTGGTGAACGGAGGCAGTTTTACAATTGGTAGTATACGATGCGGTGCGCCCGTTGAACTATCTTGAAAGCCCCAGCTAGCTTATAAGCCAGGCGGTAACCCGGGCTGAGCCGATCCAGGTCTGGATCCTGGGCAAAGAACCACTCCTCTAAGAGCCGGATGCCTGGCGACCAACCCTCGATCTCGTGGGGGTCATCAATGCCCCAGCCAAGGGTCGCTCCGGTATGCTTTAGCGAGGCGTGTCGGGTGGCCGAACGGGCTGTCAACCGGCTAAAGACATCGGCGATCAGCCGACAGCCTGGGAAAGCCTCCCGCAGCCGGAGCAGTAGGCGCCTGACGTCCTCCTCACCCAGGTACATCAGTAGCCCCTCTGCTATCGCCAGCACAGGTCGGCCTGCGGCTGTCACCGTCCCCACCCATTCCAGGTCAGTCACCGATGAGGCGATCAGGTGGTAGCGTTCACTCGCTGGATAGAATCGCTGGCGGAGCTCGACCACCGGCGGCATGTCCAGGTCGTACCATTCGACCGTGCCATCATCCACCCGCCAAAAGCGACTGTCCAGGCCGCAGCCCAGGTGCAGCACTACCCCACCGGGGTGTTCAGCCAAAAACGCTCGCGCAACCGCATCCAGCTTTTTCGCCCGCTGGCAGACCAGTATGACCGTCTTGTAGGGCACGCGCAGCCGGCTGAAATCGTAATCCACCTGGCTGAGGATGTCCCGGGCTCTGGGATCGAAGAACAGAGGGTTCCCCGGCTGTGCCTTGGCGTAGAGAGGGATGAGCAGGGTTTCCTGTTCAGGGGTCAGGGTAATTTTCGCTTTACCATCCATTGGAAAACTCCTTATCGGCAAGCGAGGTGCGCACCACACCACCTCTTTGCCGAACTGATCTGTAGCCCCAGTGTACAAGAAAAAACCCGCAGACGCATCGGGCATCTGGGGGATTTTAAGATTGGACATCTGTCCAATCTTTTGCATTCCCAAGTGATCAGTGACGCCAGTGGCGCTGGTCGCGGCTCTGTGCCAGGGCGCGCCGTGCCTGGGGATACAGCAGCCACTGCTGCATCGAACGCCCCGCGTCGCCTCTACGTCGTGCGTACGACGAGCGCGACAGCAGCCGCCGCCAGCAGCAGCCAGATGGCCACAACGACCGCTGCCGCCACCCAGTTGGTCGGCCTGCCCTGCGCCGTCTCGGCGCGCGCCCGTTCGCGGCATTCGGCCATCACCTCCGGCGGGATCATCTTGAGCGCCAGCGCGATCCCCAGCGGAACCAGCACCAGATCGTCCAGATAGCCCAGCACCGGGATCGGATCAGGGATCAGGTCAATCGGGCTGAAGGCATAGCCGACGACGCAGGCGGCAAAGAGTCGGGCGAGCCACGGCACGCGTGGATCGCGATAGGCCAGATAGACGGCGTAGGTCTCGGTTTTTAGGCGACGGGCGCGTTCTTTCCAGTTCATCGAACCTCCAGCAAGGTCAGAAAACCGAATTGACGCAGAAACCTTATCTGCGAGGCGATGGATCGACAGACATGGCGACTCTCCATCCACCAGTGCGACCGGTCAGAGCGCATAATGTGGGGTTTAGTCTTCAGGAGGGTAGTACCTTGCGGGCGAAATTCCTGTGCATTTGGCCAGGAAATTCACCACAAAGACACGAAGCTTTTTCATTTTTCTTTGTGTCTTGTATATTAGAAGTAGCACCTTCACAACAGCGAATAGCCAAAATCAGCCATATGGTGCATACTGGTCTTGGTGATAAATTTTCCAGCCTGGTTACGGCTTGGCCGGGTTGGGGGGATTATCAGATGACCATCTTGCCGGTCAGCAGCAGGCAAAGGCAGCCAAAGATGGTCACGTTAAAGAAAAGCAGCACCGACAGCAGCAGGCGCGTTCGGGCATCCATTCTGCCAAGTAGATCGCTCATTGTCCTTATCTCCAAGACTTCTGAGGTGGCCCAGACCACCCAGGTCTGAACTACACCTCTCGACGGCCCTCCAGGGCTCGGGTAAGCGTAACCGTGTCTGCGTATTCCAGGTCGCCGCCAACAGGCAGGCCGCGTGCCAACCGGGTGACGCGCACGCCCAGCGGCACGAGCTGGCGCTCGACGTACATGGCCGTCGCCTCGCCTTCCAGGCTGGGATTGGTGGCCAGGATCACCTCTTTGACGGGGCTCTTTTGCAGGCGCGCGACCAGCTCTTTGACCCGCAGTTCGTCAGGGCCAATGCCGTCCACCGGAGAAAGCGCGCCGTGCAGGACGTGATAGAGCCCCTGGTAGACGCCAGTCCTCTCGATGGCCTGTACGTCCAGTGGCTCCTCGACCACGCAGATCGTCTCACGATCGCGCTGCTCCGCCTGGCAGATGGGGCAGGGGCTGGCTTCGGTAATGTTAAAACAGACCTCACAGTAGGTCAGGCGCTGCTGCAGATCGGTCAGCGCCTCGGCCAGCTCAAGCGCCAGTTCTTCACCGGAGCGAAGCAAGTAGAACGTCAGCCGCGAAGCCGTCTTGGGTCCCACCCCTGGCAGCCGCGAAAAGGCCTCTACGAGGCGCGTGACGGGTTCAGGCATGGTGTGCATCGTTTTCGCTCCTGGACCGTGTCTGGGAAATCAACAGACTTCGGAAGTCTGAGCGCTGGCTAAAACAAGCCAGGCAGGCCCAGGCCACCCGTCAGCGCGCCCAGCCGGTCGGAGGCCAGCTTTTGCGCCGCCTCGATGGCTTCGTTAACGGCGGCGACGATCAGGTCTTGTAACATCTCGACGTCTTCTGGATCCACCGCCTCCGGGTCAATGGTGATGCCCTGGATGCGCTGGTGGCCGGTGATGACCACCTCGATGGCCCCTCCGCCAGCGGTGACCGAAAGCGTCTCTTCGCCCAGCGCCTCCTGGGCAGCCGCCATCTCTTCTT